>SDBV01010735.1_pt1 | contig 11978 bp, 24 predicted proteins | sample 2277081 | NCBI WGS metagenome assembly SDBV01 (sample SAMN10402039, study PRJNA504765) | marine sediment metagenome | isolation source: marine sediment core GS10_PC15, 223 cmbsf | place: Arctic Ocean: Southern Knipovich Ridge | collected 2010 | reverse complement strand
ATATAAAAAAGTAGGGAAAAATAAAAAGTGTGTCAACACACTTTTTTGAAAACGAATTCACAAGTATTGTGATATTATAATATTTTTTTTCTTTCCTGGATAAAATAAAAAATTAGAATTAAATATAGTTAGAAATTATCGTATTAGCTTTCCGCCACGTACTCTTCTTTTTGGTTTTCCAAATTCCCGTAAACCACCTATCCGTGCTGGTTCTTGTTCTGGTACTGGTTCTTGTACTGGTGCTGGTGCAGGTGTTGGTTCTTGTTGTTCCTCAAATTCCTGTACACCACCCACCCGTACTGCTATTGGCTCTTGTATTTGTGTTGGTGGGGGTAAAGCTTTCGCAACTTCAATTTGCTTTATTACTTCCGCAACTCCACCTTCGATTCTTTTAGACATATTATCGAAAACTCCTTTGAAGCTTAAGAGAAAAGCGTTTGTTGAATTCTTGATGTTAGTTGACGATGTACCAACTTGATTGCCTACGTTTGTAGATTGATTCTTAATTGTATTCCCGAACGCAACAAAATTATCTTTTAAACCAGTAAAGGAATCACCTATTTGGTTATAAGCTTCCAACATCTCTGGTAAGACCGCTCCACCTTGAGCTGTTGCAGTTCTCGGTTTTAGAAATAATAAATATGCTAAAGCGTAGAATGTGGCTATTCCAGCTCCAATGGGATTAAAAGCTTTTATTCTTGGTACAATTTGCCTTGCTTCATAACTTGCAGCTTCTACTGATGGTCTAATTTCAGCAACAGCATCCGTCATTTGTTTAGCGACACCTTTTACACCATTCGATAAATCAATAGCCCTATTCTTTATGCTAATACCAAAATTAGTTAGTGTAGATTTGATATTATCCATTTCAGTTTTCATAGTAGCTGTCATACTTGCTCCTTGATTTACAAGAACTCTAATATCACCTTTCAAACCAGTTCCTACTGAAGCAAAAGTATTTTTTAGAACTAATAAGGGGGGAAGAATAGTAGAATCAACATACGTATTAATTTTAACTTGCATTTCAGCAGTTATTTTATTAGCCATATCTTGCATCTTAGCTGGAAATGCCTTAATTTCAGCAATATTAGTATTAATAGCTGGAACTAATTCATTATTTAGCTTATTATAAACATTAATAATCTCATCCCGTATAGCTGTAATATTATCAAGATTCTGTTTGATTTTCGGGTCAGCAAAACTTTTTTGCCATTCCTCAATTGCTTTCAGACGGTTAATGAAGTTATACTGACTAACATTTACTTCGCTGATACGTTCTCTCCATTTGGCTGAGATGATTCATCACTCTTTTCATTTGGATATAACTTATCAAATACATATTGTTCAGCCTCTAAAAGTATTTCTCTATCAAATTCGGGGCTGATTTTGGCTTCTCGTAAACTCCATATTAATGCTCGTCCTATAATACTCTGCATCTCTTCAACTGCAGGTGTTATTTTAATAATATGATTAACTATTATATCAATCATCGCTTTTACTAAATTAGAGAATTGTTGAGATGGTTTTTTAGGAATAGGCATGTCTGGATTTGCTTTAGAATATAATGTAAACAAGCTTGATACAATAATTCCAAGAAACATAAACAGAAAGTATGCTATATTTAAAGCTCCAATTCCAAATAATGGAGCATTAAGCCATATTATTGTAAAAAAGGCAATAATGATAAACTGAAGTACAATATTATTAAACGAGACAGTTTTTTGTTTTTTATCTTTATCTCTCATATTAAATCATTAAATTATATTTAATATGAAATAAGAAAGCAAATTTATAAAATTAAGGGTAAAAATCTTTCCATAAATTCTCGATGTGTCATACTTTCTATTCTTGTTAACATCCTTCTATCAACATCAAGTATATTGTTAGGTAAATCGTGGATTTTAGGTATTTTCTCTTGATATATTTTATCGTCTTTTATATATAAACACTCTTTTGGTAAACCATTTTGTCGTTTTGCCTCTTTTATTGATAAACAGTAGGGATTTACCTTTAATCTATTTTTATATATCAAGCATTTATTAGATTTCTTATCTAAATATTTGCATATATGATTTTTAAGAATTAGATTATACAATTTACCATTATTATCATGTATAATAATAGAATAATGGCAGCAAAAAGGAATCTTACATTTCTTACATAGATTTTTCATATTAAAATAAAATAAAATAAAAAGAATTTAAACTTAGGTTTTTTGTCCAGAGCCTTTTGAGATATAACAAACTAAAACTACTGCAGTTTTATTAGCTATTTTCCAAATACTTATCGTTCTTGCGCTTAAAATTTGAAACTCTCCAGCAGAATCGGGAGTTGTACTCATTTGACCAGCAATAGCGAATACTCCACTACCATCTACTACAAGAGTAGCTTCGTTTTGACCAATCATAATAGCCAAAACTGGTGAAGGAATTGATAAGTCTATAGGTGGATAAGCATCGGGTATAGTAATAGTTTTTGCTGCTGCTGCTCCAGCCGCAACAGTTGTAGCTGCTACGACCATTCTTCTTCTTGCTTCCTTATCAGGAAATATTGGGGTTATAGGGGCTGCCATTTTTTTTCACCTTTTTATACTAAATTTCCACTACCTTCGGCAAGATAGAATACTAATGCCGATTGTTTTTCGTTGGGAGTTTGCCAGAATTTAATCTCTCTTGCTCCAGTAATCTGAAATTCTTTTGCGGAATCAGGAACACCGTTGCACTGGTCAGCAATAAGCATAAATTCATTACCACTTGCTAAAGCAGTTGCATCAGCTTGAAGTAAAACAATTGCTATAACGGGCATTGGAACATTTCTATTAATAGGTGGATAACCTGTGGGTATTGTGATAGTTGCGACAGCTCCACCACCAGCAGCAGCTACGCTTACGGCAGCAGCAATCATTAGGCTTCGGTCTTCTTCACTTGGAAAAAATATATTAGCTATTGGGGATACGACCATTTTTTTTCACCTTTATGTTTTCTGTCCACTACCTTTTGAGACATAAATAACCACAACATCACAAGCCTCGTTTGGTAATTGCCAAATACTAATAGTCCTTGAAGTTAGTATTTGAAATTCTCCAGCAGAGTCGGGAGTTGTACTCATTTGACCGCCAATAGCAAAAGCATGAATACCGTTTGCGACTAATGTTGCTCCACTCTGAGCTACTAATATAGCTAAAACGGGTGAAGGAATGTTCATATCTATTGGTGGATATTCATTTCCAATGGTGAGAGTTTTAGCGGCAGCAGCTCCTCCACTTGCGGCTACAATCGTAGCTGCGGCAACAACTCGTCCTCTATCCTTTTCGTCTGGAAAAAATATATTAGTTATAGGGGCTGCCATTTTGGTAAATCACCCTTAAACTAATAATTGTTTTCTAGGTCCAATTAAGAATGCAAATGGAAAGACAACACCAGTCATATTTATTCCAGCTTCATTTCGAATTATCCAAGCAATTTTGTCGTTTTCACGAGCAAAAACAATTTGCTGTGGTTCGATATAAATATGGAATTCTCCCTGATATGCCCATCTTGCACAGATTTCTTGGCGTTTAATACCTTCCAAGTCAACTTGCAGAATGCCATCTCCACCTAAATCAATTTCACATCTCCAACCAAGATGTAGAACACCTTGTCCGATTGGAACTCTTAGGGCAGCGGCAATAGATAGGATAAATTCATCAGCGGAATCTGTATAAGTATCAGCATAGACTTCGGTGGTTGAACCGATAACTTGGTCGTCTGGTCTTAGAATTCGAGCAGCAATATCTTCGATTCCTACAGATTTATTGTATTCATTAACAATAGCTCTATATTCATCAATGATTTCCATTATTGTATCATAAATAGCAGGGTGTTTTGTCAAATAAAATCCTAACATGTATTTAATGACCTCAATTTATTTAATTTTTTATAATTTTTTTAACGTTTTAATTAGATGAGTTAAATACGCATTTTAAGATATATAAAGCATATCGTCCAATCTTGCTAAATCTTTATAAAAAATGATAAGAATAATCATTTATGAGAATATTAAAAAAAATAAATGTTAACTATAGAGGGATATAAAAATGAAAATAATAAAAACGACAAAATTATACGATAATCGAATATATTTGCCTACAGAAATCCGAGATATGCTTAAAATATCTAATGGGGAAATAATAATTTTCGGAATAAACGAAAATCAAGAAATTGTTATATTCAAAAATAAGGAAGATAAAAAAACTGATAGATTTAACGTTAGTGTTTCAAGTTCAATTAAGCCGTAGCATAAAGCCTATCGCTACTTACTCTTAAACGCCTTTTTGTTCTAAAACCGCTTCCGAATTCTGAAGTTGTTCTAAAACGTTTTGATGTATCAATAAATCTAAAATCTTCAGCGTAATTTGGAGTATTGCCAAATAATTTCTTTCCTACTATTTTTCCTATTGGTAATGTATTCTCTGTGGTTCGTAATCGACCTATACGTAAACTATTGTTAAATTTGTTGAAAGCATTTTTGAAACTTGCTCCATAACCTTTAACAGCTTTTCTAATTGACGGCATACTGTTTAAAAGAGAATCACTAATCCCAGCAAAATTACCAGCTTTTATTGAACGCATGAGTTTTCCAGCATCTTGTCTCACTCCTAATGATAATGAGCTGCCTTTTCCAGCCATTTCCATTGAACTTGATAAATAATTAGCAAAGAAATCTGCCCATTCTCCTTGAATAACTTTATTCTTGATAAGATATATTACTCCTATTTCTCCAACTATACCTAAAAATAAAGAGAGTAATCTTTTACCAAAAGGTTTTAAGATAATAGCACTTGGATAACGGGTGATTGTTGCAATTAATTGCATAATTATAGGTTGACTTATATAACGATTTCTTGTTATAGCATTTCCTACTTTTGGTATTTTTCCGAATAAATCAACAATCGAATAATTCATTATACTTTTAGTATTGTTTTTTCCCTTTATAAATTTTTTTCCTACTATACATAATTTACATACTTCGTATTTTGGTAAAATTTTTTCCATAGCACTCCTATTAAATTTGCTTTTAGGATATTGGACAAACATAAGTTTATGTTTTTTATCAATATTATCATATCCCCAATAACGTTTAATTCCATGTTTTTCTGTTGTTGTTCGTGTAAATTTTAAATCTGGATTTATGATAATTTCCCATTCCAAAAAACCTTCTTCCAAAATAGGATGTGGCATAATAATAAAATTAGATTAATAATTTAAAAAAATGATGTATTATACATCACTTTTCTTTTTAATGTCTAATGCTTTACCAAATGTATTGATAGAATTATTAATTGTTTTACCAATCTGATTCATTCTTATCTCCGCAGTTTCAGCATCAGTAAAGATTGATGGTCGTTGGATTTTATGAACTTTTTTCTTTTTCTTAATATTTCTTGGTCTAATAATAGGCAAATTATAGGCATTATACATAACGGTTTTTTGCTTCTTTTTCCATTTTAAAAATTTCATATATTAAATTATTAAAAAAAGAATAAAAGGTTATTAAAAAACCAAAATAATAGTTCAGGGTAAGAATACAATCAATCTAAGGGTTGTTTTTTTTTAAAACACTTTTTTGTAAAATTTTTATTGATTTTATTTAACCTTTTATTATTATTTAAATAGAAGTTATTTAAAGATATATTTTTTATTATGATTAGATTTACAGAACAAACTAAAGGATTAATTAAATATCGAAATAAGTTCCTTATCCAAGCATCTCGATTATGTAATTTACTTCCTAAATATCCGATATTACAAGATAATTGGAAGAATTTGATTATATTAGACGCTTGTAGATATGATTATTTTAAAAAAGCTAATTCTATAAAAGGTAAATTACAAAAGATTTATTCAGTTGCTCCACACACTATTCCATTTTGCGAAAAAACATTTACTAAAGATAAATATGATGATATTGTATGTATTAGCACTAATCCACATGTAGATAAAACAGTAGGGCATAAGTTTCATGATATTATTCCTGTATGGAAAAACGGTTGGAATGAAAAATATAACACAGTTTTGCCTAAAGACGTTATTCCGTTTGTTTTAAATGCCACAATTAAATATCCTAATAAGAGATTATTAATTTGGTTTATGCAGCCTCATTATCCTTACTTGTATCATATATTAAATCCGATGGGATTTCTCTCAGGAGGACAATCATATAATTTTTTTACATATTATCAATTTTTCTTTTATACTCATCTCTCAGAAGAAGGGCTGAAAAAACGATATATGAAAAATCTTATAATAGTTTTAGAAACGTGTGAAAAATTGTTAGGAATACTTCATGGTAAGACAGTAATTACTTCTGACCATGCTGAATGTTTAGGAGATTACTTCCCTTTTACACGGATTAAAATCTATGGACATTATAAAGATATTAAAACACCTAAAATGTATCAAGTACCATACTTTACATGTAATTAAAATGAGTTTATCAAAAAAACAATTTAATGAATTATCTAATGGCGAAAAACTAAAAGAGATGAAGAAATATCGTTTTATAAAAAAATGGTGGTATGATAGACCATGTAAAACTTGTATCAATGCTACTTTATATCTTGAACCAAATATTCATAATAAAATATGTATGAGTTGTAAAAAAAGATGAATATACAAAAAAAGTGTCGTAAATGTCATCAATTCTTTCCCGCTAAACCTATGGAATTAAAATTCTTTTGCGAAAAAGAAAAGTGTCAAGAATATCGTAATACACATAATTTTTGGTCTATTAAATCTAATAGATGTATTAATATGTATTATTTTGATATTTGGGATTTAGATATACCATATAATATAACTGAAAACGGAGAGATTATTGATTATGAACGAGTTTGTCGTCAATGTGGTATGCCAATGTTTAATAAAGACGGAAAGTATAGTGTTCATAGACGATATTGCCAAAAGCATAATGGATATGAATTATTTGCTAAATATAATTGGCAAGAAGTTTCTAAGAAGTATGCATGGAAAGTAGCAAAGGATAATAAAGATTTAATTAAAGAAACTAATACGACTAATACGACAGGATATACTAGTATTACTATCTGTGAAGAATGCTTAAAAATCTGCTCGATTTATGATACTTATAGTAGTCAATATTGGCATAAAAAAAGAATTGATGTAATTAATATACATCATAAATATCCAGTTCATAAGATAACAATGGAAAATCTCCATTTAATATGGGATTTCTCGAATCTAAAAGCTTTATGCCATGATTGTCATAAAAAACAAAATCATTATTTAAAAAAAATTAAGACAAAAAAACAGAACTTTCTCTCAATCTCTTCCTTCCTTTAACTTCTATTTTCCATTCTAAATATGCTATAGGGTCTGGAATTGGTCTTTCTCTTTCAAATATTTCTAATGGAACTTCATTTAATATAAATTCCCTTTTTGACATTTCTTTCAAGACTTTTCTCATTATAAATGTTTTTTCTAATATTTTTTTATCAATATTTATAACTTTTGGAGGAGGATGTTTTATTATTTCCTTAATTGGAGCATATTCTTCTATAATTGTCATCCGTTTTTGTAATGGTTTTTGAAAAAAATCCTGTTCTTTAATATTTTCAATTATCTTTTTTGTTAAATTATTAAGTTTATTGTCAATATATAATTGTAAATTATTATAATTAAGACTGTTGAACTTACTATCTACATAGAGTTTAATATTTTGAAGCATTTCTGGTATTGTCATCATAGGACGGATAGTTCTATGTCTTACAAATTCAGAAACAGTTATATTACCCATACCTTTTGCCATTTCACGTATTTCTTCTTTTTCTTCTTTAGAAACCCGTATCGTTATAAAATCCTCTCGTTTAGACATTATAAAATGAAAAAAATAAATTATATTTTTATTCTGGAATATATTTCAATTTAGGAATAGTGATTAGGCAGTCGTCATCCGCGTCTGGATTGGTTGTTGTTATTTTAACAGTTATATAATCACCCGCAGAAAAACTTCCAGCATCAATAGCACAGTCATAAGTAGCAAAAGCCCCCGTTAAATCAGTAGCATTTACAGAATCATCGTCAGAATCAGTTCCCGCACTATCTATAACATCAATAGTTATTGTTGAATCATTATCAGCTCCCGCGTCTTGTATTGCTCGAATCGAAACATCGTCAGATTTATTAGCGAACTTTTTAAAATCATCGGGAATTTGGAATAAAAACTCTATTACAGCACTTCCAACTCCAGAAGCATCAATATCATACGCAAGTTCATCTTCAGCAGCGTTATTAACTAATACAGCGGTACAATTTGTTAATGTAGTAGCGACTAATCCAGAGGGCTTAATATATTTGAATGGTAAGGTCGGTTTTGGTACAATTATGGACATTTTTTTAACACCTTTTTATTGTGGAATATATTTTATTTTTGGAAAGGTGACTAAAGCGTCATCTCCATTTTCACTTACATCAGCTCCCGTAGTGATTACTGATATTTGGACTGTAATATAATCACCAGCAACAAAAGCTCCCCCAGTTATCAATGGACAATCTAAAGATACATAAGCAGCGGTTAAAGCTACATCAGCAATAGAACCATCGTCAACAGTAGCTCCTGAAGTATCTAAAACCGCAACTGTTAGAGCAATATCGCCTACACCGTCTCCCGAATTCCCATCTTGGTATGCCCGAATTACTAAATCAGTAGCTATACCCTCAAATTTCTTGAAATCATCGGGAATTTGAAGTAGTAATTCAAGTACACAGTTTATAGCAGCTCCCGAAGATTCAAAGTGCATAACAAGTTCATCATCTCCCGTATCATTAATTATGGTAATAGTACCATTAGCTAATGTAGTAGAATAGAAACCAGTTAATTCGAGATATTTGAACGGTTTTGTAAATGGTGGAACGAGTATAGACACTTAAAAATCACCTCTATACAATTCCGCGTGTGGTGACGTTTCCTCTATATAATAGACCAGCAATATAAGCTTGAAAGTATGCGGTTGCGGGATTATTGTCTACGTTAAATATTGTTTTAGGAGCGTAAACTAACATATCAATATCTACACTTGAACCAGAGTTATCTACGATAAATATAGGTTGTTCCTCACCTTTAATACCATGAAATCCTACATTATTATCACCGAAATTATAAACTTCAGCTTGGTCACCATCTCCGAGAACCCCTGCATCTGGTACGGTACAAACACCGATTTGTCGTCCTTCATTACAAGTATATTGTAAAAGAGTACATACAAATACATGTCCAGCGGGAATATTGATTTCGAGAATTTCAGTTCCATCCGCATTAGCATCACCAACAATACCTAATAAAGCAGTCACCTTTGAAGTGAAATATGGTGTAGCTCCAATCATCCCTTGTCCAGAAGGAATTCGCTGTTGATTAATAGTTTCTTCGTAATTTACAACAATTCTTTCATTACTTTCTGTAATTCCACCCATGATTTTATCCCTCTCCTATATTTAAATCGGTATATGATGTTAAATCGGTGAAAATATCCACACTTCCCTCTTCTACCTTACTAATTATCCATCGTTCACCTTCAAAATACATTATAGCTGCTTTCGTAGCTAATTCTGGATTATAAAATGTAAATCTTGGATAATTCGGATTACGTACTAAGATAGGCTTATAAATCATGTTTAAGAAAGAAGCTCTATGTCTATAGATGTATCTTTTCTCTCCATGTACCGACCAACGGGGCACTGCGGGAAACTTTAATTGAAAACCTAATGCTCCATCAATTCCCAGTTTCTCTATCCAATACATATATCCATCGGAAGGTCTTAGATTACTTTCGAAAGATTGGTCACCAGTATTTAGGGTAGTTATACCAGTAATTGCTTCATAATGATTAAAATCCTCAATTCCAAGAATCACGAAATATTCTCTGCCAACTTTAATTATATATCCTAATTTGAAATTAAATTTATTTTTTGTAATTAAAATTTGCGACATTTTTTTTTAAAATCAGTTTTTTGTGTGATTTTGTATAAATGAAAATAGATTACCTTTTCATTTAAATATTAGTTAAAATTTAAATATTTTAAAAAGAATGATTTAATTATGGTAAATTTGGACAAATGGGGTATAACTCCGAATTTTAAATCTAAACACGTTGAGATAAAACTTAAAAAATATAATAAAAAAAAGGCACGACTGCTTATAGTTCCTAAGAATGGACGTAATTTCCCTTTAGCAAAAAAGAAAAAACTTCCTTTCAAGTTTAGTGGAAAGAAACTTACTCATAAATTAATCGGGAATTATTCACTTGCTCAAAACGGCAAACGGAATATATTAATGACAAGCGGTTTACAAATAATTGTAGAAAAGGCTTAATTATTATAACCACATATAGCATGGTACATTTTCATATATAAAAAAAGTATTTGCTGATTTTGATAAATTGGCTTACCACATTTCTCACATATGGGTTGTTCGAGCATCTTGATAACTATTGACTTTTTTTTACTCATAATTATTCCTTTAAATCATATGTTCCTTCTTCAATCCTATTTCTTAACATTTTAATATAAGCAATTATCGCATCAAAATGAGTAAGTGGTTCATAATTTGGTGGCGGAATTCTATAAATTTCTTTTAAACATACTTCTGTATTTAAATCAAACCATTCTAATAATAGTTTTTTATTAATATATTCGAGTTTCGAGTCAGTCTTTGGAAATAATGAACGCTTATATCCCTCGCCCTCAAACATCTTCAAAAGTCCTGTGTCCTGCATATGTTCCATCTCATAACAAGACACTAACTCCCGCAGCACTTTGGTAATATTTCCACTTAATTTAATACAAGCATTCTCATGAATAGAGTGTGTGATAAGTTTTTTCAGCTCACATACAGGACAAGGGTTTTTATTATATGTAGCATATCTAACCCCACATTTAACACATATATTATTTATATTATTCATTTTTTAAGTTTTATAATATGTTAATTTTTCTCTTAATAATTTCATTAATATTTGACCATGACACTTTACAGGATAAGTTTTATCAGTAGTAATACACCAACAGCCTAATATTTTTCCTTCTAATTCTTCTAAATCATCCCATAAATGAAGTCTTGCCATCCTTTCATATTTACTTAAATCCCTGCCCCAATAATTGCCCCATTTAGTATCACTTGTAAAATCTAACCATCGTACCCTTCTTCCAATATAAATATCGAACTCTGGTCTTATACCATCCTTTTTATGTATATCTACAACACTATTCATATTTCATTAATATTTTTTTAATTATAACAATCCAATAGATAATTCCAAATCCTAAAGTTGTTAAAATAGTCAACCATATATTAAAGCCCAATAAAAACATAATTATGTCTTTAATTAATATCACTACCAAATAAATTATCCAGAAAACAATAAATCTCCGTTTTTCAAACATTATAATTTAATCCCCATATTCCGAATACTGTCTTTCAATCGTATCTTATCATAAATAGGAAATGGTAAATTCTTGATATTTTCGACCATCATTCTAACACTTTGTCTATCATGTATAGGATATTTATAAAATTTAGGATTCATAATACCAATCCAGAGAGATTCAGAACAATAAGGAGTAAGTTCCTTTATTAATGTAATCGGGTTAGGGTCTAAATATGGTTCAATTGAGACTGAAGTTTTAAAGCCTTCATTAAAAGCATATATTAAAGAGTCTTTTCGAGATTGATAATTAGGAGCATTTTCTTCCCAGTATGCTAATTTCTTATCGTCTATGGATGTAATAGTAAATCTAAATTGTACTTGACTACTATAAAAAATAATTTGACCACATAGCATTTTAATAAGATTAAAATTTGGTTTGGTTGTTATAAGAACTTTATTTCCCGCACGTAATAACCGTTGTAGAACAATTACGTACTGTATATAAGTTTGCGGAGTAATATCATGTGCCGTAGGAAACATTCCCCGTCCTTTTCGCTTT
>SDBV01010734.1_pt1 | contig 11978 bp, 27 predicted proteins | sample 2277081 | NCBI WGS metagenome assembly SDBV01 (sample SAMN10402039, study PRJNA504765) | marine sediment metagenome | isolation source: marine sediment core GS10_PC15, 223 cmbsf | place: Arctic Ocean: Southern Knipovich Ridge | collected 2010 | reverse complement strand
ACGGAAATAACGGAAATGTTTTGGAATGATGTCGCTAAGCGATTAGGAATAAATCAATCAAGTCCTACGTCTAAGTTGGATGTAGGCGGCACTGTAACAATGACAAGATTATTAGCAGGTGGAATCACAGAATGAATATAAATATAACATCAGCCCAGTATCAACAATACTTAAGTGGCTTATCTAATCTCAGGACTTTAATGGCTCCGAGGTTTGTACTGTTCAAGAAACTACCGAGAGATAAGCAGAAGATATGGTTACAAAAAGACCCTCTGTTCAGAAAGATTCTCAAGATGTCATTGGGAATTGCTGAATGGGCAGAGCAGTTTAAGGAGGATATTGTCAATGATTGAAGGCAAGAACTTCTCAAATCAGATTGTTCCTTCTGAAATTGATACTGAATACAAAGATTGTAATTTCAGCCATTCAAACTGTCTTACTGTGTTAGGTCAGAAGGTCGGCCATAGGATATTCCCCGATGATGATACTCCGAGGACTTTCATAGATTGCAACATGACCAACTGCGAGCCACCACCTGGCAGTATAATTATGAAAGCCAATGGACAGCACACAGGCCCGACAATAGTTGAGAGAATGATTGTTGTGAATACAGAGCTTGTCGAGATAGACGGCGAACAAATTGAAGTCAAGGATTACGTGGACAGAATACACGGCCATTATTACCAAGGGGTTTATTCTTATAAGACTCCCATAGATATTCCAAGGGAGGCGAAATAATGGCACTCCTTACGAGATATGTTGACCATTCACTTTCCACAGGACTTAACGATGGCACAAGTGAAGCTAACGCTTGGTGGTTTCTATATAAGATGACTGCTGCAATTAAGACCGATGCAGGGACTAATAATTATAAAGTATATGTAAAAGCGAGCGAGACTTATGGCACAGACGGTACATCTCCCAATCCCGCCGAATCAGATGACGCAGGCCACGATGGTGCGGGTGGCGATGCTGGTGCAGTTATTTATCTTGACCAGGGGAGTCCTGGGGCTACAATGCCTAATGTAATTGAGGGATACGCCGCAACGCCAGGCGATGGTGGAATTGTTACTATTGACTGTGCTTATGATGGAGCAAATAAATTAACTAATGGAATCTGGATGGGTCAAAGTGTAACTTATAATACAGTCTTCAAGAACTTTGACGTTGTAAATGCCAGTGGCGATGGCTTTTTTGGCAGTAATCTTGCAAATATCTTGACCTTTAAGAATTGCAGATTCAAAGGTAATGGCAGCGAGGGAATAACTGGTAATAATGACTTCGCTTTAGAGAATTGCATATTAGATGGCAATGGTGCTGATGGAATAGATTTAGATAATAACGTTTTTCTACTATCCTGTATCTCAAGAAATAACACCTTACAGGGTTTGCACTCGTTGGGGAATGTGATAATTTATAATACCCTTGTATATGACAACGGGAACGTAGAACAGATAATCAACCAAGGGTCTGTTTGTGTTTTGGGTTGTACGATAGATGCTAATAATGGAGCGGCTTCGCGTTGTTTCCGACAGGATGCTAATACCTCCCGAACATTCATTGCTAACAGCATTATATTTGATGGTGCTATAGGGATATTATGTGACGACGATATAGGAGAAATGAACATAAGTCGCAACTGCTTATTTAACAGTAATATAGACGATGCTTCAAATTTTTTAGTCGAATACGATGGCGGTGATGGTGCTCCAGCTACTGGAAATGGCGTAGGTGATTTAGGTCACGTTACAGGAGTTCCAGGATTTACAGGAACATATCTACCAGGCTCTAATGCTCAAAGTGCTGCCCTTGACCATCAATACACAAATAATTTTTGGGCAAGTTTCGATGCCGCCGATAATCCACCTGAACCGGAGAATGAATAATGGCAATTAGTAATAGAGATATTGGTTCGGCACAAGCTGGAAGTGGCTCTGGAATAAGTTATGCAGATATAGGTTCCGCACAGGCAGCGGTAGTGGTGGGAACAATTCTTCCACAAATAACAAGTGCTTACATGGTGATTTCCATTATTATGATACTTATTGTGTTTTTAGTTTAGGAATAGGAAGGTTTCGATATGAGTTACATATTCACGAAAGGCGCTACGAGCCAAGCGATTGAATTATATATCGTTGATTCTACCGATGGTACACCGGAAACGGGCGTAGTGTTCAACTCTGCCGGTATAGACCTTAAATATCGCAGGAAGGATGCTGTGGTTGTCAGTATAACAGAAATTGACTTGACTACGCCTTTACTTACGGATACTTGGGAATCAGGTGGTTTTTTAGAGATTGGAAATGGAGTTTACCGATTGGATTTGCCGGATGCTGCCTTAGCGTCCGCTGCTGGAATAGACCGTGTAGTGGTTTTTGGAACTGTTACGGGAATGGTTGTTCTGCCTGTAACTATTCATCTTACTGCTTTTGATTTAAGTACGGCTTCCACGCCACAGACAGCAGACCACACGGCAGGAATAGCGGACATACCTACCGTAGCTGAATTTGAGGCAAGAACTATTGTTGCGGCTAATTATGTAGTAGTAGGCGATACCATAGCCGGAGTGACTAACGCTGGTACTGTTACTGGCAATGTAAATGGTTCAGTTGGAAGTGTCACAGGAGCAGTAGGCAGTGTTACCGGAGCCGTAGGTTCTGTTACTGGAGCGGTTGGTTCTGTTGGTGCTGGTGGAATAACTGCCGCATCATTAGGGGCAGATTGCATTACTAACGCCAAGATAGCTGATGATGCCATAGCTGCTGAAAACTTTGCTACAGACGCTATTGCCACAGATGCCGTGGCTGCCACTGCTTTTGATAAGATTGTGATGAGTGATTTGGCACAAGGCGCACCTTCGGCAACGGCAAGCCTGCCTGTTGCTATCAACTATCTCTATGAATCGTGGCGAAATAAGACTACAACTACAGCCACTCTAATTACTGTAATGAAAGATGATGGCAGTACGGGTTTAGTGAAGTCAACTATATCCGATGATGCCACTACATTTACTAAGAGCGAAATGATTTCTGGGGCATAAATGGCAGTAGATAGTGAGACGAAAAGACGGTCTGCTTTAGGTATGCTCGTTATGGCATTGGTCATTGCGCCAGTGCCAGACGGAACTGTTGCCGCCGTTGACCGTGAGCATATCATTGGTATTTACGCTGGAATAGCACCAGCGTCTCCAGGCGTAGCGACAACAGCTGTACATATATTTAGTACGTCTCCAGTTGACCCCAACCACGTTTCCGATTCAGGAAATAACGTGCTTGTTAAAGATAGTCTTGAAGTACAAGGTCAAGCGTGGTTCGGTGGAGCAACTGATAATTCCCACTTTGAAGCTGATGGTACTTATGTAATGAACGGTGGCGCCACAGTTTTCAATGATTTAGTTCTTCCCTTATCCAGTGCCAGAGTTCCGGCAGCCAATGCTCCTACGTGGTCTGCTTTTATTGGTAACTTAAATGCTTATACTTATGGATTAAATGATTTTCAGGAGTTCTCTACTGAATTAGCACATTCTTACAAAAGTGGCGCTACCATTGAATTCCACGTTCACGGCACAGTAAATGGTAGCAACGTAGATGAGCGGACTATTAAGTTTGAAGTAGAATATACAATTGCAAATATTCCGGCCGAAAGTGGATTTGGGGATGTATATCCAGCCACAACTACTCTTAACGGCGAGTTAATAATACCGGCATCGACTACAGACCTTACTTCATTTAGTATAGATATAGGCGATGACACAACAGGTAATTTTGTTCAAGGAGCTATAATCAAAGGTAGAATAAGACGAATAGCCTCAACAGGCACAGAGCCTACGAGCGACCCGTTTCTTACTGAACTTGGTGTACATCTTGAATCCGATACTATTGGTACGAGGACTGCAATAGGTAAATAAAGGAAGACTGACTAATGTCAAAGAAACTTAAACTTAACGGTACGGCACGTTGGATTATTGTAGCATTGGCGGTATTAGCCATTGCATTTAATACAGGCGTAACGTATAATCATATATATCATCTATCGGAACAAGTAAAGAAATTAACTACTGCCATCGAAAAAATGGATACGAGTATTGACGAAATCAAAATCACTTTAGCTAAAGGAGACACACAATGAAAAAGTTAACAGAACTATTCCGGCATTATCAAGGAACATCAGTTGCGATTATTATCGTAATCTCAGCATTGTTTTGGATTTACGGCTGTGAATCTAAGGTAATGTCCATAACCAATGCACCTGCCAAAGTAACGAGAGCCGAACTCAAAATTGAGATTGACGCTTTTCTGGCTACGGCTGAAATACGATACGCAGAACTCGACAAGCAAGATGAGTTCAAGGAAAAAATAGTAGAGTTCGGTATGGTCGTAGTCGAAGGCGGTACTCTGAATCCAGCAGGCGTTGCGGTGGGTCTGGTCGGTGTATTAGGTGTTGGTGCTGTTGTAGATAACAGAAAAAAGGACAGCTTAGTGAAAATCTTACAGAACAACAAAACTGCATAAATAAATCACAAACAGGCGGGGGTTGCGATTTCGCCCTCGCCGAGTCCCCATTTTATTTTACCCCAAAGTCCCCATTTTTAGGCCAAATACGCCGAGTCCGAATAACTAAATGTCCAAATGGGATTTATTTCTTGATTTTTGGCTAAAGTTGTTTTACGATATTTGACGATATGAATGATATGAGAATCGACAATACAATAAACTCTACAACACTTACTCAGGCCACCGCTTTTCCTCAATTCTCCAGGATTGTCGATTCTCAGGGCGGTGGCCTATTATTTTGAAAGAAGAAAACGATGAGACTAACACGCAAGAAAACAATAGCCCTTTGTATTGAAGCGTGGACGATACACGCAGAAACAGGTTGCACAAAAGATGAATTGCCAATAAAGCATCGTGGAATATTTGAGAATTGTTGGTTCTGTGAATATGCTATGCAAAGACAATCAGCCAACAAGACATCAGGTTCAATTTGTGTTTATTGTCCATATTTCAAAAAGATAGGTAAACAATGTTTCGATTCTTACTATGACGATTGGAATGCTACCACAGCCCCCCGCACCCGCAAGAAATACGCAGGGCTATTCTTAGGCCAGATAAAGTCTCTCAAGCAAGGAACTTAGAATGAGCAAAGAAGCGATTGAGAAGAAGTTGGAAAAAGCAAAAAATATGCTGATTACAGATGGGCATTACGAAGGCTGTCCAAACCAAACAGACGATGATAGCTGTCCTGTCTGTATGATTTACCAAGCCCTCGTCCTACTCAAAGAGCAGCCACCGGCTTCTCGTGAGTTTATTACGATGCTCTGCGCCCGCCTCGACGCCGAAACCCAGAGGGCAGATAAGATGGATATGCTTTATACTAAATGTAACACCGAAAGATTACAGGCAGAGGCAAGTCTTAAAACCAGTAGTGACGCAGGTAGGCAATTAGGCCGTATGCTCAAAGAGGCAGATGCGGAGATTCACAAAATAAGACCTTTTGCAGACTGCTATAAAAGAATATGTGAAATTCTTGGAATAGAAAAGGATGTGTTGGGTTATATTGAGCAACTCGAAGCCAAGCTCAAAGACCTACTGGAAGCGTTGAGGAAATATGGCGACCACGAGCCATGTTGCGTGAAAGGCGATGCTTGTACCTGTGGATATGAAGCTGCTATCGCCAAAGCAAATGAGGGATAGAGAATGACTAAGCAAGAATTACTCGATATGAAATTGCACGAAATAAAAAATGTTAATCCTCGATTTATTATTTTAAGAGTGTTCGGCGGTTGGATGTATATCTATTTAGAAAAAGCTATTTTCGTGCCAGAAGAACTCAATGTCTATACGAAAGAAATATAAAAGAGCGGCGGCACAAGTGTCAGGGACGATATGACCAAAGTATCCTTCTATGATTAGCCCAAGGAGGGGCGCCGCCTGCTCTTGAAGGAGATTGAATTATGGCAAAGTATAGAAAGAGACCAATAGTAATAGAAGCTGTTCAAATAACAGACAGGATGAGAACAGGGATAGAAACCCTCCCTCTTGGTGTTCAACACAGATACGATGGCGGTGGTATGGTCATAAATACATTGGAGGGAAGAATGAAAGTTGGAGTCGGCGACTGGATTATCACTGGTGTCAAGGGCGAGAAGTATCCCTGCAAGCCTGACATATTTGAAGCGACTTACGAGAAAGTACAGGATATTGACCTCAAAGAGACCGAGATTGAGAAGCTGGCAAAAAAAGCTGCCCGAACCGGCAATCGTAGCGACTTGCAAGCATATTTGAAGGCTCGGAGAAACAATGCTTAACTTTATCAAGAACATCTTAGCTACAATCTGGCTCGTGTTTTGGGCATTGATGTTCCGTTGGGCTGGCAAGAACGACTATTCCCCGAAAGATAAGGCTGAAGGAGAGCTAAGCATTGAAGGGAATGAGCTATGAAGTGTCCAGTAGAAGTGAAGGAATCCGCATCATCGGGTTTATACTATATTTCAGATTTTAACTGTTGCTATGTATGTGGTGATATGCGTAAAGAAACTGCCGATTACATCGTCCAAGCCATAAACAGCCACGAGAAATTAGTAGAAGCAATCAAAAGTGCAATGCGAATAAAAGATTTATGGTATTTTCAATCTAATGAACCTCAATATTTTAGTGAATCAGAGGCACTTGAAACAATGCGGAATATGTTTGAGCAAGCCCTCAAAGAAGCGGAGAAACTAAAATGAGTTTACGCACACGAGACATATTAACCGACAGAGAAACCGTTACCGCCAGGCACGAGCGACTACGCCTTAGCCATCAAGAGGGTGTTTTTGTTGACGATTTTAATCATCGAGCAATTGTATCAAGGCAAGAACTCTGGACTATGAACTGTGCCGAATGTGGCGAAAAGTACGAAAGCCCACGAGTGCCACGATGTTTAATAAATAAATTAAAATGTCCGAAATGTATTGCACGAAATACTCGATAGATTTTTGTACGGAGATAAGAAATGAAAAAAGAATATGATATTGGCGATTATGTTGAAATAAAAGCCATAGCAGAGCGTTCTAAAAGCTATCAAACAAAAGAATCAAAATTTGTAAAGCAGACTTTTGGTACTCCCAAAATAGGCCGTATTGTTGGAATAGCTAAACGATTTGAAGGAAAAATCAATATAGGAAGCTACGGCGGTTATGATGGTTATGATGATGGGGGAAATTATTTAATGATTGAGAGGTCTCTTGATTTCTACAAAGTCAGATTAGGAATGATGAATAGTTCTCTTTTGGTATTTCCCGAAGATATTCAATTGATTAAGCCAGAGAACATCAATAGTTTTCCGTTGAGGTTCACAAATTCTTTAGCTTGGAATAGTGATGACCGAGAACGGTTAAGTGAAGATTCTAAGGACTGGCCAAGAGATAAAAAGGGAAGGTGGTTAAAGCAATAATGCCAACCTATGATGAAATCTCAGACTTATCAGACGAAGACCAAGAGCGATACTACAAGTATGTTCAAAACAGATGCAGGCAAATACGGCAAGAACAAATCAGAAACCAAACAGAGCGTGAACAAGACCAAAAAGATAGAAGGAGACCACAATGAACAAACAAGAAATCGAACAGGAATTAGTACGAGCCAGAGCTGCTGAAACAACAATCAAAAACAATATCATAGAGCTATTGGAACAACTCGTTGAATCCGAGAAACCGAAACTTCGGCACGGGGACTTTGGGTGTTTCAAGGATGGAACGCCAAGAATCTGTATAATGGATGTTATGTATGACAAAGAGGGGCGTTGTGGCAACCCTCGTGATGTTGAATTCTATACTAAACTCGGCAACCTCTTCGACTTGACGAAGGGATGGCATGAGCCGTTTGGGAATTACAAAAAGAATATTACTTGTGACAATCGAACATTTATTATCGAAATATCTAATTGGGTTCAAAGAGATTTGTGGATAGGAGTAAAAGATAATAATGTTCCAACAGAAAAAAAAGGCGTACAGTTAAAGATTTCCGAAGCCGAAGAAATTTGGCACGCTCTCGGCCACGCAATAGCAGAACTCAAACGAAAGGAAAACAAAGCATAGTGAAATTTGGTCTTTATACGATATGTGAATTTGGCGATTTTGCACCAGAGCCAGAAGGTACGGTTATTTACGATGAACTTCCCCCTAAAATAGGCACAGAAGTTGTATTAAGCGATAAAAAAATCTGGATTGTAACAAGATTTGAAGAATACAATTCAACTGTATATGTTAAAGCAAAAACAGAAAAGGAGATAGACGATGCAGTTAAGCGATGTACTTAAACTTCAAGAGAAGACGTGGACGGCAAAAGGCAACGGAGTCAATGCTGTAATAAACACCGTCCATAAAGCCACGCAAGGGAACTACGGTTGGCAACAGCCCGTAAACATAACCGACCTTGCAGGAACTACAATGGATATATCTTTCCAGACGGAATATCCTGAATCCCTATTGACCCAAAATCACGTTGGCAAAAGAGCTATCTGGCGATTGAAGTGGTGGAAAGGCCGCAGGGGGCAAAACATATCGGGATACCCCGAACAGCAGCTTGCTGAGGACGGACAGCCTGAAAAGTGGCAGTTACCGGCTGTCTTACAGACCCCTCAGAATCAACAGCAAGCCCCCCCACAGACTCCACAGGCAACGAAAGCCCCTCAACCTACCCCGCAGGCCAATAAGCCCCCCGATTGGGACGCTATCGCCGAGGGCAAAGTAAGACACGGTGTGGTTTGTGCTTTATTAAGCTCTCGTTCGTTAGAGGCTATGCCTGTTACTGAGAAAATAGATTATTGGGTAAACTATATTATAACCGGCAAAGTACCCGACCCCAATTTGAAGTGGGAAGAAAAAGATGTTTGTCCACATTGCGGAAAACCGCATCCAGATTGTAGCTGTACCGTCCCGTTTTGAGGCAATACTATGAATCCTGAGTTTCACGGCGAAAACAAAAACGGCAGATTCTTATTCAATAGCCCGAAAGTCTTTGACGCTTATACGGCAGGACTGCCGGACGGTAAATACTACGCCACGTTGCACAAAGTGAAGAAGATGAAGAGCAACGAGCAGCTTGGCTATTTTCACGCAGTTGTAGTCCCTACGATATTAAAGCAGATGATAGAGGACGGAAACCGAACCGTAAAATTTGAGCTTAACGGCAGAGTAAAAGAACTGCCCTTGACCGATGATATGGTTGTCGTAATACTCAAAGAGGTCTGGGCAAAGAGTAGGGGTGTTAAGGTCAAGAGTAAAGCTGATATGACGAAAGAGGAAGCGTCCGAACTTATAGATATTAGTATCGAGTGGGCAGCGCGTTTCCTTCATTGCTCGATACCAGAGCCAAGTAAACTTTGAAAGGAAAATTATGAAAAATGTACGAGTGAAAGTAGTTCATTATACTTACGTAACAGAATTTGGCTTTGCTATTTTTGAAGGCAAGAAAGCCCTATTTGTTCGCCCTACTTGGGTTATGTGGAAAACCGAAGAAGCCGCTATCCGCAACGCCAAAGCAATGGCCAAGCGTATCGGTATAAAGTTCGACCCTGAGATAATCAAACAACACGGATGTTAATATCCTCCTTCGGAACGAGACGCACGGCGGGGGCTTATCGGGAATTGCCCGAAGTCCTCGCCACTTATAGAAAGGATAAAAATGGAAGTCCGACAAATAGTAGAGCAATGGCTTCGAGCCAACAAATATGACGGTCTTACTACTGAAGACTGTGGTTGCGAAGTAGATGATTTAATGCCCTGTGGGGAAATTATATCTGATTGCAAGGCAGGCTACAAAGTGCCGTGTCCAGGCCCCGAAGATTGTCCTACCGATGGTGATTGTCCTTGGCACATCAGCACAACCAAGAAAGAATAGGACTGAAAATTATGCCTAAGCTCGTAAGAAAAGCGGAGTCCTGCGAAAATTGTGGCAGGGATTTGCCTGAAATGGAAATATGCCAATACTGCGGTCACGATAACCATCAATTATTTTTGTCTGGTAGAGCCTGCAAGAGGATCCGCAAGGAAATCGAAGCGGACAGGCCAGTAAATGTAACAAAGACACCATTGTGGAAAACAGATGATACTTTGATACCCCCGGGCGGCAGTTCGTCCACTGAGCGAAGCGTGGCGAAACCGAAATGAGCGATAAGGGCTGAAATGAGGTAATTATGAAAAAGAGATTTCAAATGAAAACTTACAGGATAAAAGTAAATCTCAGAAGTAGGAACAATTCTGGGTCATTAACACTAAGTGGTTATCCTGTAATATTTCGAGGTTTTAGTAAATACAGGTTTGCTGTTCATCATTTATGGGAAGATGATGAGCTATGGCGAGTAACAGAATTGTCCTCTGGTATAGGATTTAATCATTTTTGCGAGACTCGATTAGAAGCAATTGAGCAATCCTACAAATCTTTAATAAAAAACAAAGCTCACTTTAGAAAAAAAGTGCAGGAATATGCAAGGACGCAATAAATGGCAAAGAGAAAAACCAAGACGAAAGGCGTTAGGTACTGGAAGAAAAAAGCGTGGGATGCGTTCTCGAAGTATATCAGATTGCGAGACGCCCTCAAGACTACCAGTACAGAAGAGACTGTAATTTGCTATACTTGCAAAAAACCTTATCCCGCCTTTGGCGTTGGCTGTGTCCAGGCCGGTCATTTCGTACCTGGCAGGGGTAACTCTATTCTTTTTGATGAACGTGGCGTACACGCCCAATGCTACAACTGCAATGTAAATCTAAAAGGTAACTGGCCTGAATATATGAAATGGATGTTAGTGGATTATGGCCGGAAAGTTGTGGACGAATTGCTGTACCTAAAAAATCAAGTCAAAATATATACACCTGCAGACTTAGAAGAGCTACGAGATAAATATAAACAGATGTACGAAGACCTAAAGAAAGAGATATGAAGCCGACAAGCAAAAAAACCAAACTGCGAATTATACTGATTATCATTTTGGCTGTTTCGGTGGCTTCGGCCTGGGTACTGAGTTTTTATATGTTCGAGGACTTTTGAGGATAAATAATGCCATATCACGGAATAAGACCTTGTAAATGCGGTAAATATAGAGGCTGGAGACTCGTAAGAGATTGTGGTAGGACGGGAATAGTCCGATGTGTTCGTTGCGGAAAAGAAAAACGGGTAAAGTGGTCGTTATATGTAAGAATTGAAAACCTAAAGAAAGCGGACGGATGCAAGTGAATACCTGGACAAACTGTTACGACGGCTCTTGGAAGGATGTAATCGTCCCGGAAGCCTTTTCGCATCCGGCGAAGATGTCATACGGCCTCTTGAAGCGGATTTTAGACCACGCTAAGGGCTGGCTCAACGAGAGGGACGTTATCCTTGACCCCTTCGGCGGTATCGGCTCTACGGGGATTCTGGGGGCTTATGAGGGCTATCAGGTGGTATGCTGTGAGTTAGAGCAGAAATTCGTTGATTTGGCCGAGCAGAACTTCGAGCTGCACAAAGACGCCTGGGTAGAATTTGGCAATCCGTTCCCGATTATCCTTCAGGGCGATTCCCGCCGACTGTGCGAGGTAGTCGAAAAGGCCGATTGTATTGTGAGTTCGCCGCCTTACGAAGGAAGTGAAGGAACGCCAAGTGCGGGTAAATTGATGGCAAAATCTGGTGGAACTTGCAGTAGTAAAGCACAAAAAGAATTAAATATGACGGCAAAATATGGGTCCACCCCCGGCCAATTAGGCGCAATGAAGCCCGGCAAGGTCGATATGGTAGTGTCAAGCCCGCCGTATGCAGAAACTTTTAATAAAAGCAAGCATACGTTAAGCGGAATAGCCAAAAGAGACAAGCGAATAGCTGATAATTTTGTTGGTGGCTACGGCCAAACTTCCGGCAATCTCGGCAATCTCAAGTCCGGCGATGTGGACGCCATAATCTCAAGTCCACCATACCAAGGGAGTATCCAAACGGATGGAGACGGAATTGACTGGTCCAAGATAAAAG
>SDBV01010733.1_pt1 | contig 11978 bp, 8 predicted proteins | sample 2277081 | NCBI WGS metagenome assembly SDBV01 (sample SAMN10402039, study PRJNA504765) | marine sediment metagenome | isolation source: marine sediment core GS10_PC15, 223 cmbsf | place: Arctic Ocean: Southern Knipovich Ridge | collected 2010 | reverse complement strand
TCTTTAGGCGGGTGCACAGGCCGAATCAAACCGGTGGAATTCCAGCGTTTGGGGACGATGTCTTATCGGGCGCCGGGCAGCGCGCTGGTGGCCAACCGATGTACATGGCGCGCGGCGTCAAGCCCCATAAGGTACGTGGGCACTGACGCGCCGGGGCCATGCGCGCGGCGCAAACGCTATTCGGTTCGGAGGGCGACAAGGACGCGGCACTTGGTCCAGGCCCGATATGTCCGGCGCGGTTCCTCGGCGTGACCGATAAGGCCGCGGCCATCGGGTGGTTGCACATACTACGCGCGTTTGCGTACAGTTGTGTCATGTCTACCCCACCGCGTGCGGACGAACCGGTCGCCTCACCGCGGCAGCTCGCCGAGCGCGCCCAGAACGGTGATCGCGCCGCGTTCGAGCAACTCGTCCGTCGCTACGACGCCGGGCTGCGGCGCATCCTATTGCGGCGGACGGGCGGGAACGTGACCCTGGCGGAAGAACTCGCGCACGACACCTGGATCGCGGTCTGGGAGGCTTTCCGTGCGGGCCGATATGATGCGCGGAAGGCGGCGATCTCCACGTTCGTGTACGCCGTCGCGTACAAGCGCTGGCTGCAACACCTGCGGCGCGCCGGCCGCGCGCCGGCGGCCTATGACCTGCTGGGGTTGATGGGGGATGAATCGGGTGCGTCCGGGAATCCGGCCAGCTTGCTGGAGGCCGGCGAGATGCTGGACGCAATGCGGGCCTGCCTGCATACGCAGGGTACGCCGCTGAGCCTGACCGACGAGGAGCGGCACGTCGTGGTTGGCTTGTCGCGGGGCGAAACGGAACGTACGCTGGCGGCTCAGCTCGGCCTGGCGGCCAGCACGGTGCATACTCGTAAACAGTTGGCATACAAGAAGTTGCGGGGATGCATGACCGCCAAGGGCTATTCCCAAGGGGGCGCCGAGCGCCGCCGTCGCCGCGGCGAACAATCTTAAGGAGAACACGGAGTATTCTGCGGTGAACGACCGGGAACTCGAAAACCTGTTGCGCATGGTGGCGGAAGTCGATGAACTCGACCGCGCCGCCCGGCGTGCCGACGAGATGCGCCGCGACGTGGCGGCCACCATTCCGTTCGGCGCGGCGCGCGGCCGTCATTGGCTTTCGCGGCTGGGCGTACCGGCAGCCGCGGTGGCCGCCCTGGTGTTGGCCTGGGTGGGGGCCCCGTCCGCGCCGGAGCGTCCGGGGGTCGTGTGCGCGCCGGGATTGGAGATTCTCCATTGGCCGGGCGACCGGGAAGACGACGGTGCGCGCATCGACTGTTTCGAACCCACTCCGTCCGAGCGGTGCGTCGTGTTGGCGATCTTCCACGCCTGGCAACCGGATTGCCAGTGTCTGGAATGGCAGTTGTACAAATGGGAGGACGGCCGGCCGCTCACCGAGCTGACGCCGGACGAGGTACGGGACATTACGCTCGACGTGACCGGCGCGCCGCCGGTGGAGCAACTCCTGGTGGTGGTGATCGCGAAGGACCCGCGCGATTTACCGGGCAACGATACGCAGGCCTTCTCCCTGCTCGACTGTCTGAATGATGTCGAGCCGGCGACGGATGCGTGGGAGAGCACGACGGCCTACGCGTCGGCGGTGCAGGCGTGCCTGCCCGCGAGCGTGCGGGTGGTGCCGCGCTCGTTCTTCGTCGAATAGACCGCGCATGCACCGGGGGGCATTCGCTCGTACATGTGGTAGTATTACCATCGCGCGCCGCGGCATGGGCGCCGCCGCCGTCAACCCGTAGCGCCGGACCTCCGAGTCCGGCGTTGCCTTGTGGGACCGGTTTGTACACCGGCCAAAACGCTGGACTCGGAGGTCCAGCGCTACAGTCTTTTAGCCAACTGCCATGACGACCTGGATACTCGCCATTGGATGGGGGGCGCTCACGTGCGGCGCCGCGGGGGCGATAGCCTTCATCATTACGTCCGTGTATGAAAGGCGGGGGCGGGCCGCGTGGATCGCGGTCGCGTTGTCCGTCCCCCTGCTCGGCTTGTTTGCTGCCCTGCTCCTGCTGGACTTCCCGGCCCGGGCGTGGATCGTGCTGGGAGCTTGCACCTTGGGCGTCGTGGGCGTCCTGCTTCTCGTGCTGCCGATCGGCACGAATCCACCACTGCGGATTCCCGGCCCGCAGCGCCGGATCGACGAGCGAGACGCCATCTTTCATCGCTTCTATCGCCTCCAGCCCGGCACGCCGGAGTACGCGGAGTATTACCGCACGCACCCCGAGAAGCAGGAATCCGACGCGCTGGTGCGGGCGCTGCCACGGCTGGCACACCCGGGGTCTCACAGCTACAGCCCGGCCTTGGCGCCGTTTCAGATGGCCACCTTCGAGGTGCTGGAACACATGACCCGCGAGATCGAGTGGGCGGCGGAGCCGGTCGAAGGCGCGCCGGTAGCGATCTCGCCCGAGGAAGCCACCCGCCGCATCAAAGGCTTTGCGCGACATCTCGGCGCCGATCTGGTGGGCGCGACGGAGCTCAATCCAGCCTACGTCTACAGCCACATCGGACGATCCCCGGGCGCGTGGGGCGCGCCGATCGTCTTGCCGCACTCGCACGCCCTGGCCATCGTTGTGGAGATGGGCCACGAGATGATCCGCCACGCGCCGGACAGCGTGACCACCACCGAGACCGCGTTCCAGTACTTTGAGGCGGCCAAGATCGCCCTGCTGGTGGCTCGTTACATCAACCGTCTGGGCTACGCGGCCCGGGCCCACGTCGACGGCAACTACCGGGTCCTTTGCGGGCCCATCGCCGTCGATGCCGGCCTGGGTGAGCTGGGGCGGCTGGGCCTGCTGATTACGCCGCAGTTCGGACCGCGGGTACGCCTGTCGGTAGTAACGACCAGCCTCCCGCTGGTGCCGGACCGGCCGGTTCATTTCGGCGTTCAGCACTTCTGTGAAATGTGCCGAAAGTGTGCCGCGTGCTGCCCTTCCTCGTCGATCGATTTCGGCGAGAAGGCCGTGTACAACGGCGTGGAGAAATGGCGGAGCGACCAGGAATCCTGCTACCGGTTTTGGCGGGTGCAGGGCTCGGATTGCGCGGTTTGCATCCGGGTCTGCCCTTACTCACACCCCGCGACGCCGCTGCACGATCTCGTGCGCCGGGCCGTGCGGCGTAACGCCTGGGCGCGCCGGATCGCGCTTTGGGCGGACGACCTTTTTTACGGCCGGCAGCCGAAAGCCTGTGGTGCGCTACCCGACTGGCACGCGCGCCAGTGAGCCGTCGTCGCTAATCCCGCGCCGCGAAGAGTTCAAACGCCGCGGCGGCTGTGCCTGTTTCTTCGGCGACTTCGACCCAGACCTGGCTGCCGGGCGGCAGGTTCGGCGGCAGTTCGCCGACGTGGGCGTCGTACTGTCCCTCACCGACTCGGTTGGCCTTGACCTTCAGCGACTCTTCCCCGGCCGGCGTCTTGATCTGCACGCGTATGGCCGTCGGTGTCCCTGAGCCCTGGACGGAGATTTCGAGCACGATCTCCGTCATTTTGGGCCGGAGGTCGCCCAGGCGGGCCACTACGACGGTGTAGTCGCCGATTTTCCTGGTGCCCAGCGCGTGCTCTTCACCGGCGTGGCCGTGTCCCGCCGGCTCTTCGCGCTCATGAGCGTGGTTCGCGTCGTCGTGATCTGCTTCGCCGGCCGCATGGTCAGCATGCTCGGCGGCGTCGGTATCGGCTTTGTGGCCGGGGCCGTCGGTGTCCTGTGACGTCCGATCACAGGCCACGAAGGCGGTCATGGTTGCCAGAGCGATGATCGTCAGTGCAAGATTCTTCATTCTGATGCTCCATTTCCGGGGAGGACAAACTCCCGGCAGTTTCACGGTTCGCGTTTGGCATGGAATACCAGCGCATAGCCTGCCGGCACGACCAGCAGATTCAGGAACGTCGAAGTAATCAAGCCGCCCAGCACGACGACCGCCAACGGCGCCAGGAGCTCACTGCCAGGCTCACCGGCCGACCACGCCAGCGGCAACAGCCCAAGCACAGTGGTCAGGGCCGTCATCAGAATCGGCACCAGGCGCTCCATGGAACCTTGGATGATCGCTTCGTTCAGCGTCTTGCCCTCCTCCCTCATCAGGTAGGCATAGTGGTTGACCAGCAGGATGCCGTTGCGGACCGCGATGCCAAAGAGCGTCACGAACCCCGCCATGCTGGCGATCGAGATAACCGGAGCCTGGTAGCGTTGGCCCCCCATGCCAAACAGCGCGAGTATGTTGGAAAAGATATCTTCGGACTCAGCGAGAAAGATCGCCACGATTCCGCCGATAAGTGACAGCGGCAGGTTGACCATCACCAGAATCGCCGCTCGGGTGGAGCCGAGCGACATGATCAATAGAAGCAGAACCAGTACGGCGACACCGGCGCCCATGGTGTAGATCGTGCGCGCAGCCGATTGCTGGGCTTCGAACTGACCCCCGTAGGAAACCGAACAACCGTAGCTTGCAACGATGGGGTCGACCAGCTCACGCACCTGCTCCACCAGATGCCCCAAGTTGTACCCCTCGGCCACGTTGCAGGAGACCACCGCTTTTCGACGGGCGTTCTCGCGTGCAATCAGATTCGAGGCCCGTTCGAGGCCGATGTCGGCGACTTCCTCCAACCGGACCAGGGCACCACCGCGGCCTTTGAGCAGGAGTCGGCGGACCTGCTCGACGCTCTCGCGCTGATCGGGCGCCAGCCGCACGACAATGTCGTACCGTCGCACGCCTTCGTTCACTTCGGCGACGACCGCGCCAAAGATGGCGTCCTTGACCTGCTCAGCCGCGTCCGCAGGTGTTAATCCCCAGCGGGACAGCTCCCTATGCCGATAGCGGATCGGCAGCGAGGTGATCATAACCTCACGGTTGGCCGCCACGTCGCGGGCTCCCGGCAGCGGCTCCAGCGCAACTTCAATGTCCTTGGCCACTCTTCGTAGCGTGGCGAGGTCGTCGCCGTAGACATTGATCGCGATCGAGGCCGGCGTGCCGGACAGAATGTGCGACATGCGATGCTCGATCGGCTGCCCGATCATCGTGGTGATGCCGGGGACGGCACTGATCACCTTGTCAATCGCCCGGCGTACGTCCTCCTTGTGATGGCCGAGCTGCACGGTGACGTCGATTTCGCTGAAGCTGACCGGCTCGGCGTGTTCGTCGCGTTCGGCCCGGCCCGTGCGCCGCACGATGCTCCGCACGCCGTCGATCTCGATCAGGCGTGATTCGACGCCGTGCGCCAGGCGGCTGCTCTCGGTCAGCGAGGTACCGGGCGGGGCCATGAGGAACACGGTAAACGTGCCTTCGTTGAACTCGGGCAGGAAACTGCTGCCGAACGTGCCGGCCAGCCCCAAGCTCGCCACGGTGATAATGCCGGCGGCGAGGACTGTGGTCTTGCGCCAGGTCACGACCCGTCTCAGAAGCGGCGCGTAGATCCACTTGAGCCATCGGACAAAGAAGCTTTCCTTTTCGACTTTACCAAGCCGGCCCCGCAACAGGTGCTTGCACAGCGCCGCCGTAACCGTCACAGCCACCAGCAGTGACGCCCCGACCGAGATCATGTAAGCCAACCCCAGCGGCCGGAAGAAGCGCCCTTCCAAGCCGCGCAGGAACAAGAGCGGCATAAACACGATTACGATGATGATGGTGCCGAAGATGACCGAGCCGAGGATCTCGTTGCAGGCTCCAAAGACGACCTGGGCGTGTGGCTGGCGCTGATCTTGCGAGCGAAGACGGTTTTCACGAAGCCGACGGTAGATGTTCTCGACGAAAATGATCCCGCTGTCCACGACCACTCCGATCGCCGCGGTCAGACCCCCGAGTGTCATCACGTTGATCGTCTCGCCCCGACCCCAGAGCAGCAGGAGCGTGGCGGCGATCGACAGCGGGATCGCCACCAGCGTGATCACCGTGGTGCGCACGTTGAACAGGAACAGGGTCAGCACGATTGCCACGAGAAAGGCCGCGTCGCGGGCCACGCGGATGACGTTTTCCAGCGACAGGTTGATGAAGTCCGACTGCCGCATCACGTAGCGATTGAGCTTCATCCCCGCCGGCATGCCGGCCTGGGCCGCGTCCAGGGCCACATCCACCGCCTGCGTCAGCGCCAGCGTGTTGGTCCCCGGCGCCTTCTGAATGCTCAGCACGACGGCCGGCTGGCCGGCTTCGGCGGCGGTCCCGCGTTGGAGCGCCCCCCCCATCGCGACGTCGGCGATCTGCCCGATCGTGACCGGCGTGCCGTCGTGGTACTTGATGATGGTGGACCGGATGTCCGCCGCCGAGCGGACGCGCGCCGTCTGGCGGAGCGGAATCTCCAGCCCCTCCACGTTGGTCAGATAGCCCGCTCCCGCCGTGCTGTGGGCCTGCCCGGCGGCCTCGACGACGTCCTGAATCGTGAGGTCGTACAAACGCAGCCGGTCTTGGTTGACGTTGATCTGGTATTCCGGCAGCTCGCCGCCGATCGCGACCACCTGCGACACGCCCGGTACTGCCAGGAGCTGGTTGCGCAGTTCGAACTCGCCGTAGGCCCGCAGGTCCAGATCACTCACGCGGCCGTCCGGAGATGACAGCGAAATCAGCATGATCTCGCCCGTGATGCTGGTGACGGGTGAGAGTTCGGTGTGCACGTCCGGGGGGAGGACGTCTTCCGCGATGGCCAGTCTTTCGGAAACCAGATAGCGTGCCCGGTAGATATCCGCGCCCCAGCCGAATTCCACCCAGACGATCGACAGGCCGATGGCACTGCTGCTGCGGACGCGCCGCACGCCCGGCAGGCCGTTGACCACGCTTTCGATGGGAAAGGTGACGTATTGCTCCACCTCGTCGGCGGCGTAGCCCGCGGCTTCGGTCAGGATGACGACGGTCGGCGCGTTCAACTCGGGGAATACGTCCACGGCCATGCGCGGCACCTGGTAGACCGCGAGCGCGACGAGCAACCCCGCCAGCACCAGAACCAGGACCGAGTTGTCGAGCGAGAATCGAATCAGTTTCTGCAGCACGGCCCGCTCCTAGTGTTCGTCGCCTTCGTGGAACGCGCCGTCGGCGTGGAAGTGACCGGCCGCCGCGGCCTCGCTCGTGCTCGTGCTCGCCAGCTTCAGCTCGTAGACACCGTCGCGTACGATCTCGTCGCCGGCCTTGACCCCGCTGTGGACCACGACCCACTGCCCGTCGTTGAGGCCCAGGTCGGCCGCGACGCGAATGACCTGGTCGGGATCGTGCGGATCCCGGCGGAAGAAGACCAGGTCCAGGCCATCGCGGATCACGCAGGCCCGCGGAATCGCCAGATCGTCCGGCGTAGCCCCCGCGACGATCACTTCCAGGTAAGCGGTCACTCCGGCCTTGGCCCAGCGGGGGATATCCGGGGGGATCATGTAAATCGGAATCGTCCGCTGCTCCACGTGGGCTCGAAATCCGACGGTGATCGTGCCGTCAATACGCTCATCCAGATGGATGCTGCCGCCCAGGGGCGGAACGATCGTGGCCGGCAACCCGTCGTGGAACAGGTTGATGTCCGTCTGCAACGCGTCGGCGTGAAAGCGAATCGCCGTCGGATCCAGCGTGTCCAGCACGAGCGCCCCCGTCTCGGCCCAGCCGTGGTTCGTGACTTCCAGCCGGTCCACGATGCCTCCGGCCGCGGCGCGCACCGTCAGCGCGCCGATGGTCTGCCAATACGGCACGGGCTCCGTCTCATCACCGAGCATCACCGACTCGCTCAGCTTCGCGCTGGGGACGCCGGTGACGGAGCCGGCCTTGTTCAACGTCACGTCGTAGCTGAGCAGCGCGGAGCGCAGATCGGTCTGCTTGGCCTTCAACTCGGCCGCCAGACGGGGCAGGGTGTTGCGCAAACCGGCCAGTTCCGCCTCCAGCTCGACCCGCCGCACATTGACCTCGAACAGGTTCGCGATGCGCTCCTCCAGGAACTGGATGGCATGTTCGGTCTCGGTCTTTGTCGCGGCGGCCACGTCGATGTACGGACGACAGGAGAAACACGTCTTGTAGGCCGCGGCCAGATCCTCCTGAATACGCCGCCACTCCGGCGAATCCAGTCGAAATAGCGGATCGCCCGGTTCGACGCGCTGAAACTGCTTGACCAGCAGTTCGACTCGCCCGGGCAGCATCACGTGGTACTCCCGCCGCGCTGCCGGCCGCAGTTCGAACTGTCCCGGCAACCGCACCGTGTCCTGCACGGCCCGCCGTTCCACTTTCGCGAAGGTGATGCCGAGGTTCTGCCGGACGGTCGGCGGGATGGCGAGCCGATTCGTGATCGGCTGCGCCGGGCCGCGCGCGGTTGCGCCGTCTTTGGGGATCGTGGCGGCGGCGCCACCCCGGTCGCAGCCTGATTGCGCCAGCAGCACTAGCGCACCTGAGAGGATGGGTAGACAGATCGCCTTGCTTGCATTCGTCTTCAGATTCATCGTTCGTCCTTCCCGCGCGCGGCCGGCGTCACTTCGTAGGGCTGCAGCATGCTTCGCAGTTCGCTTGCCGCCTGGGCGACGGTCAGCGTGGTGTCGACCAGTTGCAGCCTGGTTTGTAGCGCGTCCTGCAAGGCGTCCCGCAGGAGCAGCACGTCCACTTCCCCCAGCGCGATGAGGGCCTGCGTTTCCTCGATCTGCCGATCCACCAGCGGCACCACAACCTGTTCAACCAGCTCGCGGCGCTCCTCGGCGGCGGCCAGCCGGGCTTCGGCCCGGGCCAACTCACTGATGGCCGCCTCATATTCGGCTTCGGCCCGGGCCCGGGCCGCGTCGCGGGTCGCCGCGGCGACGGCGACGGCCTGCCGGTTGCGGTTCCACAGCGGGATCGGCAGGCCCAACCCGAATCCGAGCCGCGATTGTCCCTCTTCAAAGCCGTAGCCGGGGCCGATCGTCACGTCGGGAAACTGCTTTCGAATCTCCAGGTGCAGTTGCTGCTCGGCAACCTCGTATGCGGCTTGCGCGAGAAGCAGGCGCGGCGAGTGTTCGAGCAGCCGTTCGCGCCGCTGCTCCGGTGGAATATCCGGCCCGCGCGCGGTCAATTGGGGCGTCAGCGCGAAAGGCGCTTCGGGAACGAGCCCCAGCACGGCCAGCAGCGCCAGGCGTTGCTCTGCGGCCTGTGCCTCCAACGCGCGCAGCCCGACCTCCCGCGAAGCGTGCTCGATGCGGAACACCCGGGCATCGCTCGGCTTCAGCTCGCCGGTCTCGGCGAGCTTTTCGGCGACGGACATGACGCGCTCGAGCCGTTCCAGGTAATGTTGCGTGAGCGCGATGCGCTCCTGCACCGCCGACCATTCCAACCAGCGGGCCTGCAAGGAGCCCACGACCTGCCACTCTTGGACGAGGATCTGCCGCCAGGCGGCGTCGTACTCGGCCCACGCCCGCTTCTTTTCGATCGCCAGGCGGCCGGAGAGCGGAATCGTCAGGCTCAGGCCCGCGCCGATAATCCACGGCCGCTCGACGCGATCGCCTTTCAGGCGGGCCAGGGTGGGGCGTCCGACTTCGATGCCGTTGGCCGTGCTGAGGCCTTCGATCGTTGGCGGCTCCAGCTTCCAGCGTTTGCCTTGCCCGCGGTTGGCGATGCGCAGCACCTCGACTTCGAGCTGCGGGTCATCCCACCAGCCGGCTTCCTGCGCGCCGACCAGCGGCACTTGGGCTTGCAGGCGCGCCAGTCGCAACGTGGGGTTCAAGTGCAGGGCGATGGCTTTCGCCTCGGCCAGAGTCAACCCGTCGCTGGAGTCAAACGCGGCCGGCCGCTCATCGGCCCCCGCCAGGCGACGCGCGTATTCCGCGATCGGTTCGATATCGATGTCACGCGCGGCCCACGCCGCCGCGTACGTGCCAAGATCGAGCGGCCGGCGGTGATACGATTGGCAGCCGCCGAGCGTCGCCGTCAGCCCTACCAGTACGGGTAGCCAGAGCGAAGACCTGATCATGCGATTCTCCCGTGGGTCACGAACCACGAGCACCTCCCGTTGTATCTGATCTCGGATCAATGCCCGCTGGAACAACACGCAAACCGCTGGCCGCCATTCAGCGGCGCAGTCCGGCAACGACCGTCTCGCCGCGCGTGCCGGATACGTCCAACGGAGCCAGATGGCGACTTTCAGCCAACTCTGGCGGACGTGAGGCTGAGCACGCTGGAGTCAGACGGCGTGTGCTAGGCGCGGAGATTCAATTCAGGAGGGGCAGGACGATGGTCGCGAGGCCGGGTGGCTCGCATATCCGCTCCACGTGGGGTATGTGCAGGGGCGCCGACGCCGCGGCAGCCGATTCTGCTTCGAGGCCGGTGGTTGCCAGCGCGCGGTGAAAACCGTGGCTGGACGGTTGCCGAATCACCACCCACGTGCTCGCTCGACACAGAGCGCAGGTCGCGTCATCGTGTGAATGATCGCCGCATTCGCATCCGACGGGGCAGTTGTGCCCGGCTTGCTGATGGCAGGTGCAGGTTGACGGCGTGTCGCGATCATCCGCGCACGCCAACTCGGCGCGCTGGCCGGCGTGCATGCTCACGCCCAACATCTGGACGGCCGCGACACAAACGAGCAGCATTGACGTGATCCGATTTCCCATCAGTCCTAGCATAGCTGCTGGGCGGACGAATTCAAGCTGGCCTGGGCCTGGCGCCGAGCCCGGCGTGCTCAGAAGCAGCCATCGAGGCTCGCCAAGACCGCTACCGTCCGCCGTGGACCGGGCGTGCGCACGCATGAACCCTGCCTCCCACGATCGCTGACGAAGGCGATTCCGCGACCTCGTCGAGGCTTGTGAGAGTTGACGAGGATCACGCCCGGGCACGGCGTCATTATCGCTGGCGTGCCGACGTTGACTCTGTTCCGGAAGCTCGGCATCCCCGACGTCGGTGCCCGCCCGTCGCCGTGACCGCCACGCCCACTTGCCAAACACGCCGATCCCTGCACAATCGCCGCCGTGAGCGAGCCCAACCCACCAGGGCGTCTCGTCGTTATCCATGGCTCGATGTTCGCCGGGAAGACCGAGCACATGATTGCCTGGCTGCGCCAGGAGCAGGCCGCCGGCAAGACCGTCCGAGCCTTCAAGCACGCCATCGACGACCGCTACGACCCGGACCACTTGGTGACGCACCGCGGCGACCACTTCGACGCCCTCCGCGCACCGACCGCCGCGGCGATTCTGGACCACTGCGGCGCCGCGGACGTGGTCGCCGTCGACGAGGGCCATTTCTTCCGGATGGCCCTGATTCCCGTGGTGCAAGAGCTGCTCCAGCGCGGCGTGACGGTGATCGTCGCCGGGATCACCAACGACGCCTGGGGACGGTCGTTCGAGCCGATGCCGCAACTCGCCGCGCTGGCCGACGACGAGGTAGTGCTACAGGCCCCGTGCCGCGTGTGCGGCGCGGACTCACCTTTTACGCAACGCATGGTGCCAGTGTACGACCCGCACATGGTCGGCGGACTCGACGACTACGAGCCGCGCTGCGCCGCGCACTTCGAGCCGCTCCCCGGCCCGCCGGAGCAACGCTGACATGCTGCTTGCCCGCGGACTGTTTGGCATCGTCGTCCTGCTTGGCATCGCCTGGCTGCTGTCGTCGGACCGGCGGCGGTTCCCCTGGAAACTGGTCATCGGCGGCCTGGTCCTGCAGTGGGTGCTGGCGTGGATTGTGCTGCGCACCGACGCCGGCCGGGCGTTCTTCGACGGCGTCGGCCGCTTGGTCACAACCGTCCTGTACGGGGCGGACCAGGGCGCGCAGTTCGTCTTCGGGCCGCTGGCCGGCGATCACGCCGATGTCACCTGGACCGCCATCGTCGGCATCAAGATCATGACCACCATCATCATCGTCGCCACCATCTCGGCGATCGGGTACCACTACGGCGTCCTCCAGCGCGTGGTCGCCGGGATGGCCTGGGTCATGAAACGCACCATGGGCATCAGCGGCGCGGAGAGCCTGGCGGGCGCGGCCAATGTCTTCTTCGGCCAGACCGAAGCGCCCCTGCTCGTGCGTCCCTACATCTCCACCATGACACGCTCCGAGCTGATGGCCCTGATG
>SDBV01010732.1_pt1 | contig 11978 bp, 15 predicted proteins | sample 2277081 | NCBI WGS metagenome assembly SDBV01 (sample SAMN10402039, study PRJNA504765) | marine sediment metagenome | isolation source: marine sediment core GS10_PC15, 223 cmbsf | place: Arctic Ocean: Southern Knipovich Ridge | collected 2010 | reverse complement strand
AATTAGAACTGCAAGAGAAGCTTATGATATTCTTCACGTTTCAAGATTGAACGACCTAACGGAACTTCACGACCTCGCTTTGAAGATGAATGTTCGGTATTGTGTAATAGATTCCGGCCCGCACGATTTCGGAGTACTCGAATTTCAAAAGACCGAACCGTACACAATTTACTTATGCCAGTACTCCGAACAGATGCCTGGAAAGCCGAAATTCAACGGCAAGGAAAGAATGGTTAAAGTCAATCGTAACGAATGGTGCGATAAGGTGCATACAACCTTCGCTGAAAATAGAATCAGAATACCCCGCGTATCGGCTGAGATAAATCAGTTCGCACACGAAATGACCCGAACCGCTAAGCAGATAATCGAACATCCCGATACGGGGATACTAAAGCCTCGATGGATTAAATTAGGTGCAGACCATTATTTTCACGCAGCCCTTTACTTTCTACTTGCATCTTCAAGAACCTCACCAAGGCAGAGGGGGCGGACGAAGATAAACAGGCCTACACATTCAGTTAATTTGTGGAATTGATGTTCAAAAAGTTACGCAGATTCCTGGCAATAAAAAGATGTCGCTTTATGTTATGGCGCAGGAGGCATAAGCGTCTTTCAATCTGCGACCAATGCGGTAAGCCGGCAGAAATAAAGATAGCATTCGTCGGTGGTCAGAGCAATCATTTTTGTTCCGAATGTAAAGAGAACGTATTCGAATGGCATAGAAAGAACGGGAAAGTGCCTCAGATAATATTACAGGCGTGTTAGGGAAGAAAAAATAATGTCCAAGCATCCGAAATCAAGAAGAAAGAAAAAGAAAAGAAAGCGTTAGGAAAATGAAGAAAGAAGATTACGAAAAGCTACTGTTAGAGTTGTATGAAAAAGCAATCGAGCGGGCGGATATCAGACTTGCCCTTGAGATTGCCAATCTATTAGCAAGTCTTAGTTAAGAAAATCTGTTAAGGAGAACGAGAATGAAATGTAGAAATTGCGAGATGGAGCTAACCAGAGATAAAAAGAGAAATTGTTGGGTATGTTTGGAATGCAATCCTCCCACAGAAGTAAGGCCTGAAGAAGAAAAAGACAGGTCAACATATATTGATGTTCCATTGACACCAGAACAAGAAAGACGCATTAGAAAGATTGTTCGGGACGAGTTGGAGAACTGGCATATCCGGAAACCGCCGGTAACGAAACACGAAGCGATAGAGATTACAGGGATGTCCCCCGATACAATAATAGCAACAGTGTCTCCTGTTCTTACGGAAAAACCAGAACCATTTCTGAAAACAGAAGACGCTTCTCTAAATTGGCGGCAAAGAGCGAAGGAACTTGGGATATCATTATCTCAACCCACAGGCGGGGCAAGGAAAAAGATAGATGTGTTGAAAGATATTGAAGACAAGTTAGGAGAACAAGATGGCGGGAGTAGCAACATCTAAGATAAATTTGAAAGTAACAGGGCTTGGAGATACGATTGAGTCCAATCCTGATTTAGACGCAACTACACTGACTGTACCTACTGAACGCAGTTCTGATTATATCATTGTTTCTACGGCTACTACAACGGCATTACAAATAAGCGATTTAGCCCCGTCTATTGCATTAGCTAAGATGGATGCTTTATATATAAAAGCCGAAGTCGGAACAATCTACGTATCCTTGGATACTTCCGGCACTACCAGTATTACCAGTGCTACCGCCCAAATGGCTTTGACTGTCGGCAAGGATATACTTATCCATTTGAATCAGGGCGGCAATTTAGGGGTTGTTATCGATGCGTCAGCTGTTACTGATGCGTTTAGTTATATACTTACAGGGACAGCATAAAAAACTAAATGTCCATAAAGGACGAAATTAAAAAGGAGCATTATTATGAGGAAGTACATTTTTGCCGTACTGATAGTCTTGTTGACTTGTCAGATGGCATTCGGCTCGACCTATGCGTCCAAACTGGACAGGGTTTCAGATGCCGACATGAAGACCGCAGTATTGCGGGGAGGACTAACGGTGGCCGACTTTCAGGGCGGAGGCCTGACCAATTCAGGCAATGTCTACTATGTAGATAGTGTAAACGGGGCTGACAACCGCAGCGGAAGAAGTTGGGCATTAGCCGTAGCTACTATTAACCAGGCAAGAATATTAGCCGCTGCCGCTCGTTCTGCCGGCACAGACGACGGCAAAGCCATTATCTACGCCAGAGAAAGTCATGCCGAAACCATTACCGGCTCTTCTGCTTTAGTAGCAAATTTAAGCGGTACAACGTACAGGGGCGTTGGAAGAACGAGGCCTATACTTACGTTTTCACCAACATCAGCAAACGAGACATTTCTCTTGCCGATTACCGGAACCGGAACTGTTTTTAGTGGATTTAGATTTACAGTTGCATCAGCGCATTATGATGCGCTAATAGATTATCCAATACATGTAAACGCCGATGATGTTGTTATTGTGGACTGTGAATTCATTGAACCGGATAAGGTTACGGTCGATACTTGGATTGCCACCGCTGGGAGCAAGATTGATAATTTTACTTTAGATAATTGTTTTCATCAAGGCACAACTTCCGGCTCAGCACAGGGTCAGGGCGATGGTTTTGTTATGCTCAGGGGTGGACGAGGCCATAAGATTATTAATAATACATCATCCGGTAATTTCGACTTCGGTAATGTCCAGGTCAGTAGTATTTCTTTCGGAGGAACAATTGACGGGCCGAAAGACCTGTTAATAGAGAAGAACTTTTTTCAGAACACCGGCTCTTCGGTTGCTGCTTGCATTTTTGGTACGGTTCCCGATGCAACCGGCTGGATTAACAAAAATACACTTAATATTCAACCAACAATTTCAATGGGTCTTGACCGTCGTTTTGAAAGGGAGCAGCATGTTTTCCAGGCAGGTTCTATGACGCTTAGTGAAAATTACGGCAGTTGGCTTACTGGCTATTCGGCCACTTTAGTTGGAACGGTGAATTTTGAACCATAAGAAACATAAGAGCTAAAAGTGATGTTATAAGAAAACTGCTCTTGATATTAGGACTCGTCCTGTGTGCAACAGCACACGACCCTTCTGCCTGGGACTTAACAACTCCTGTCAGGTGTGTGATATGGTCGTGCGTAACGTTAGTATTACTCTTATCTATCGAAGATTTTAGATTTCCGAAGAGGTGGATATATCTTTTATTCGGAGGATATGTACTAACCACAAGTTTAACTATACTCTGGGCGACCAATGCGGGCGAAAGTCTTTATTGGTCGCTTAGAGTATTTATGATGTTTATTTACTTCTGTTTGGCAACGATGATTTTCAAAGAGGTTCCTATAAAGACAATGGCCTTTATCGGCGCCTGTCTCGCCGCTTACGGAGTGGGCGATACTGTAGCATGGATGATAGACCCTGAAGGCGGTACGACAGCGATGGAAGTAACGGGATTAATGTCTAATAGGAATCTATGGTGCGCAGCGCAATTACTGTTTCTGCCATTTTGTATATTCGCATATAAAGAGTTTAAGTACGTAAGTGTAACCGGAACGATGTGTATTTTATTTAATCTATTTGTTTTGTTTGCAAGGTCGTCTTTTTTAGCCCTTATAGTTTCTGTTGGCGTTATCTCGTTATTCTGTAAGAGATTACGTTGGGCGGCTATACTGGGTGCAGTAGCACTTGTCTTTATCTGCTCAGTTAAAATGACCGCTATTAAGGAAACTGACTCTCTTCGCCAGAGATTTGAGTTATGGCCGCAGACTGTAAAGATGATTGCCGAACATCCGTTAGGAGTCGGTGCAGGTAACTGGCGGATTGATATTCAAAGATACGCAAATAATATTGATATAGACGAAGCATTTACAAGAATATTCTACCAGAGACCGCATAACGACTTCTTGTGGGTAATATCTGAAATAGGTTGGTTGGGCGGTTCGTTCTATCTATCACTATTTGTAATGGCCATGTACTATGCAGTAAAATCTAAGAATTATCCAGTGATAATGGGATTAGTCGCTTATATGACTTTGGCATTCTTTACCTTTCCAAGAGAACGGGCATTTCACTCCATGATGCTTGTCTTGTACTTGGCTTTTTCAGTAATACATTATAAGGGCAAGTTAGTTAAAATAAACTTACGACCTGTTGTTGTCTTGATATCTTTTGTTTTGTTGTTTGGTGTAGTAGTTTTCTCTTGTAGATTAGCACAAGACCGTCGAATGAAAATTATCCGCAGAACAAATGATACGAATATAATTGTTGATGTTACGGATAAATACATTCCCTTTTGCACACTTGATTTAACTTCTATGCCCGTCGCATGGTATCGGGGATTTGCATACCGAAGAAAAGGAAATTTTCGAGAAGCCAAAAAGAATTTTGTAGAAGCCGAAAAAGCCAATCCCTATCACACAGGAGTGTTGAATGATGTAGCCATGTGTTATTCGACGGAGGGGGATTTGCCCAATGCTATTGAAACTCTGTCTCGGCTCCAGAAAATCCGGCAGAGCAGTGAAGTCGCCCGACATTTGAAATCATTAAATGATAAGAAAATATCGAACACTAAAACAGAGAAAACGAGATAAGTGGCTCGCCAGGAATGAAAAGCTGCTTCTGGGGTTTCTTGTTTATGGTACAGGTGTCATTGTAGTAATTATATTATTATGGTCTTAATCAAAGAAAATGTGAAAGAAAAACTCCTTCGTTTTCCAGCGATAGAATTAGGTTCAGGTACGCAAAATGTCAATCGGATCACTATAGATAAAATAGATAATCCCCACGTCGATATCGTGGCCGACTTAGAAGGTGGACTGGGATTCTTAGAAGACAGTTCGGTCAGGGAAATATACTGCAAAAGTGTTTTGGAACATATAGAAAACTTTGAGCAGCTGATGAGAGAAATGGAAAGAGTCTTGATGCTCAACGGCAGGATATATATATTCGTACCCCACTTCTCAAATCCCTACCATTACTCTGACTCTACCCACAAGACCTTCTTCGGACTTTACACGTTTTCTTACTATACAGATGACCAGCTGTACAAAAGAAAAGTACCCATCCACTATCATGACGTTAAGTTGCGAATAGTAAAACAAAGACTCATCTTCGCCTCGGCATTCTTTGTCAGGAATAAATTTAAGAAGTTGTTCGGCAAGATAGTAAATTCGAGTAAATATTTACAGGAACTCTATGAAGAGAACTGCTGGCTATATCCGTGTTACGGCTTGGAAGTAGAGTTAATCAAATAACTGATGCGGGAAGGAGTTTTGAATGAGTAGTGTATTTCTCTCAAAAGTAAGTCCTGATGCGATAATGAGTCCTGATACAGATAGGGAAATTGAGCGCATTGATAGAGAAGCTGCTTTAATAGAACAAAGACCCCGCCAGGAACTTGAAGAGGACAGGTCGCCTACAGAAGATATTGAAATGGATATAATGCTGGAAGGAATATTGGCAGTATTGCAAAGGAGAATATAGTGAGTAGTATATTATTTCCCAAACCCAAGACGCCGGACATACAGGCTGCCCCCGCACCGATAGAACCTATAGAGGTTATGGAGGAAGAGGAAGACGAACTGGCGGTACAGAGAAGGGAAAAGAAGAAACTCCTCAGGGGCGGTAGGAGAAGTACGATACTAAGTGGAATATCCCAGGCACTCAAGAAACGTTTAGGTGAGTAATGGCAGAAAACGTAAGAGTAGGCAAAACCGACGTAGATAAGATTCTCAGAAGATACGACGACGCTAAGAGTAGAAGGACTAAGTACAACTCCCTGATGGAAGAGGCTGGGTTTTACGCTTGGCCTAACGCTCAGGATATGGTTCGCAACGCTAACCAGACGGAAGGTCTGCTTCGCACTACAGAGTTGTATGACTCCACCGCCCTGATGGCTGCATATAGAATGACTTCTGGAATCTTTACGTATCTTATGCCGGTTGGTGCTAAATGGTTTGAGTTCGTAGCCCAACTACATAACCTGAATCAAAACCCAGAAATGCAAGAATGGCTCTCCACAGCTACAGCTTTAGTCCACAAAGAGATATGGCGGTCGAATTTCCAGAGAGAGATGTTCATTACTATAAGGTCAATGATAGTTTTTGGCACAGGCGTTATCTCTGTAGAAAAAGTTGGCGATGAGATAGTATTTAAGTCTCATCATATAGGATTTATGTTCTTTGATAATAATAGTAGAGGTGAAATAGACACCGTCTACCGACAGATATTCTATACTGCCCGCCAAGCTGCTCAGGAATTTGGGGAGGAGAATCTAAGCAGTAGTGTAAAGAAAGCCCTGCTTGCCGGAAACCATGAAGAGAAATCTGAATACGTTCATTGCGTAGCGCCTAACGCCGACTTCGATTCATCTAAGTTTAGTTCTACGAGCAAAAGAGTAAAGTCGGTCTATATAAATATTGAAGACAAAACGATAATTAAAAGAGGTGGCTTCGACGAACTGCCATATTTTGTTGCAAGATTTTCTTTGGCCCCGCAAGAGATTATGGGTCGCGGGCCTGCTATTGAATATTTACCTGAGATTAAGATGCTGAATCGAATGAAAAGAACTTTCATAGAGGCATCTGAGAAGGCCGTCAATCCGCCGTTGATGGTAGAAGACGATGGCGTTATAGGTCAGCCGGTAACAAGTGCCAATGGAATGATTTACGTAAGGGCAGGGGCACAGTTCCCGCAGGCGTTAGATACCGGAACTAACGTAGCCCTTAACGCTGAAGTTATCAGAGATCAGCAACAGGTTGTGAAAGATGGATTCTTTAATAGTTTGTTTCGGACATTCGAGGGTCTTAGAAATATTTCTTCTGCCACCGAAAGTATAATGAGAAAAGAAGATGACCTTAGTTTAGTTTCTCCGGCAATTACATCATTACAAAAAGAGATATTTAACTTAATTATTATAAGGGTATTGAATCTTTCAATTAAAGCTAAACGTATCCCTGAGCCGCCAGTCAGTTTCGATTTCGATATAGTTTATCAAGGACGACTTGCTCTGGCAATGAGCAATGTCCAAACTAATGCAATGGAGGCTACTCTGGCAAAATGGCAGCCTTACGCTCAAATCACGAATGTATTAGATAACGTAGATTTCGATACATCATTTAGAACTTCGTGGCTAAATTCAGGCGCACCGGCGGAAGGATTAAAAGATTTCGATGTGATGACGGCCGAAAGAGCAGAAATTAAACAATTGCAAATGGCTCAGGCACAAGCTGAAGTTGCAGACACCGCTTCTAAGGCGTATCGAAATGTAGCAAAGACCGCCGAGCCAGGAAGTCCGGCGGAACAATTAGTATAAGGAGATATTATGGAAGCTGAAGAACAGAAAATATTAAACGAAAAAGCTGTACGGGAGTTATGTAGTGCATACAAAAGATTATTCCAAACTGAAGATGGTAAAGTAGTTTTCGATGACCTGGAAAGATTCTGTGGATTCTTAAATACAAGTGTATCTGAACAGAATCCTAACGCCTTACAGACAATGTACTTAGAAGGGAAGAGGCGCGTATTTTTAAGAATAAATGGAATGCTAAAAGTTAAGGAGAACAAAAATGACTGATATAATGGATGTAACTACCGAGCCGGCAAAGCCGGCACAAACCACAGCGCCAGTTACCGAGCCATCCCAGTGGATGCCCTTAGATGACGAGTTCAGGAACAGTGCGCCGGATAACGTTAAGGACTTAATAGCTAAGAAAGGCTATACTCACTTAGGACAGATTTTCGATAGCTATAGTGAACTGGAGACGTTCAAGGGTGTTGGTGAGCATTTAGTAATTCCAGAATCGGAAGATGACGTTGAGGGTTGGGATAAAGTGCGGGCGCAACTTGGATGGGTTGGCGCGGCAAATAAGTATAAATTTAACTATGAGGGCGATATTCCAATTAACGATGAATTGTTGGGCCAATTCAAGGAATATGCCAACAAGAAGCGGTGGAGCCAGAAAGAATTTGAAGATACTGTAAACTTTCAGCTTGAAGCCGTAGCTGCTCAAGAAGAAGCATATAAGGCTCAGACTAAAGCCCAAAAAGAAGAGAATATCCAAGCCTTAAAGCAAAAATGGGGCGAGGCCAATTATGAAGTTAAAGTTAAAGGCGCCCGTATCATCGCCGATAGTCTTGGAATTTACCAGACTTTAGAAGCTAAGGGACTTGCAAGCGACCCAGATATAATTAATATGTTAGATACTATCGCAAGTCGTACTACAGAAGATGTTATAACCCCTGTAGCCCCAGTAATTACTAAAACACCGCAGGAAAGACTTGAAGAAATAAAGAAGTCTGAAGCATTTACTTCAAAGTTTCATCCAGACCATAGTAAAATAATGTCAGAATATATGAAAATCAATCAGCAAATAGCAAATAGCGGTCAAGCGAAAGCCCCGCGTTCTTAAGGAGTGCAGATAAGCTTTAAGCCCTGCGAATGGCGGTAATCCGCCCGTCGGCTGTGCGTAAATCAGTAGTGATGGCCCGAAAGGACAACCTGAGCGAGAAATGTTGTTAATCCTTTTTGGAGGCCATTATGGCAACTCTTAATACGAACACGAATAGTACCACTGGGTATACTGAGGCTTTTTTCAACTCATATACCACAGGGTACGAACATGTTCTCCAAGAAAGGAAACCTCAATACCAGGGTCTTGTTAGAGAAGAGCGGATAGAAGGCGAGAGTGAGTCTTACGACTTCCTCGGCACTATCGAACTCGACGCTAAGGCTACCAGGTTTGAGGATATTCCTATTGAGGACATGACGCACAACCGCAGGTGGATAACGCCGACGTGGTTTCGCAAGGGAATATTCGTCGATAAAGAAGACGATATCGCCCTTCATACCGACCCCACTGGCGATTACATCCAAGCCTTAGCTAAGGGTGTAATTAGAAGAGAGAATATTACTATTACAAATTCTTTCTTCTCCGATGTAACTGGTGGAAAGACCCCTGGCGTAGATACGTTTGTCTTTAGCGAGACTGTATACACCACTTCCACCTCCGCCGCGGGTAGAGTTTTGGTTCACGATGTCCAAAGTGACTTCACCGCCGGCGGAGTTTCGTCCGGCCTTACTATAGAGAAGTTAATCTTAGCTCGTCAGGCTTTGATTGAGCTCTATAACGACCCCGATGATTTGTTCTACATCGCAGTAAATCCCAAACAGATGTCCGACCTTCTGCGGGAAGCTGAAACCCAGAGTATTGATACCAACGTCATACGTTCACTCGTAGCCGGCGTTGTCAATGAGTATATGGGCTTTAGGTTCGTAGTTACGAACCGAATTCTTATCGGTTCTACCAATGATGTTGATTCAGATACCAACGTCTATAAGGTTCCTGTTTGGACGAAAGAAGGAATGTTATTCGCCCGACACCAGTCGCCCATCTTTAACGTTGACTGGCTGCCGCGTAAGCAGATTTGGCAAATTTCCGCTCGTACCGGAATGAACGCCATCCGTATGGACGAAGACAAAGTTTTGCAAATTGAATGTATATAAGAAAGGAGTTAAATCATGAGTGACGCTGGCACATTTACAAGTACCAATAGAGCTATTGAGGCGGCTCCTACGGTATCAACGTTTCTTGATGTGACGCTTGATACGAGTAAGCTTCGTATAATGAAAGACCAGGGATTCTGGTCTGGTGCACTTTTAGGCCAGAACAGTACAATGGCATTCGGAACGTTACCAAAAGGCGCCCTGCCGATATTGGCTATCATTGAGCCTATTGCATCTACGGGAGTCCCCACGGTGACATCAAATGCTATCACTGGAACTATCGGTTTTTTGGCCGGTGATACCGAGTCTGCTGACCTTGACGCTTTAGGAACATTTACAACTTTGGCAGCAGTTACATCACAAAAACTTACACCAACACCTGACGGTACAATATATGATGGTGTTACAAAGCTAAATGAAAGCAGGCAAGTATCTGTTCTCTTTAGTGGTGCTATTGAGGGAACAGTTGACGAGGGAATTAACCTCACAATTATTTACACCGTAGATTAGTTTTAATGGGGCAGGGCTTGCCTTGCCCCTTATTTTTAGGAGTTTATCATGGCTTTAAGTGGTCAGGAAGTAATCCACAATTTAGCTTTAGGTCATGTAGGGGATACGGAAGTTGCAGACACCGCTCCATCCAGAGCGTTAAAACAGAATCTGTTATGTATCCGTTATTACGACCAGGCGAGGGACTTAACATTAAGGTCTCATCCGTGGAATGAGGCTAAGAAACGAGTTATAATCGCCCAAGATGATGACGACGCTATTTTTGGCTATGACCGTCGATATACTTTGCCTGAAGACGCATTGAGAGTATTGTCAGTAAATGATTCTCTCGGCGCCGACCGCAAGAATAGGGCAGATGGGGTACACGACTGGGAAGTTGAAGATGGCAAGATATTAGCTAACGCGGGCGAAATTCCCCAGACGTGGACTACTTCAACTAAATACATCGCAGGTGAGTATGTTTCGACCACGGCAGAGACGTGGGCTACTTCAACCGCATATGTAATAGGACAATATGTCACAGATGGTACGACAACGTATGAAGTATTAGTCGCCCATACGTCAGATACTATAGCTAACGATGTAACATCCGGCAATTTAGATACAGGAGTAACGGGCACAACAGGCTCGTATTCCGTACCGACTACATATACTTCCGGCGCAACAGTTTTAGCCGATATAAATTCAAGCAATCTTACGGCTGTAGGTTCTGTGGCAAGAATCATCTTCGTCGAATATATCCAGCAATTAACAGATACGACCAAGTTTTCAACTAATCTAAAAGAAGCTATCGGCGAACAGCTTGCCATTAAAATCATTACCGCACTCACAAACGATACTAAGGGCAAGGTGGATTTGATTAACAAATTCGAGAGACTGACAATGCCCAAAGCCAGGTCTGTTGACGGAGCCGAGGGAAAGCCGAAGCCAATATTCAATTCAGAATGGATTAGGGCAAGAACGTCGGGAACAAGGAGCTATTGGGGATAATGTACGGAAACGCCGACCAGAGTTCTGTAGATAGTTATAATATCGTAAAGACCATCACCGGCGGTACGACCACATCAGCGCCAACAGCCTTTCCTTTCGGCGTCACTTCCGGCGATATAGACCTTTTACTCCCGACTTATGGCGGCAAAGGTCAGGAAACCAAAGCATTTAGATTGGCCTTTCTTATTACCGCTAAAGGAACTGCCGGTGGTACTGGAACGATTGTTATTACAGGCGCTTCCTGTGGCGGGCCGGAAGAGCAGATATGTTCTTTAGCTATTACTATGAACGCTGTGGTAGAGACTGGCGACTGGCGGATAGTTGATACGATTGTCTTAACTTCAACACACTTGGCAGGGTGCAGTATCGTCGTTGCTGATAGCGGCAATAGTCGTCCGACTAAATTAGGATTCGATGCGATTGGATATCGGTACATTAAATTCTATATCACATCGCTTACAAATATAACAGATTTGAAAATTTACGCACGATATTTATAAAGGAATTTTATTATGTCAGTGGCTACAGGAACAGTTGCAGTTACAGAAACGCCGGAAGTTATAACAAGACTAAATCGTTATACAGCGTGGGAAAGGATTATCACTTTTTCTATTGTCGATAACGATACTACTGGTGCGGCTGTAGTTCCGATTAATGGCTTATTGCAAAAAATCATTGTCACACTAAGCGACATGGATGATGCAGAAGGGACTACGGATGTAAGCTTGACCGATAATGGAGATAATACTATTTTTTCTGTAACAAACTTAGCAGAAAGTAACACAACTACATATATTGTATCTGAGCCGCTGGTAGGTGAGGTTAATGTGATATTGGGACATGACGACCCCAACGGGCCGGCTACAGTTGTTGTTACTCTTAGGGGAGTCTAAACTTACAAGGAGTTAAATTATGTCAGCAAGTACAGGGGTAGTGACGGTAACTGAAACCCCAGAAGCGATTACGCGATTAAATCGTTATACAGCGTGGGAAAGAGTAATTA
>SDBV01010731.1_pt1 | contig 11979 bp, 9 predicted proteins | sample 2277081 | NCBI WGS metagenome assembly SDBV01 (sample SAMN10402039, study PRJNA504765) | marine sediment metagenome | isolation source: marine sediment core GS10_PC15, 223 cmbsf | place: Arctic Ocean: Southern Knipovich Ridge | collected 2010 | reverse complement strand
CGTCTGCTGCCGCCGGTTCCCGCGTTGGGTAACATGATGCGGCATATCCGGAATGACCACCCTTGCTAGTCTAGCCATAGCCAGAGACTAACGAAGACTGCCCATTTTGTCAATATCGGTATTTTGTCCCCGGATTTTGTCCCCGGATTTATGCCCCGGATTTATGGCATGAATGCCGTACGTGTCCCATTTCTTAATCATGGTCACCGTCAGCAGGCGAAGCTCGCCGACGACTTCCGCAACGTGACTCTTCGTTGCCGCCATATCCATGGCGTAACGAGTCGGGCTACTAGAAACGACGGCTTTTCCCTGACGATGCCAAGCCACAAACTGACGCAGGTCGTCCTCGTGATCCACCAACGGCTTATCGATAAACATGGGCACGTCCGCCTCGATAAACGGTTGGGCACGTTCGACGTGCTCGCTTCCGATGTCGGTAGCAATCAAAACCGCATCGACCTCGCCGATGAGTTGCTCGGGGCGGTCAACCACGTTGGGGATGTAGGCAGCCTGGGCCACAAGCTCCGCGTCGCTACGTTTATCGCAACACACGTGCGTTAGCTCGACACCATCGATGCCCAGATTTTCTCGCGGCTCGACATCCAGGTATTCCACTATGCCCGGGTAGCCGCCTTCGGTGATCGGTTCTGGTCGATAGCGGCCGTTGACGATTACACTCCAACTGTATGGGTGTCCGTTTCCGGGGCTCATGCCGATAACGCCCAGGCGGATCTGATTTGGATTTTTTACAAGCGTCATAATTTCTACCAGGCTGTCCAGCCTCCATCGAGAACAAGGTTTGCTCCGGTCATGTATTTTGACGCATCCGAAGCCAGAAAGACAATCGGCCCTTTAACATCGTCCGCATCGGCCATGCACCCCAGCGGCGTTTTCTTGCAATATCTTTCCATGAAAACCGGACCGTCTGGGGCCGTCTCTTGCAGCCCGGCAAGCGTGAGGCAATTACAGCGGATGTTGAAGCGGGCAAGAACCGTGGCCACCTGTTTCGTATAGGCGATCATGCCGCCCTTTTGGAACGCGTAATCCCAACTGTAGTTCTTTTCCGGCTCGTCATAGATACTGAGGTCTTGTCCGACCATACCGTAAATCGATCCGATGTTTATGATATTGCCGCCGCCTGCCTTCTTCATCTCTCCTGCCACACTGCGGACCAACAGGATGACGCCGGAGCAGTTTACAGTAAAGAGCAGGTCCAATTCCTCGCGGTTTATGTCCGGTGCCGCCATCTGCGGGATACGCCGAGCGTTGTTTACCAGTACGTCGATTTTGCCGTGGTCGGCGATAACGTCGCCGATGAATTTCTCGATCGAATTGTCATCTTCCAGCCGCAACTCGTAGCCCAACACTCGACCGCCTTTGCGCCCTATTTTATCGGCGGTTTCTTCAGCACGGGCCTTTTCTCGCGACGTAAGAATCACGGTAGCGCCGGCGGCGGCCAGACCATCGCACATGTGGAAACCGTACTTTCGCGTCCCCCCGGTGACGACAATCACCTTGCTCTGGAGGGAAAATAATCCATTGTCTTTGCTCACAATATCCATCTCCTGTCCTGGGTTTTTGCCAATTCTACTTTTTATCATCCGTTTCGCTTCCGGTCAAGGACTCCGCCAGCCCAACAGCCGCATCGATCAGCCGATCAGCCGCTTCCGGCAAAAAACGCCGCAGGCAGTCGATACCGCCAAGCGTCTCCATTCCGCCCGGCCGTTGGGCGGATTCCCACGTGCCTACGTAACCGTAAAACCCATTCAATAGCCCCAACGTGAATGTATGCTTAAAGGGCGAGCGGGCCCTAATCTGCATGGCGATTTCGGAGAAAGGCTCGAACGGTAGTCCCGTCATCAGCAAGTCCCCGATGCGCATCGCGGCCACCTCTACCGTTTCAGACGCGATGTTCTCTGTGGCGAATTTCAATTTTTTTCCGGCGAACAATGCCGCCACGATGCTGTTGCCTTTGGCCAGATCTGCGGAGTGCAGCGTATCTCGGTTTTCGGTGATCGGTGTTTTGGCCAGCGTTTCTTTTGCCTCGCGCAACTCCTCCTCCGTCAACCTCATCCGCGGCAACTCCACCATGACTCGCCCTAGGCCGATGTCCGCAACCTCCAGCAGTTGCAGCTTCGTGCGAATGAGCCTCATGGCAGTCTCGCCATAGACTTTCCCGATCCGTTGCGCCTCCTCGAAAGATGACTGCTGCGACGGATTGTTAAGGTCAATATGATTAACATTACCCGCCATGCCGTTTAGCAGAAATACCGGCGGCCGCGAATCCAGGCTCTCCGCAACATGGCGGCAGAGCACCCCGGGCCAGTCGGCCGAAACCAAGTCGCCGCCGGTCGTATCGACGTGGTTTGTGCAATGCGCAAGCACCGCCACGATCTTACCGGAGAGATCTCGCGCCACTAAAACCCCGAAATAATAATCCGGGTTACCCTCCGGCTCCATAATGTCCGGTGAATCCTTGGGCGGATTTGTGGCCACGGTGCCATCGCGCATGACAAATCGGCGGCAAAACGCCATCCGCCGCTCTTCACCTTCCGCGAGACTGAACGTGACGGGCTGCATTCGGTCCACGGCTTCACAGGCGGCCTCGACCGACTGCGTGACGAAAAACTCGCAATAATCCGGCGAGAAATCAACCCAGGTTCCCGCCTTCAAGATTGGAGCATTATGAGTATGAGTAGCCTGGACAAAAACGTTTTGCCCGGATATCCCCGTCCGCTCGCACACCCTCCGGCGTATATCTGCCACAACATCCGGAAAAATCATGGCGTTGTCGGCAACGATCAATACCGCCCGGTCGCCGGTGGCGGCGGAAAGTACCATGGCCTTGGCGTACAGGTCATCATGCACTCCCCGATTGAAACGGTTGTTGAAGTAGCCGGCCAGGGAAACGCCCTTTTGCGGTGAGATAACCTTCCCCGAAAATCCAGCCTCGATGTGTGTCATAGCATTTTGTCCCCAACCGCTAAGTTACGATGCGCCTCGGAGTGCTTTGAAATCCTGCTCGGGCGGGTGGCGGAAGAATCCAGCCCTGCTGGCCGGATCGATTCCGCCCAACTGTTGAAGGTCGATCATCATTTCGGCCATTTTGAATCCGCTGAGCATGCCGTCGAGCACCGGGGCGCCGATGTCCTCGGACGCGGCGGACGCACGATGCGTGAGGAGAGAGCCGATCAGCGTGCAACCGGGGATGATGACCTCCGCGTGGTCGTGCTGGATGCAATAGCGGGCGGCCTCAACGGCCTTGGCATAGACGGCGTCTTCCGAGGTTTTTTCGGGATAGAGGTCGTTGGCGTCGATGTTGATCGACCGGTAGGAAGCCATTTTGCCGTCGAGTCCGTATTGGCGAAGCAGCATGCGCTGGATTTCGGCATTCTGATCGTCTACGGTGATCAATGAGAATCGGGTTCCCATGGCATGGGCCAGCAGGGCGGCCGACTCCAATGTGGCCGTGACGGGAATGTCGACCAAGGATCTTGCTTCGTACAGTCCGATATCCAGATTGCAGGAAAGGAAAACTCCATCGTAACCGTCCTTTTCCGCCTGGATCACGCGATCAAGGGTTCCATCGGCGCACTTATAACGGAAATACAAAAACTGGTTGTTCTTGAGCGGATAAACATCGGCAATGTTAACCATGTCGAACTGCGTGTCGGGACGTTTAACCTTTTCGAGGTTATCTTTGCCTCGAAACTCCGTCCCGCCGAACGGGTTGATGACTAGGATTTTCATGATGTCGCCCTTATTTTGTGTGATCCACCGCGGCAATCTCGTTGAGACGCTTGCAAAGGTCGGAATCGAGTGGATCGGGTTTGTGGTTAGAAAGGATGTCTTTGATTTTCACTCTTGTTCGTTCGAGCATCGTTGTGGCGCCCTGTTGCTTCCACGTATCGAAGGTGTTGCGATCAAAAAGCCCAGGCATCCAAAACTCCTTGCGGTAGTTTTCGGCGGTGTGCGTTTCGGCCATGAAATGTCCGTCTGGGCCGACGCTGTCGATAAGATCCAGAGCCAAAGTGTCGGGGCTCAGTTCGAATCCGCCGAGGACGCGTTTGGCGGCTCCGATGAACTCGTTGCACATGACCACGGCATCCCATGAGGCGGTCAGACCGGATTCAATATAGCCAACGTCGTGAATCAAGTTTTCGCCGCAAAGTGCCTGCATGAGGATCTCGTAACCTGCCTCAAAGGCAGCCTGAGAGTCGGGCAGTTTTGACTCGGTGGTCCCGGCTCTGCCGAAGGTCGGAAGCCGATAGTATCGCGACATGCTCTTGGCCGCTGCCTGGCCGATCACATGCTCGGGCGAAGCGTAGGTATGTATCGCGCTGCTAGGGGCCATGCTGCTGACATGCATGGTCACGATCATCTTGGCCCCGGGCTGCGCGAGCTGGCCGATCACAAGTCCGCTGAGTATCCTTGCAACCGAAAGTGCCAGGCTCCCGGCCAATGTTGCCGGGCCGTTTTGGGCCGCGGTCGTGCATGAGGTGTACACCACCGGAATGCCGTGTCGAACGCAGAAGAGCAGTTTCTCCAGCGAATCGCGAGGATGGATCAGCGGCGCGATCGGCTCGGTGTAGTGGATGAGGAAGGGGCGTTGCCGCAGAGCTTCTTCACCGCCGGCAACTTCGGCGGCCATCTGGTGGATGTCGGCCAGGTTTTCCTTCGACGAGGCGGTAAACACCAGCGGCTTGCTTGTGTGGCTTACCATCTCGACAAAGTGCTGTTTATCGGCAACCGTCTGCGGTAAATCATGAGCAACACCCATGCACATCAGAAAGTCGAAATTTTCCAAAGCATCGATCAAGATGGATACTTTGCGTACATCATCAAGGCAAGACTGGCGTTTTTCTTCGGTGAATGGGTCGTAGACAAACGGCGTATCAGACCCGGTCCCCCAATACGACTTGCCGTCTTCCAGACACAAAGCCGGCTCGCCCTGGCGGTTGTAAATATTTACGCTACTGGGAGCTGTGCGGATGGCGTCTTCGACAAGATGCGAAGGAATTCGCACACGAGTGCCATCGCTCACACTGCAGCCCGCCGAACGTAACATGTCCACGACCTCTTCGTGATGCACCTCCACACCCGTGCGTTCCAGAATCCGCAAGGCGGCAAAATGGATCTCCTCAACCGACGCGCGATCCATGAAATCTAGCGACGGCTGTACTCTGCTCTGAAAATTACGATACATGAGATTGCTCTTTAATAGAAGTTTGTCTTTCGCCCCATTTGTCGCGCTATGTTTGTCACACGGCATCGTCGCGTTGTTCGGTTGAATCTTCCAACCCGTAAACATCCTTGGCTCTTTGCCGGGATACGAACTCTTCGCGAATATCCTGTCGGACCGCCTGGGGATTACGTATTTTTGGATCGCCCCAGCCTCCGCCACCCGGTGTAACCACGACAATGCGGTCACCGCGATGAACGGTTTTGGTGATTTTCGACGGCAAGTGCTCCGTGGTGCCGTCCTCGTGGATGATATCGCAACTAGACGTAGCGGCCGACTGTCCGCCGTCGACTCCCCAGGGGCCCAGATTTTTTCGATCCGCGCTGAGGCTGAACGTGGCTTCCTCGCCGAGCAAGACAATCTCTCGCGTCATCCCCAACCCGCCGCGATGTTCTCCGGCCCCGTCGGAGTCGGGCACGAGGCCGTAGCGGTCGATGCGGAACGGGTAGCTCGATTCGATCACTTCCACAGGCGTGTTTCGGGTGTTGGTCATATGCGTATGAACGCCGTCCATACCGTCTTTATGCAGGCTGCCGCCCTGGCCACCGCCGTAAGTTTCGACGTAGTTGTAGTAGACCCCGGTTCGACTATCGATTCCGCCAAGATTTATCAAGTTCATTTCACCGGAACAGGCCGCCGTAACCCGATCTGGCACGGCCTCGACCAAGGCGCCCAAAACCGCATCTACCACACGTTGACTGGTCAGGATATTGGCGTTGCAGACGGCCGCCGGAAAAGTCGCCTGCACCAGCGATCCTTCTTCGGCAACAACCTCGATGGGCCGATAGGCGCCGTGATTGGTGGGCAGTTCGGGATCGATGATGCACTTCAAGGCATAGTAGACGCACGCTCGCGCGGCCGAGATCCGCGCGTTCATCGGTCCCTTGACCTGCTTGCCGGTGCCCGTAAAGTCGACGCGAACTCCCTCCGGCGTGACGTCGATGGTGACCATGATCTTGACCGGGTCTTCGCTGAATCCGTCGCCCTCGATGTAATCCTCGAAGGAGTAGGTGCCCGGCGGAATCCGCTTCAGGCCCGCACGCATGCTGCGTTCAGCGTAATCCATTAGTTCCCGCATACCGTCGAGGACTTGGATTTTTCCATAGCGGTTAAGGATCTCCTCCAGACGTCGCGTTCCCACGTTGTTGGCGGCGACCTGGGCCATCAGGTCGCCCCGAGTCTCGGTGAAGGTGCGGATGTTTTGCAGGATCAGCGCGAGAAGCTCTTTGTCGACTTGACCGCGTTTGACCAGTTTGACCGGCGGAATCTGTAGCCCTTCTTGATAGATTTCCGTTACGCCAAAGGGCATGCTTCCCGGCGCGAAGCCGCCCATATCGACATGATGGGCCATGTTGACCACAAAACCAATAAGCTGTCGATCGCTGAACACGGGAGCCAACAGGGCCACGTCGCTGAGATGTCCCGGGCCGATTGGATAAGGCACGTTGGAAATTATGGCGTCGCCCGGCTCCAGTTCCGAAGGTGGGTAATGACGCAGCATTACCTCGGCCGCGGCCGGAATCGTAGCCATATGGAAAGGGGTACCCAATTCCGTCTGCGCAATCGTCTCGCCCTTGCTCGTCAACAGGGCACAGGAGCAATCCATGCGGTCCTTAATGTTGGGCGAATAGGCCGTGCGCACCAGACTGGCCGTCATCTCGTCCACAATCGACTGAAAAGCATTACGCATGATCTCCAGAGTAATCGGGTCTATGTGGTTCTCGTTCATTCTTCAACCTTCACGCCTATAAGGATGTTTTTGTATCCATCAATGCGGCCGACATTGCCGGGCAACAGCAGCGTCGTCGAATCCTTCTGCTCGATGACGGCCGGCCCGTGGATTTCCATGCCCGGCTCCAGCAGCCCACGGTCGTAGATGGTCGTTTCGCGGAATTGGCCGCCGATGAACACGTCTCGTCGATTCTTGATAGCCGGCTCGGCGCTCTTGCGGTCGGCCGGCTGCTCGCGAATTTCGGGTTTGGACACAAGACCGATACAGGTAATACGTATGTTGACGATCTGTGCGGCCTCGTCCGGCGAGCAGAAACCGTACTGCTGCTTGTGCAAGTCATCGAAACGAGCTTTCACGGCGGCAAGCGATTCACGCGTGATGACGCCGCCGTCGAAAGCCACCTCCAACTCGTGCCCCTGGCCCAGGTAACGCACGTCCAAAGTGCGAGTTAGCACGACTTTATCCTCGGAAATTCCGTCGTCGATCATCTTCTGCCGGCTCGATTGCTCCAACTCGTCGTAAACGGCGTTCATCTTCGCCAGGTCGACCTCCGCCAGCTTCCGCAGATACGTCGTGGCGTAGTCGTAGCGAAAATCGGCAACCAAAAGACCGTAGGCACAGTTCACGCCAGGAGCAAACGGGATCATTACCTGGGGAATACCGAGTTCCTGGGCCAATTCCGCGGCATGCAAGGGGCCGTTTCCTCCGAAGCATACCAGCGTGAAGTCACGAGGATCGTGGCCCTTCTCAACCGAAACGAATCGGATGCCCTTCGCCATCGACGCATTGACCACGCGGATGATACCCTCGGCCACTTCCAGCGGGTCCATGTCCAACGGCTTGGCCAGGCGCTGCTCGATAGCTCGCCGCGCGGCAGCAATATCTATCGACATCTCGCCGCCGAGGAAGAAATCCGCGTTCAAGCGGCCCAGCATGAGGTTGGCGTCGGTCACGGTCGGCTCGGTGCCACCCTTGGCATAACATACCGGGCCGGGCCGGGCAGCCGCGCTTTGTGGGCCGACCTTCAAGGCGCCGCCGTCGTCAATCCAGGCAATGCTGCCGCCCCCGGCCCCGATGGCGTGGATATCGAGCATGGGTGTTTTTAGCGAATGTCCGGCAATTTGGCATCCGTGGCTGATCTTCGGTTCGCCCTGGTGGGCCAGACAGATGTCGAAGCTGGTGCCTCCCATATCCACGGTAATGATGTCGCGCAGGCCCGCCTGTTTCGCCAAGGCCACGCCTCCCCAGACCCCGGCGGCCGGGCCGGAAAGAATCGTGGCGGCACTTTTCACGCCGGCCAAGGATGAGGGCATGATTCCACCATTGGATTGCATCACATGCACCGGGCGGTTCATACCCATCGACTGCAACCGTTGGCTCAAATTATCGAGATAACGCGATACGATGGGCAACACATAGGCGTTGATCACCGTGGTGCTGGTGCGGTCGTATTCTCGTATCTCCGGCAGAATCTCCGCGGAAATCGAAATGTGAATATGGGGACACTCTCGCCGTAGCAGATCGCGAACGAGCTGCTCGTGCGCGGGGTTGGCATACGAATGCAGCAGGCAGATCGCGATTGCTCGCACCTCGTGTTCCTTGATCGTGCGAGCGATGGATACCACAGCCTGCTCGTCCACCGCCTTGTGAACTTCGCCCGTGTAGAGAACCCGCTCGGGCACTTCGAACCGTAAATGGCGAGGAACCAGCGGCCGTGGGCGATGCAGAAAAAAGTCGTACAGCTTGGGGCGGTCCTGTCGCATAATATGCAGCACGTCACGAAAGCCCTCGGTCGTCACCAATGCGGTTTTCACGCCCTTGTGCTCGAGGATGGCGTTCGTCGCGGCCGTCGTACTATGCAGAAACATGCTGATCTCCGATGTGTGAGCATCGGCCGCTTGCATGATCTTGTCTATGCCCTCGGCAATGCCGCGGGCCTGGTCGTCGACACTCGTGGGCACTTTCTCCAACGTCAGCGTCTGGCTGCGCTCGCCGAACAAGAGCAGATCGGTAAACGTGCCGCCGACGTCAACACCCAAACGATAACTCATGAGGCGATCTCCGCCAGTGTGTTCAAAAACAGGTCCACTTCGTCGGGCGTGTTGTAGTGAGACAACGACACCCGTACGCACTCCTCGATCCCCAATGCGCTGAGCGTGTGTTTGGAGTAAGCATCGGAAATACGGTTGTAGACGATAATCCCCCGATCCCTAAGCAGCGAAACCATCTCCTCCGAAGGTATGTCTGCAACATTAAAGGCAAAGGCCGGATCCTTGGCGGCAAGGTTCTCTTTTTCGCCGTAGACCTCGACATTGGCAATATCGATCATGCCCCGCAAGGAGCCGTCGCCGTGCAACAAACGATGCGAGAGCGCCTGCTCGTGAGCGGCGATTGCGGCCATGGCGGCGTCAAGTTGCGCGTGTTTGTCAGAACTATCGGTATGCTTCGAGCCCAGCCAACATAGATATTCGATCACGCTGCACCAGGCGGCATAGCCGGCCGGTTCCCGGGTGCCAAGCTCCCAATCGTTCGCCGCTTTGCCCAAAAGCTGATCGTGTGGAAGCTCCGCCACCCGCGATGACATCCACACAACCGACGCCCCCGGTTTGCCGAAAGTTTTGTAGGAACTGACCAGATACGCATCGCAGTCGAGCGAGTCGATGTCCACAAATCCATGTGGCGTGTACTGCGCGCCGTCAACCAACACATGCAGATCCGGCTTGACGGCGCGAGCCGCCTGGATGATGGACTTGATGTCGTTGATCGTGCCCAGATTGTTGGAACTGTGAATCACCGCCAAAACGACCGTCTTCGAGTCGATCAGCTTGGCGACGGCCTGGGGCTGTACAATCCCCGTGTCCGCGCACAGATCCGCCACGCGCCACTGCTTGCCCGCGCGCTCTGCAAAAATGCGGGTGGAATCGTAGATGGACGGGTGGTCCAACCTCGTGGTAACCACATTATCGCCCGGCACGTTGGCCGTGATGCTGCCCAGCACCCGAAAGGCGTTGCTAGTGGTGCTCTCGCTCAAGGCGATTGTGCCCGTGCTCGCGCCGAGCAATGCCATAATCCCCTCCCGGGCTTGCGCCATCACCTCCGCGGATTTTTGCGAAGCGAGAGTCTTTCTTCCCGCATTATCGGGAATAGCAGTCCAATGGGCCACCGTTTCCAACACGCTTTTCAGCGTCAGCGATCCTCCGGCGTTCTCGAAATACACTCTCTGCCCGGCATAAGGATCGGACTCGACACATGCGAATCGGTCGCGAATCTCTTCTAATAACGCGGCACTAAACATAGATGCGACGCTTGATGACATACTTTTCTCCTGAAGCTAAGGAATTACACTCTGTTCACTCCCCTACTTCCGTCCATGCTAAAGACGTGGTAAACTAGCGTCAATATAAAATATATGATATCCATACTAAGGTTATGATATGAAAAAATATCCCTGGCAACTCCTGGTGCAATTGGGGTCACACATCCAGCACGATCTCTACCAGTCGGCACACGCAACGTTGGACGAGGTGTTGGCGATCATTGCCTCGCCCCGGTCTAGGCTACCCGTGCGAAAATTGCGGTGCGCCCAAGTTGCCAGCTTCTGCTTACGAGGAGCATACCAGGGCGGCGCCCCGAGTTCGGTGATCCTCGATGAGCATCTGGAGCTCTTGGAGCGACTCGCATTGCAACGGCATTGGAAATCGGTCGTGCGTGTAATGCACCTGTGTGTGGATGCGATGATCAAGCGAGTTCAGCCCGAGCTTCACACAAACATCGAACGGCTCATCAGCCAGATCCGTGAAAACCTCGAACAATCGCTCGATAGTCCTCGCGATTTGGCCCAATACGCGCGTGAAGCCGGCGTTAGCGTCGGGCATCTTTCACGTTGCTTTACCGCCAACGTCGGATGCTCATTCCGCGAGCAACAACGCACGGCCCGCATTCAAGTCGCCAAACGCATGCTCTACGAAACATCCTTAAAGATCGGCACGATCAGTCACCGCGTGGGCCTGCGCCATCCGTCCCAGTTCATCGCCCAATTCCGCCGCGAAACAGGCATGACACCAGCCACTTTCCGGAAAATGCATTCCTAGCAAAGCCATCTCTCTGATGTTTTCCACTCGGCACATCGACAAGCTTGGAGATCAGCCGATCTTTCATATCGCTTTGCCTAGTCAAGCCGGTCCGCTTCGGCATCCAACAACCCGTCGAACGTATCCTCAACTGATATGCGAACCACGCCTGAGATTGTATCACCCCAAAGCCTTGAGGAGTCCGATGAAGGTGTTCCGTTCCTCCGGGTTCATCTCGACCAACAGGCGGATGACCTTCAACACTGATTCTCCCCTGCCGTTCGTCTGGCTCTTTGGCTGTCGGTTCGTACGATTAGCGTCATCGCCATTCTGAACCACTTTCAAGAGCGGCCGGAGGAGCACGTCGCCATCGTGCCCTGAGTTGTCTGGAATCGTCTCCGCTTGGCGACAGCGCCAACAAGTCTGACTACAAGTGAAAATTATAGATTCCGTAAGTGCTTTAATGACAAGCACTTGCGAACATGGCCCCAAGCCTTCGGGACGCAGAGGTCGAAGGTTCAAATCCTTTCGCCCCGACTACAAAAGGCCCGTTGTCAGCCGTTGACAGCGGGCCTTTACTATTGTCATAGCAAGACTTTACGGCGAGAGACAGCAATGCGGGCGGCGGATCGTCGGGGACTGCCATTTTGACAGGAATTGTCCCAGATTGCCCAGGCCGCGCCGTGGTTGGGGCAAACTTTGGGGCAAACTGGAGATTGCCATTCTTTCCCGTAGTCGGCTGAAAACGCAGAGGTCGTCTGTTCGGCTGGCCCCGATCGATGGGCAGGTCGGGCAGCGATTCGATCGCTCCAGCCACGTCCAACAGCGCCGGGTCGGTGTAGACGTTCATTGTCAGTTTCAAGTCGCTGTGTCTCATGGCCTCCTGGGCCGTCCTCGGCTTCACACCGGCGGCGGAGAGCATCGTGCCGAAGGTA
>SDBV01010730.1_pt1 | contig 11979 bp, 19 predicted proteins | sample 2277081 | NCBI WGS metagenome assembly SDBV01 (sample SAMN10402039, study PRJNA504765) | marine sediment metagenome | isolation source: marine sediment core GS10_PC15, 223 cmbsf | place: Arctic Ocean: Southern Knipovich Ridge | collected 2010 | reverse complement strand
CTCCAACAACCTACTGGCTTGAGCTACCATCACCGGACTCCCGTGGGCTGCGATATGGCGCGAGTCGGCTTCCTCATCGCCGCCGCTGCAGGAGCCAATATAGGCCTTTCTCTTCTTAGTGTAATCGTCCTCTCCTATGACAATCCCAATAGACCCAATCTCATCAGCAAACCATAGCGTCTCTATTATTTTCACTTTCGGCACCTCCGTTTATTTAACCAAGGGCAATAGTTAGCTGGCCAAAAAGTTAAGCTGTGCAGTTTTTAGAGCTAGAACAGCCTTTAAACCTTCCAGGCGCTTCTTAGTTATTTCGACCTTGATATGGATATTGTCGAGTTCAAAAATTACGTTCTGGTGCCGGCTCAATGCCGCAAGAAGCTCCTTATTTTCAGTTCTTTGTCGTTGAAGCCACGCCTTGCGTTGTTCTTGGTTTGTTCCTTCAGCTACAACAGCTAACTCGGCCTCAATTCTTTTAACCTCGGCACATTCATTACCGAGAAAGCCATAATTCTTTTGTTTGAATTCAGCTTCTTGTTTCAAGGCAATCTCAAGAGTCGTTTCTATTTCAAGAAGACTTCTGAGAAGAGACTGCGTATCAAGATAACGGAGAATATCTGTTTTAGTCTTTAAATTCATACCTTTCTCGGTTTTTCGGCTAAACACACAATACAACGCCAAACAGGCTGATTTTGCTTGTCAAAGGCGGGGTTATGAATTCGCAATCCCTGCCCAAACCAACCATCAGCCCTTTCGTGTTGGCACTTGCATCCCAATACCATTTTAGCCTCCTTATTTATCCGGGTGATTGAACTGTGGTGACCAGGGTGAATTTACAGGCTTTTTCCACTTCCTCAAATGATAAAGCCCAGTTAAAGATGGCCGAACAAGTATTTTTTGGCCCAAGGAACTCAATTGTTCGGCCAGAATCGAGATACCACTTTTCGGAATTGCCATCTCTAGTCATACCATGGAGATAACTGTGCTTATCCTTGAGGAATAGAAGCACAAAATTTCCCCTCAAGCTTTCGACTAGGTCTATAGGCAACTTAAAACAGCAAGAGGCGAGAATAGTCTCCAACTTTCTCTGGGCCTGGTTCTTTCGGTCTACAGCTTGGTTCAACAAGTTAATAATTAATTTCATCAGTTCTTCAATATTCTACTCCGCCATGCCGCTAGGTGGATATACCTACGAGTTTCTCGTTCAGGTCATTTATAATTATGTATTCCAAAATACTCTCCTTACTGAATAGAGTTAATCTATGTTATACAAAACCACATTCTTATAGTCTACTCGTCCATCAGCCCATTCAAAAGCTTCCTCAATAGTTCTAAATCCAAACTTAATGTCAGAAAATTTATAATCACTCGCCTCAACAAGCCCGACAAAGGTCTTCATATCGTGGGCAGATAGGTATGCTTTTGTTGTTATCCACCCACCCCTTCCACTACTAAATCGCTCCCAGTCAATGCTGTTTTTCGTAAGGTTTGGTTCTTTAATTAGCCTTCCCTTCCTCATAACTTACCTCCTATTTATCAGTGGGGGATTGCCTGTTTCAGTGGGGGATTGCCTGTTTCTCGGTGTTATAACTTGGTATATCTTCTCGCTGATAGGGTCATCCGAAACGCTGCATACAAAGGCGACACACCAAGAATGGCGAGGATCAGGCGCATCTTTGTGGGAGCATTTGCCACCCGCCAAGTAAAACTTACACGTATCGTCTGTTGCCATAATCCTTTCCTCCTTAACTAGCCAGGATACTATCTATCTTAACTAGCCAGGATACTATCTATACAACCGGCACAGAATTGTATCCTCTGTTCCAAAGTGTTCTCCGACCTGATTTTACTGGGGTTGAAATTAAAGGCATAGCCCTCATCCGTAACCCGTGCTGAGACTCTTCTCTAGCCCTTGCTGTCCGCTTTCAAGTGCCTCAACAATGGACTGAAACTTCTCTTGCAGGTCATCACTCTCGGTACCATTCCCCTGTCCTCGTATCCACCGGGTATATCACCAGACAACTACCCTTCTGTGTCAGGCCGCTTGGTCCCTGGGTGTTGTGGAACAAGCTCTTTAAAATCAGTCTCCCTGGCCAACGAAACGCCAAGTATCTCCGCGCCTCGACTGGCACCTCAGCAACGCTTCGTTCCTCGCTTGTTGGGTTTGGTATCTTGTCTAGCTTAATGCAAAGAGTATTGACATGCGAAGGAAACTCCTCATATTTGATACCAAACAGCCATCTCTTCCACTTTGGCATTAACCAAATGTCCGACTCATACAACTTCCCTCTCCTCTGCTCTTTATGTTTCAGCCATAGGGATCACTTTTAAAATATGATCGGCAGCCACCGGCAAGTCATCCCCTTCTTTGATGTTGTGAGCTTTAACAAACTCTTTAGGAAGCGTGATGGCCAAACTGCCGCCTAACGCTATTACCTTTCTTACGCCAGCGGTAACGTGCGGCTTTTCCTTTTTCTTCATTAAATATATACTCCCTAGTCGTAGAATGTATATATATGTTATCATTCTTTAGGTGGGTTGTCAAGCCCTTTCAGGGGTTTTCTCAGGGTTTTTCTCAGGGTTTTTCTCAGGCATCTTTTATTACCGCTTATATGTGAGGGATGAGCGGTGTTAGATTTCAAGCCGGCATACTTCGCCTGTCTTTTGTGTTTCCGCGAGCGTTTACTAGCCTGGCTTTTATTACCCATTCTTCCTTGGCCAATGTAACGTCAAATATCTCCGCCTTTTCAATTCTTTAGTGCGAATCCTATACACAGAGGCTGTACCAATGTTCATTGAAGCAGCTATTAAGCGAGCAGGCATATCTTCAGAGAATGACTTCATGATAAAGTCTATCTCTTTTTGCTTCTCTTTTGGAGGAAGCCTTCTACGAAATGTTCCTGCCATCTTACTCCTTATTACTTTGGCAATGATGTTGATGGATTATCTCTAGTAGCAGAGATTGCATTAACTTTAATGTTAGGCAAATTCAAGCGTACTAATTAGAGCATCAAAGTTAAGTATTTGGCGCACGCTTGCCACCTTAATCCAACGGTACCCGTATTTTTCCTCATACCACCCATCAGCGCCATCCACTGGTACGGCTTCTTCATCGTCGAAGAAAGTCTTGACGTATTGCACTGCCCTTGCATTAGCTTTGTCTATGTCCTCAGCATTCTTTATGAAGACATCTTCACCATACTCGAATTCGCCGTCCCTGATAGTAAGACGAGCCATCCAAAGCTTGCGATAATCCAAAGTCTCCCCCTTATTCAGATTTTCGAGGCTAACCACCCTTGCATACGGGCATTCCTTCATTAGTTTTTCAGCCATAATCTCTCTCCTTCATAGCTTTTTCATCATTAATTCAGCCCAAGGCCATTCTTGCGTATTTAAACAAACCAAACTTATGCTAGTATCGTGCCTTAATTCATCCACCCTTTGTTTTTGCCAATCCTGTGGAGGGGTCCGAACATAACCCATAGGCATATACCCTGCTTTTAAATAAGCATCGCGGAGAATTTTATATCTTGCGGTTTGACTAAGCGATGCAATGCGCACCATTACTTCAGCAGAATCAATACCAGTGGTTCTACCGCGGATCTGGCGAATATGATGACATTCTTTCCGGATGGCATTGCCGGCATAGTCCTTCTCTTTTGGAAATCTCCAGATGGGGCAACTGCATCCAAAAAGGCCGGACTGCTTGCGTGAAACTACCCAATCCCCTTTACCACTTGATTTCGGCACATACCAACGCTCAACCCAGGGGTCAGAACTCATTCGAAGTAGTACCGGGCCACAAGGTCCGTTTCTCTTTCTGTCAAAATTGGACAATAGCAAGAGCGATATTTGAAGTGATAGGCGAAGCGTCGTGCCTGCAAAATTCGGTTGCCGCAGCTCCTAATCTGTCGGCTATTCTCTTTCCGGTGGATGGCCGCTGCTGCCATACCAAGGGCTTTCGTTCTGCCAATTCGCTTAACAAACTGGTCTAGAGGTGAACAAATTGCAACACCTCGAGCAATAACGGATCTATCCTTAAGTAGCAGGCAAACAGTTGTTGTGCGCTTGAAGCCCTCGTAATAAAAAATGTGATTTACCAATGGAATCCCCGGGATTCCTTTTTTCTTCATGTTATTCTCCTTTCTTTTTTCTTTGCCTTGTTCTCTCACCTGAATTACATTTGAACCTCCTTTTTCCTTTCTCCTATTCGGTAAGATGCTTAAATAAATTGCCGAGGAAGGTTTGGTTTTCATCATTCCACCAAACTATACGGTACCCCTGCCTGACACCAACGCTAGGCTTAGCCCACAAATCAAATTCATCTTTCACTGCGATCCAAAAGAGGTCTCCCAAAAGAAGAGCTTTAGATTGCAATTCACAAGCCTGGATTACGGCAAGCTGTCTTTTCTCTTCAGACTCACTAAATTTGGCTTCGATATTTCGCTCTGCAACAGCCCGAAGAGCAATTCTCCATAACGTAAAAAGTTTTTTAAGGTCATCAGACATTATCCCCACTTCGTGATCCCGCTTTTTGTCAAACTTTATCTCGGGCTCGATTAATTTATCAAGACTATTCATTTCCAAGGGTATCAACCCTAAAAATGTGCTCACAATCACCTCCTATAGAAAAGATTCTAAGCGCCGGTAAAGTATTTCCGCAAAAGTTGCGAGGTCTCTGGACCCGCGCCTTGCAACAGCTTCAATAAGTCCATTGAGTTTATCCTTTGTCTTTTCTGCCATCTGACTTACTCGCTTATGATGATCGGCTTCCCAATGAACTTGAATCTTATCCAGCCGAACCGCTATACCATCAAGCAATTTCTCCAGATCATCATCATAAACTTCGGTGAGCTCCACAGCTTGTTTAACATCAGAGGGTTTCGAAGTCCACACGCACGCATGGCCCACCGTAGCTACCTCGAAAGCTAGAAGCTCGGCTTCCGGCGTCCAAGGCATAAGATATACACTCGCTGTATGTTGTGTGGCCCCAATTACCTTAGCACGATTAAGGAACTTGATTCTCGCTTTGTCACCTTCTGGGCTCTTCGGGATATCATAGGTAATTAAAAGCCATTCGTTCACTATGTCTCGAACTTCCAATTTAATACCAGATAATCGAGCCATAACCTTCATTGAGGAATTGTCTAACATAGATAAATCACCTCCCTTATTTTAACATATTCATAAGTCCATTATCAGTCCATATAAGTCCTCGTCTCTTCATTCACCTCCTTTAAGCTGACAAAATCTGGTTTGAAGCGGTGATGGCGGTTACGAACTTCGCAACAACCTCCGAAATCTTCTCGTAGTTAGCTAAAAAGAGAAGACATTGTGTTAAGGTTGGTGTTCCCGTGAAGCTTGTTTGACCGGTATCCATATGAAGTGAAGCCCAAGATAAAGTGGTAAAAACCCTGCCGTTGTTAATTATTTCCATATCTTTTTTTGCAACAGACTGTATAAAAGTCACAGAGTCAAACGGAGTTTTCACATCCAGGCTTACTACTAATTTTCTAAAACGAGTGGCAGCGGTTTGTTTAACCAAGTCTTGAGGCTCCTTACTCATCTCAGCCCCTGATATTCTTTCGAGCATTAGCTCAGGTATATCCTCTTCAATAATGGCTGAAAACAGATCGGTAACCGCATCAACAATCTCATCCACTTGTTTTTTGAGATGATCGAACAAATATTCAAACTCATCTTTATATTTCCGAAACATAGGGGCGAAACTAATGTTGAGATGCCTGGGCGTTTCGCCAATTTGAATTTTAAAGTTTCCTGCTTGCGGAGTTCTGCACTCAATACCGCTGTCTCTTCCCAAAGTCACGATAATTGAGTAACCTTCAAGGGTAATTGATTCTCGGACCTGGCCCATTTGAACGGTCGTTAATCGAACATCCTGTTCCTGTATTTTTTTGAACCAATCAGTCTGATTCATTTCACCTCCTTTCTAGAATATTGCTTCCAACCTATCTCGCCGCTTACATCAAGAGCGGCAATTTCCTCTTCCCCACAACGCCTGCAAGTTCGAAAGGAACCAAGTAAGCCCTTGTGCTGGTTCCAATGCACCCAGGTATGTCCTTTTATAAAACATTAAAGCTTTTTCATATCTCTACCCCTCCTCTTCTAATTCATCCAGGTAACACTCAATCGTTGTCCACGTGATACCCAGTTCACAATCTTGCTTACTATTCATCTTAGCCAAGATTGCCTGATCATCTTAGCCAAGATTGCCTGAGTCGCCGCCTCAAAAACATCTTCCTCGCACCAGACGGTGGTCGCCACATGCTCATCACCACACTGCAGGATGTTTCTTACAGCATCCCTCAAATGCTCCGGCACCTGTTGAAGCACTTTGTCCTGAGTATTAGCCTCGGGCCCTCTGGCTACCAGATGAATAACCTTGAAGAAGTCATTTCCAAGGTCGTGCACAACTATGAGCGCTTTCTTTCCATCAAGAGCCCAAGTTCGGTCATCAGGATGACCCTCGCACAAGCTTAGAAGTTCTTCCCGGGAATAATTTTCTCCCACAACCAATTTTCTTGGCATTTTAGCCTCCTTTCATTATTTTCTCACCTTAGAAGTTATCCAACTTGAGATAACGTTCTTGGTTGCCTGATTAGCTCCATCAACCCAACCTCTAATCAATCTCCCTTAAACTTTGAACATTACATACTGGACAAAGAAAATCATCGTGCCCAAAGTAACAGGCAGCTTGTTTACCTGTCCAGCCACAAATCTCACACTTAACTTTCCTTAAATTTGGCTTCCGTGGATGCCTCGATAAATTCAGGCACTTCATCTTACTTTCTCCCCTCCTATTTATCTATTTATTCTTATTACTTCCCCCCATGGTGGGACCACATCTGTTGTTGAAACCCAAAGAACGGGAAAGCTCGGAACCGGTGGGAACCCATCGTTAGGATAAAGGTCAGTCAGATAAATCATCGTACTAATAGGCAAATTTTCCTTTTCGACCACCTCAAGAGGAGGCTTAAAAGAAGTGCCGCCCCGACCGGTAACGATATTTGGCAACTCATCGTAAGGATGCAGTTCCCACCTTTGCTTTATACTCGAGTCACACATGAACAGATAGACAGTGTAATCGTTAAAAGCGCGACAGATACCATAGACCTCCCCAAGAAAATCTTTGATTTCCTTGCTACTGATACTGCCACTCGTATCAATAACTGCCGCAATACACAATTCTTCCCCTTTAGTCGCCGGCAAATAAAGATCCCGCCATAGGTGTTTCTTTGATGGAGGCATCAGCCGAAAATCATTATGGACACAAGAAACAACCATTTCACGTAAGATAGTCTTCCAATCCAGCTTTGGTTCAAGGAGACCATTTACCTTTTCAGCTATATTATTCGATAATTTCCCTGCCATACGAGCAGCTGTGACGGCCGCGGCGACGTTTTCCCGGACCTTTTGTTCTAACTCGGCGGCCGTCACGGTATTGCCATCCTTATCTTTGATTTGTCCTTTTGCCCAGGCTTCCCAGAATTCGTGACTATCTAAAGTTCCAGCATCGCCTTTTTGGGGGTCCGGAAGCTGGTTGTAAATCCATTCTGCCGATTTTCCCTTATATTTCACATCGTATAAAATTCCCTCAGGAAGTTCCAGGAATTTACCGCTTCTATCCTGTTCATGAAGAACCAGATCGTTGATAGCATAATCACAAGCAATATTCCACTTAAGCATGTCGCGCATTTGACGTCTCAAGGGATGGAGGAAAAAGACGTGGGCTACTTCGTGACACATTACTCCTTTTAACTGGCTCAACGATGTTTCTTTCACAAACTCTGGATGCCAATAAAGATAAATACCATCCGTTCCCATTGTAGGCGGGTTTAAAGTCTCTTCCTTAATTAATTCCAGGCCGAGGCTTAAATGCCCGAAAAAGGGAAAATCAATGCTTAGGTCAATACGTGTTTTCCGAAGCTTTTGCTCTAAATCTAGCATTTCCCTCCTTTGCAAGCCTTACAAACCCCGAAAGCCCAAACTTTTGGAAATATCTCTCCTTTTATAGGCTTGCCGCAACAGCCACAGTGTCCCCAGGTTTGTAGTTCACAAATTGGGTATATCCCATAATTTCGTAGTTTTCTTAAAAACCATCGTATCATTTTTCCTTCTCCTCTCTCGTTTGAGCTACGGCGAGCAGCCACTTTAAAGGATCATCTCACGATGTTTCTGGCACCACTTGGACCATAATTTGGCCCGGCCGACTGCCACCATATTACGGGAAATCAGCATTTTTATCAGCAGGACACCGAATTCAACCGGAAGATGATCAGCGTATTCAATCAAGCGATTAAATTGTGTCTCTTTGGCTCGTAAAGCAAGAGCTGTAACAAGGGCATATTTAAGATCGATCTTCGTCGGAACAGGATTTTGTCCTTGGAAGATAACATCCAGGTCGGGGAGCTCTGTTTGAAGCTTAAGGAAAGAGCCGAATTCAGCTGCTGCTCCAGCGCCAACATTCCCCACGATAACTTGGCTTAAGAGGTCTTTTGTTTCAATAACATCGACCGCCCTGGATACCGCGGCCCAGGTCCGTGGCGTCGGGAAAGCTTCTTCGCTTGCTTCGGGCTTAAACGCCATTAGGAGGGCCGGCCTCCACTTAAGGAAACCAATAACAGCCGGATTGATTTTAGATCGGATTGCCCAATCAATCCAATTATCAAGGTTAACTTCGAATTCTATGTGGGTAAAACGATTACTTAAAGCTTTTGGCATAGGACGAGCCAAACTTCTATCCTTCAAGGTATTGCCGGCACCGACGATAACCCATCCTGGGGGTAATTTATATGCACCAAGCTGGTGAGGTTTAATCGCTATCTGGTAAGCACTTGCTTGAACCAGCGGCGGCGCCGTCGGGAAATCATCAAAGAACAATATTCCTCGTCCTTCTTTAGGTAGCTCATCCGGGGGTATCCATTTGGCAGACTGATTTCCTTCTTCATCCGTATAAGGAATTGGAATACCACGTAAGTCCGTGGGGTCACAAAGGATAAGACGAAAATCAATACAACCGACTTTCTCTTCCCGGGCAACTTCGGAAACAACTGCGCTTTTACCAACTCCAGGTTGCCCCCACAGGAACACCGAGCCTAATTCCGTGTCTTCGCTCGAACCCTGCTTTAGCTGGAGTTTCAAAAGTTTTTTAATGTCTTTTGATTTCATTGGGCTCCTTTATCTATTATAATTTAACTCGCGCAACTTACATAGGCATCACTCTCCTTATCGCTAAAGCTATCCTTCTCCGATTACCACCTTTTTACATTTAGCTCGGTAATCCAACCGCCTCAAATGCTTTTTGGATTGATGCATAATCATTGCATCTGCATTTTTGTCCTTGGTGTATGAAAGGACATTCATGACGTTTGTGCCATTCTCCAGCTATTGCGTTATCGGCGTCCCAACACCGCTGTATTTGCCTCGACTCGGTGCATTTAGTTTGTCCCGTTGTGGCGAAGGTGGGGAATTGACATAAGTCGCACCAGAAATCAATGTCCTTTTGCGGGACAATTTCAGGTTGTCCAATTGGATTTAGTTTTGTTATTGTTTCCTTCCTCGAAACCAGGCTTTCCACACGACAGACAGGACAATAGAAATCATCGTGCCCGAACCTACATTGGGCATGCGTCCCTTCCCAACCGCACTGGGAACACTTTACTTTAACATCCAAATTAACCATCAAATCCTCCCTTTGAACGACGGGAATCGTAGTCTGCCGTCGTTTGTATATTCGGCGAAATTGACAATACATTGTATCTTAGGAAGCACCCATACCGCCGGCTCGGGTGGCAGCCCGAAGGCACAGGGCACACGAGGAAGCTCTTTAAGCTCTTGATAGAGGGAATTGATCATCGCTGTATCAAAGCCAGTTCCGACTGCTCCGACATAGATGAAACCTTTGTCGGTGACTTTACCTAAAATAAGAGCTCCAAAAGTCGACTCTCTCCAACCAGTTCCCTTAGTAAAACCGCAGATATGAAAGCTTTCCGTCAGTCCTACTTTGACTTTAAGCCAATCGCGCTTCCCTGGTCGATAAAGACCACCTTTAGTTTTACCTATAACCCCTTCCCAGCTTTTGGCTTCCATTTCATCAAATAATTTTTGACCGTCGTCCACAAATGGTGCGATATGAACATTGTGGTCAGGAATAAGGAGTTTAAGCAAAAGCTCTTTCCGGTCCAGCAGCGGTAGTCCTCTCAAGTCTTTGCCATCCGCTTCTATGATGTCGAATATCTCATAGCTACATGGATATTCTTGCATCGCCCATTGGACATGGCTTTGTCTGGTTATACGATGTTGAACTCGGTTAAAGACTGACTTCCCGGTTTCATCGCATGATATTACTTCCCCATCAAAAATTGCTGGAAGCCTTGAGTTGATAATCAATTCAGGAAAGTTATCACTCATCTCCCTACCAGAACGAGACCATATTTTCGGGTCGGAACCGGTTTGAGCTATACATCGGGCACCATCGTACTTAATTTCCCAAATAAGGCTAGCGTCCTCGAAAGGCCGTTGCCCGTCCGCTAATTTCGCTAACATCGGTTTAATCAATCTTCACCAGCCTTAAAACTCATAGCTACTTTGGCGATTGCATTAAATGAGGTTCTTGTGAAACGAACATCGCCATTAGGGCAAACCTTTCCCTCCGGTGCATCCCATTGCAAACCTCCCCTCGATTAAGTCCTCTACTGCCAGCTTTTCACTAATTCAAAGCTCGGCTCCGGCTCTAGCTCTTCACTCCCACAACAAGGACAAAAGTCAACCGGAACCACGTCGCCACCATTACCATTACCTTTGTAATCGTGGATACATTCCATCACTTTGCCACACCAACTACAACGATGACAAATAACGATGGTTGGGTCATTTTCCCTACCATTTAGTTCTTCGCTGTTCAACGTTTTCTCCTTGGGTTGGTCAAGACCTCCCGTTACTGCCTTCCTTATCGTGCTATGGTGTGCAGAACCAACCTGTCTCGTTTTACTTGGCGGTCGCGGCCAATGATTTCTCCAGGGCATCCAGAATGTTAAAGGATGCCTCTTGGACTATCGGCGCCGCGATCTCCTCGCCGGCGATCTTCGCCTCGATCAGTTGCTTGAATGCTATCGTGTAGTCGTCTTGATACTTCGTCATATCCAGGTCCTCGGTCATTGAGCGAACTAATGTAGAAGCCATATTGAGCTCTTTCTCGGAAACTTCTCCCGTTACTTTGAACTCCTCGGTATCTTTTAGCTCTTCCGCCCAAAATAAAGACTGCAGGACCAGGAGGCCACCGGATGGACGAATTAAGCAAAGCGTTTCCCGGGAATTGGCCCTGAAAGCTACTTTGGCGATCCCCGAAACCCCTTCAAGCTCCATAGCTTTCAGGAAAAGAACAAATGCTCTATTCCCCACCTTATCAGGGATGAGGAAGTAGTTGTTCTTAATCCATCGGGGATCTTCGAAACCGGAGGTGATGAATTGCTCCACCTGGATGGCTGCGGTGCTCGGCAAAGGAAGAGTGCTTAATTCCTGTTCGCTCAACTGAAGATAGACTTCTTTCCCAATCTCATATCCCTTGATGATTTCTTCCGGTTTAACGAAAGTCTCATCTTTCGGGCACCATTTTGGTTGTTGAAGCCGAGAGCCACAGGAAGCATGGAGGTTGACCATAGCTGTCTCTTTCTTGCGAGCAGCATTCGTGCTGTTGAATATCTTGACAGGCATAACGACCATTCCGAAGTTAAGCGTGCCTTTCCATACACTTCGTGAACTCATATTGGTTATTCTCCTTTCCGCGAATTTGGATACCTTTCTAGTTTCTCATTTACACCTCCTTTATAGTATCCTCACAGAGAGGTTAGAAGCCAAGGATTTGCACCCTAGATAGCTTGAAGGAATCTAACCTTCGCTCTATACCATTGGTATGGCTCAGCCACTCCTCCCAAAGGTTAGTTGCTTTTATACCAGAGCGTC
>SDBV01010729.1_pt1 | contig 11980 bp, 10 predicted proteins | sample 2277081 | NCBI WGS metagenome assembly SDBV01 (sample SAMN10402039, study PRJNA504765) | marine sediment metagenome | isolation source: marine sediment core GS10_PC15, 223 cmbsf | place: Arctic Ocean: Southern Knipovich Ridge | collected 2010 | reverse complement strand
CGTAAGGCATGTGCCGTTAACGGCGATGCTGTCGCCAATTTTGGTGGCCTCTGCCATTTGGCCCAAATCTACGGTAAGTGCAAGTCCGCCGGGGGCAGGGCAGAGTTTTTTGACCGTGCCTGTTTGTTCGATTATGCCTGTAAACATAATTGTTTTCCTGCAAAAGCCTTTCGAATATTACCTTATGCTATGTTTGAGGCAGGGAAAAGTCAAACTTGTTTTGTTCGGCTGGAGGATAGGGGCTTTGAGGTCTATTATGAGATGAAAAAAAGGATTTTCTATAAAACAGTGAAGCAGCCTGGTTTTTTGGAAGAAAATGGCTTGCAATCCGTATTGGATGCAAATAACTTTAGCTTAATGACATTCGTATTCGGGGCTGGTCAGGCATAAAACTTAGTAAGATTTTATTCGGAAGGAAGTTATCATGAAGAAACTGGTTTTTTTGATTCTAATGGCAATGATAGTATTCTTGATTTCTGATGGTGCACTTGCTGCAGGAAAAGGCCGCGGGAAAGGAGCTTCCAAAGGAAAGCAGAAACAAGAAGCCAAACAAAAATTCGAACGTGGAAAGAAAAAGGCAGCTGAAAAGAAAGACGAGGTCGCAGAAGTAGGACAGGCAGAAGAGAAAGAGAAAAAGGCCAAGGGTAAAGGTAAGAAAAAGGCGGCTAAAAAGAAAGAAGAGGTCGAAGAAGAAGTAGAACAGGTGCAGGAGCAAGAAGAAGAAAAGGCTAAGGGTAAAGGCAAGAAAAAGGCGGCTGAAAAGAAAGAAGAGGCTGAAGAAGAAGTAGGGCAGGTGCAGGAGCAAGAAGAAGAAAAACAACAGGGCAAAGGGCACAAGAAACAACTGGAAGCTCTGGAGAAACAGATATTACATGAAGAACAGAAGCATGAAAAGAGGGTTGTCCGGCTGAGTAGAATCAAGGAGCTTGCTGATGAAGAAGGGGATGAGAAGATGATCAGCAGGGCAGAAAAACTTTTGGAAAAAGAACAAAAGCGTTTTGACGATAAGATGCAGCGGATGGAGAAAAAACGCGGAAAGATAGAAGGTTTGTCCGAGAAGAAAACCTCTAAAAAAGCCAAGGACGCAAAAGAGGATGAGTCCGAATCGGAAGAAGACTCCAAAGATGAGGCTGAGAAGGAAAAAGATTAATGGCTGGGCGAGTACAGATATGGAAAAGGCTTTTCTTGAATCGGCTGTTTAACTGAACGGACATGTGGGTTTTTACTTTTTTGCAGGGGATAGAAAATGAACAGTAAAATTCTGGTATTTTCATTTTTAGCGGTCTGGCTGATTCTGACTGGTTGTAAGAAGGAAAAAGCCGTGATGGATGAGCCGGAAGCAGCGGTAAAGAGCGCTGCTGAGTACGAAAAAGAAGCCGAGAAGGAGATAGACAAATCCAACATGGCTGAAGAACTTTCGAAAATAGAAAGGCAGATTTCTGAAGAATCAGCCCCGTAGTATGAAAAACTGTGTCGGGTCGGCAGGGATGTCTAAAAGCAGGTCAATCTATCCCTATCTACCTATAATTTCGCACAAAACGGATATTGGGTAGCTGTTAAGTGCCAGATGGAACGAAATAATGGTCTAAGGGCTTGGATTAAAAGAGATTGCGTTTTTGGAGCACAGTAAGTGCGGAGCAATAAAAAGCTTGAAATTTTCGCAAAAATGTATATGCTGAAGATAGGATTATTTACGCACAGAGGTTGAATAGCAATAAACCATATAACATTTACTCTGGAGGTCAAAATGAAAGTGGTGAGTATTTTTATCATTATCGCAGGGCTGATGCTATTTTTGAGTTCCGGTGCAGGATTTGCGGCAGAAACAGATGCTCAGGAACAGGATTCGAGCCAAAAGCAGACCAAAGCAGTTGAGCCGGTTGAAGACCAAGCAAAGGAAGTAAAGGGGCCTTTGAAAGCTCCGGCTGCGGGCAAGTCGGACTGGACCAGCAGGGTTCGCGAGAGGAGATTGAACGAGCTTGAGCGGCAGTTGCTTTATGAAAAGGCTCGTCATGATGAAATGACGGAAGGTCTTGGGGCAATAGTTGAGTTGGCTGAACTCGAGGGCGCGACAGATACGGCTGCAGAGCTTAAAAAGTTTCTCGTAAAGGCAACCAAGCGTTGGGAAGGTCGAACGCAGGCAATGGAGAAAAAGCGAGATTCAATAATTGCCTACTATGACAAGAGAGCTGCAGAAGCAAAAGAGGCTAAAAAAAGCTCCAGGGAAAAAGCGAGTTCGCGTAGAAGCCGAGACAGAGACAGAAGCCGAAACAGAGACAGAAATAGAGACCGTTAGTTGGATTTTTTGTTGAAAATTCGGTTGAATCCGTCTGTGTAGATACAGATTTGATTATAGCATGTTGTTGAAGCGAAAAAATAGTACGGGTTTTTATGTTCCGTAAGGAGTGAAGCAATGTTTAAGGTGGTATCCAAAGAAAAATTTATTATTTTGCTATTATCATGTTTTTTAGTTTTTCTTGTTGCCAGCCCGGTTGGTGCGGCACGGGGGGATAATGAGGATAATGGATTTGAGCCCCCAAAGAAGGGGCGAGGTGTAAGCAGAGAACAAGAGCGAATGGTTGATGAAGCCAGCCAGGATATAAGTAATAAGCTTGGGGTGGTTTTGAAAATAGTAGCAGGCGGGGGTTCGCTGAAAGATGATGATGTTAAGCACTTGCGAGATTCTCTGAGAGGGTACAGGTCTTATCTTACCAAGATGGAAAAAGAGGTTCAGTGTCAGTATTACATGCTTAACTCCTGGGCCAGTTATTTTTTCGGAGATTACAAGAAGGCTCTTCGAGAGGCTTCTCTTGCCAACAAGGCCTCGTCGGCTAATTCAGACGGCCAGGCAACTTTGTTGACCATGGCGGTTCTCAACAAGGATTATAGGAGTTTGTTAGCGATCATTCCAGCTGAAGAGCAAGGCCGTTCGATCTTTGGTGTGACAAGACATCGAGGCCGAGCTCGCAGTGCAGCCAGGAGCAGCAGATATAAGAAGAGTTCGGAGCTTGGTTTCAATATTGAATCGGTAAAGGGCAGCTTGCTTGGCAAGGAGGTGTCGAGTTGTGAAATAAGTTGTTTGAATGGCAGCAGCTTGTCCCATTCGGCGGGTGGAAATGTGCTTTGTGTTATGTTCTGGAAGCAGAAATTCGACAGCCAGGAAACAGAGGGGATGTTTTTGCCCCAAAGGGACCGCTTTGAAAATGAAGATGAATACGACGAAGAAGACCGGGGCAGCAGACGACGAAGAGGAGAGTCTGCGGAAGAATTGATACTTGAGGGAATGTCGGCATTTGGCGAGCTATTCTCGGGTGAGTTTGAGAACTCGGATGTAAAGTTTGCAACAATCAATGTTGATGAAGCAATTGAAAGCCGGAAAGTGATGAGCATGCTTCTTGCTAATTCATGGCCATGGCCACAAGCTGTTGCCGCCCACCAGGACAGCGAGGCGATTTCGCAGTTTGCGGGCATGTATCTGGATGAGCCGGTTTTGGTAATCGTAGGTAGTGATGGACAAATCTGTTATGCCGGTCCTGTTTCTGGTGTCATTCCCAGGCTTATTTTGAGCAAGATCATTTCCATGTTTACTCCTTCGGCTCCAAAGGAAACAGCAGACAGTGCTTTTGAAATCAATCGCAACTCAATGCTGAACGGCGCAAACAAAGTTGCAGAACCGGCGGCGTTGCCGGAAAAGAAACTGGCAAAAGTACCTCAGATTGCCAGGGACAATGTCGCTAAAGCCGAACAAGTCAATCCGCAGGCGGAAAACTGGTATCAAATGGCTTTGGTTCATAAGAAATCCGGCAAGATTCTCGGCTATAAACGCATGGTCGATTACTGCCGGAAAATCATAGAGAACTATCCTGACAGTTCACATGCGAAAAAGGCCAGGGAGCTGTTGCGTGAACTGCCGGAGAAAGATCGTCGAAGGCACAACCTGACAAATGAAGAGATGGGATTGTAGCGACATCATATTTCCATTCTTAAGCTAAGCGGGGAGTTTTGATTTAGCGCTTAGGTTTTGCAATTCATTAATTTCGCAAACAATTTTTTGTCAGGGTCTTATAAAAGCCGGTTTCTTGATTTCATGGGGCGTGATAGAATAGTTTTTCTGCAGTTTCTTAATCAATTCTTAATATTTCCTTGACATTTATAGAAGGTTCGATTATACTAAATACATAATCAAGTGCTTCGGGGGACGAAGAAGAAGTAAACGAAACTGGGGGACGAAAATGAAGTTTTCTGAATTTGAAATCCATAACTTAGTTTGTTCGGTAGTTTGCGGCCGGGGGCCACCGCTGAGGAGCATTGAATCATTTAAACTAATTCGCAATTATATTTTATTTTTATATGGGTTGTAAAAGAGGTTTTTTGGGACTGTTTTAAGGATTAAATGCAAAAAAAATCGATAAGGGCGGTTTGCTGAATTTGCTTCGATGCGATTTATTTATTAGATTTAAAGTAAGGTCAGACGAGTAAAACGTGGTGTGTTCAGCCGATCTCTCCTCCCGGCTGACAGCTAAAACCGTATGACAAGTCTGGCTAACCTTCTGCAAGCGAAACAATAACGTGTAGAAGGCGCTTTATACAGGAAACTTTGGGGGGGTAACTGAAGTTTCTTGATAAGACCTCTGCTCCAGGGGACGCAGAGGTCTTTTTTTTTGAAAAATTTTCCTTCGACCTTAGCTGTGAAATGTTTCTTTGGTCTTCTGTTAGTTCCTGTCAGAATTACGATTGGCAGCGGACTAAACTATATTTAACAGGCTAGCTGTGAGAGATTTGAAGTTATTTGGTTTTTTTGTTTGACACACTACATGTAGTTATTAAGATAAGTTCTAAGGCTAAATATAGTGTTATTATTTAAGCCGCGGTTTTATTATTAAAGAATTAATCGGTACAGATTTTGGTGGGCTGGGCTGATGAGATGTCCTTTCTGTAAGGAAAATCAAGATAAGGTTATCGATTCTCGCTCGAGTGATACCGGTAGAGTTATCCGCCGGCGGCGTGAATGCTTGGTTTGCAAGAGACGGTTCACTACTTACGAAAAAATTGGGGAAAGTTTTAAGCTCAGCGTGGTCAAAAAGGACAATTCTCGTGTACCTTACGACAGAGACAAGTTAGTTTTCGGACTTCAGAAAGCCTGCTACAAAAGGCCTGTTTCTGTTGAACATATACAGGACATAGCTGATAAGACCGAGGAGGAAATTTTCAAGAACTTCGACAAGGAAGTAACTTCATCTTTTATCGGTGAAAGTGTTATGCGGCATTTGCGTTCTGTTGACAAGGTTGCATACATTCGTTTTGCAAGTGTTTATCGTGATTTTACAGATGCCGGCGAGTTTATAGAAGAGGTGAGCGAGGCAATTAAAGAGCCTATTCATGATGATCAGCCGGCGTTATTTGAAGACTGATAGAAAGAGTCTGTGAAGAAAAGCGGCAGCCCCTTTTGCAACCAAATGGTTTAAAAGGCTGGGCAAATGCGAATTAGGGTCACAAAATCAGACGGCAGTATTGAAGATTATCTTCATACGAAAGTTATGAAGAGCTTCAGCAATGCTCTTGATCTTACGGGTCAAAGTGATGTTGCCGTCGCGGAGGAACTTTCAGAAGCAACCACCTATTTTTTGCATCAACGGCTTGACAACTCATCCGTTAATAGTTCCGAAATTTATTCCATGGTCCAGGTAGCCCTGATGGCAACGGGTTTTGAGCAGGCCGCGGTTCAGTTACACGAATATCATATCGAACGGCAACTCAAACGCAATCGTATAGAAGTTGCCAATATTTCGACTGAGGATCTATCCTGTTATGAAGTTAACGATTTTAGTTGGTCGGTCAGCGGCAGATGCAGGTGGGACAAATCCAGGATTATTACGACGCTATCTGACAAATACAATCTGGACAGGGTTATGGCACGGGCTATAGCGGGACAGGTGGAGGAAAAAGTGTTAGCCCTTGGAGTCAAGGCCGTGCCGCTTAGCTTGATAAAACAACTTGTCTTTGCTGAGGCCATGGTCATGCTGGATGCTGAGTCGCAACTAAACGGATCGTCTTTTAAAATTAAAGATTCAATACCGAACGCAAGCCGAGCAGGCATGGATGTCTGTCTCAGGCAGGTGCAGAAAGGAATCTGTGAGGTCGGGGCATAACTAATGGAGGGCGACAAAATGGAAAGGAGGCCAGATATCAATAATTAAACTGTCGCTATTTCCCGACGGCGCTGTCTGAGTGCGTTTGGGTCTTAAAAAAAACAAAAACATCTACCGGGAAAGTAGATGTTTTTGTTTTATGCGTATTTGGTTTGATTACAGCGGTTTATATTCCGATTACACCCTTATTCGGATTGAATTCTTTCGTTATTGGTCCTATTTTAATTTCTACTTTCACCATTTGTCCGGCAACAATCAATCGGATCTTTCCTTTACCCATATTTTCCTCATCAAAGTCCATCCCTTCGTATTCGGAAAGTTTGGTAGCCAATACAGGGGAATCGTTTAGTTTTTGCAGAATTTGTTTAAGAACCCGGCTTGCCATCATCCCCGCCATCGAAAGATCCTTGTTGTCTGGCCTGACCTGGTGGATATCGCCGCGGAAATTATCCAGCACTTTTCGAAGAATTGCGATTTTTTGCGCCCTTTCATTGGGATAGGGTTCGTTCATAAACTCCGGTTCAAATTCCATTTCTGTCTCGAATTGCAGCAGTGGTTTTCTCGGCAGCCACAAGCCTTTGCTTTCTCTGGTAATGAAAAAATATTTACGTTTTGCTTTGAGTTTATCCTCATCGAACGCAACCATTGTAAACCCGAGCCGGCGATCTTTTTTGTTTTGGCCTACCGAGGCTATAACGCTTTGACTTTGGCTGATCAGGTGGTTTAGGTTCTGCATGTCGGACAATACCTCTGGGGAACTGCTTTGAGTTATAACGGCATGGGAGTAGCTCTCAGGCAACACAACATTTACAGCCCTAAGTTGACAACCTGAAAAAAAGCAAAGGCATACAACTACCAGAACAACGATGAGATAATTAACCAATTTCACGGCGTTTCCTTTCATCGATAAATATTAAACTTCTTTGTCATCTATCCACTTCATCATTTTGCGAAGTTTTCTTCCAACGGTTTCGAGTTGGCCGTCGTGATCTTTATTGTAGAGTTCGTTAAAGTTTTTCAGGCCTGAGTCATATTCATCGACCCATTCTTTTGCAAACGCGCCGCTTGTAATTTCGTCGAGTATCTTTTTCATCTCAGCCTTTGTTTCGTCGGTAATTATTCTTGGGCCCCTGCTTAAGTCGCCATATTCGGCGGTGTTGGAGATGCTGTATCGCATGTAGCTCAGCCCGCCCTGGTACATCAGATCGACGATAAGTTTGACTTCATGCATGCATTCGAAATATGCGATTTCAGGTTGATATCCGGCATTTACGAGTGTTTCGAAACTCGCTTTTATAAGAGCGGCCAGCCCTCCGCAAAGCACAACCTGTTCGCCGAACAGATCCGTTTCGGTTTCTTCCTTGTATGTGGTCTCGATAATTCCAGCGCGTGCCCCGCCGATTCCATTTGCCCAGGCAAGAGCGATATTTTTTGCATCGCCGCTGGCGTCCTGCTGGACGGCTATTAAACAAGGAACGCCGCCGCCTTTTTCATATTCGCTTCTTACCAGATGGCCCGGACCTTTGGGGGCGATCATTACGACATTGATATCCTCGGGCGGTACGATGTATTTAAAATGGATGTTGAAGCCGTGGCAGAAACCGAGCGTTTGCCCGGCGACCAGGTTTGGTGCGATCTGGTTCGGATAGACTTTTGCCTGGATTTCGTCGGGTAGCGTAATGATGATTAACGCAGCCTGGTCCATCGCGGTTTTGATATCTGTGGGGCTAAAGCCTTGCTTCTGGGCAAGGGCGTAATTGTCGGTGCCTTCCAGCTCGGCAACGTTGACAGTGATACCGCTATCGCGAAGATTCTGGCTATGAGCGTGGCCCTGGCTGCCGTAGCCAATAACCGCGACCTTTTTATCTTTCAGGGCATCTAACGGTGCGTCTTTTTCATAATAAATGTTTGCCATAGTATTTAACTCCTCTTATTGCTCTGTTATTGTGTTTCTGATTCAACTTTTGAACGTCTCGGCATTGCAATAGTGCCGGTTCTAACGACGTTTTTTATTCCGTATGGCCTGCAGGCATCAATGAAGGATTCGATCTTGCTTTCCGGTCCAGCAATTTCTACCATAACAAATTTCGTTCCCAAGTCCACAACTTTTGCACTAAACATTTCCACAAGTGCCAGAACTTCGGGTCTTTTTTCGTTAGGCGCACAAATGCTGACAAGCATAAGATCTCTTGCGACAATGCCCTTGCCGGCAAAATCCTGTACTTTGACAACGCTAACTATCTTTGCAAGCTGCTTTCTGACCTGTTCGAGGATTTTGTCGTCACCGACGACAACGATAGTCATTCTGCTAAGTAACGGGTCCTCGGTTCTGCCAACAGCCAGCGAGTCTATATTGAATGCTCTTGCGGCGAACATTCCGGCGACATGTGCGAGAACGCCGGGCTTATTTTGAACCAGTGCGCTTATTATATGTTTCATTAGGTTTTTCCTTTCGCCTCTTTAAGAGCTTCTAACAAAATCTTACTTATTTTGTTAGAGAATCTAAGCCATGCTTTCGAGAATGTCCAGTCCGTCCATTTCGTGCAGGCCTTTTCCCGCGGCAACCATAGGCCAAACATTTTCTTCGCGTTCGACTCTGAAATCAACGACGCAGGGTTTGGTTTCCGCGAGCATCTTTTCGATAGCTGTCGGTACATCCTGTTTTTTATCGACGGTAATTCCGACGGCGCCGAAGGCTTCTGCAATAGTTGCAAAGTTGGGATTTTCAAGGGAGCTTTTTGAATAGCGTTTTCCATAGAAAAGCTCCTGCCACTGACGAACCATTCCCATGTAACCGTTGTTTATAATACAAATCTTTATCGGCAGTTGATATTGTACAGCGGTAGCAAGTTCGACCAGGGTCATACTGAAGCTGCTGTCGCCATCGATGTCAACAACGGTTTGGCCTGGCAGCGCGACCTGAGCGCCTATGGCGGCGGGCAGTCCGAATCCCATTGTACCCAATCCGCCGGAACTTATTAACTGTCGCGGTTTGCTGAATCGGTAAAACTGAGCTGTCCACATCTGGTGCTGGCCAACGCCCGTAACAACGATTGCCTCACCGGCGGTCTGGCGGCAAATCTCCTGGATAACGTACTGAGGTTTTACCGCTTCGGTATTATTATCATAACCAAATGGAAATTTGCTTTTCCACTCTGCGATTTGGTCGAACCAGTCTTTTCTTTCGTTATATTCGACCTGTTCGGATAATTCTGACAGGATAACTTTTGCGTCACCAACAACGGGTATATCGACATGAACGTTTTTGGATATACTGGCAGGGTCGATGTCGATATGTATGATTTTTGCCTTGGGCGCAAATGTTTTGACTGTTCCGGTGACCCTGTCATCGAATCTTGCCCCAACAGAGATCAAGAGGTCCGCTTCCTGAACAGCGTAATTTGCGTAGGCACTGCCGTGCATTCCGAGCATGTCAAGCGATTCAGGCTTATTCTGGTCGAAAGAACCAAGGGCCAAAAGCGTTGTCGTGACGGGAATGTGGGCCTTTTCCGCAAGGACGCGGAGCTGGTCGCTGGCGTTTGAGATAATTACTCCGCCTCCTGCGTAGAGGACCGGTTTTTTTGATTCATTAATAGCCTTGGCGGCAATAGTTATTTGTCTTGTGTGGCCGCCGGAGCGAACTTTATAACCCGGCAATTTAATTTTTCCTGGCGGTTCGTGTTTACATTTAGAGACAAAGACATCGACAGGGATATCGATAAGTACCGGGCCGGGCCTTCCGCTTGAAGCGATGAAAAAGGCCTCGCGAATGGTCCGTGCTAATTCTTCGACGTTTTTGACTATAACGTTGTGTTTTGTAACGGGCCTGGTGATGCCTGTGGTGTCAGCTTCCTGAAAGGCATCGTTGCCGATAAGCTCTGTGCGAACCTGGCCGGTGATGGCGACGATTGGGATCGAGTCCATCATGGCGGTAGCCAGGCCTGTGATAAGGTTGGTGGCACCGGGACCGGAGGTTGCGATGACAACGCCGACTTTGCCGGTGACGCGGGCATATGCATCCGCCATGTGGCAACCGCCCTGCTCATGCCGCGGGATTATAAAATTGATCGGAGCGTCATAAAGCTTGTCAAACAACGGCAGTACCACCCCGCCGGGATAGCCGAAGATTGTATCTGCGCCCTGTTCGATGAGTGTGTCGACGGTAATTTGGGCACCTGTTTTGATGGGTAAATCTTTAGCCGGTGCAGGGGCCGAAGCTGAATCGATATTCATTTTTACTCCTTTGCTTCTGATAAACGATTACTCGTTATTCCGAAATCTTATAGCTCCGCTAGGCTGATCCGCCCGGCCTATCGCTTTCAATTCAGGTAAAGCGACGGAACCGCTCGGAGTTAAAGGCCCTGCCATAAGACCGTAACCACAACTGGTCCATGTGTACCAGAGACACATTTTTACCCTTTTTGGTAAAAAGGTCAAACTATATGTTATTAAAATTGCAGCGATTAGTCAACTATTTTTCCGGCAGTTTTAGCGGTAAACCGAGTAAAGCACTGCTTTTGCGCAAATAATCGTAAACAAAAAGTTTGGCTGAATACGCAAGTGATGATATAATCAGAATTCTTAATATCGAAATTCAGGTGAATCGGTGGTTTTTACAAGTTTTAATTATGTGATTTTTCTCGGCATTGTTTTTGCCGCCTATTGGCTGGTTCGAAACAAATCTGCACAGAATCTGCTTTTGCTGGTGTGCAGTTATATATTCTACGGCTATATCCATCCGTGGTTTTGCGTTTTGATAGCCACATCGACAATCGTCGATTACTTTTGCGGCTTGGGGATGGGGCGGTTTACATCGAAGCGAAAAGTCTTTCTTGTGGCAAGTCTCGTATGTAATCTGGGGCTGCTTGGATTTTTCAAGTACTTTAATTTCTTCGCAGAAAATATTCATGAATTACTGAATAGTGTCGGGCTAAGGACAAGTCCGTTTGTGCTGCAGATCTTTCTACCGGTCGGGATATCCTTTTATACCTTCCAAACGTTGAGTTATACGATTGATATTTATCGCGGCAAACTTGCCCCGCGGAAAAACTTTATCGATTTTGCATTATTTGTGGCCTTCTTCCCGCAACTGGTTGCAGGTCCAATAGAGCGGGCGACAAGACTTTTGCCGCAAATAGAAAAAGAACGCCGGTGGAATTGGGACCTGTTTCTATCCGCTTGGCCGCTTCTCGTGAGGGGCTTTTTAAAAAAATTGATTATCGCGGACAATGTTGCGGTATACGTTGACAAGATATTCATGCTTGAACAGCCGACGCTGATGTTGCTTGGGGTTGGGACGATTGCTTTTGCATTACAAATATACACGGACTTTTCCGCTTATACCGATATTGCCCGGGGCTCGGCGAAGTTGCTGGGCTTTAACTTGATTGAGAACTTCAACTCTCCTTATCTGGCCATATCGCCGTCGGATTTCTGGCGGAGGTGGCATATCTCTTTTTCGTCCTGGATTCGAGATTATCTGTATATACCACTGGGCGGTTCGCACGTGAGCAGCAAGTGGAAATTTGGACTGGTGTTGTTAGCGGCATTAGGGCTGAGTGGCCTTTGGCATGGAGCAGCGTGGAATTTTATCGCTTGGGGAGTTTATCATGCGATTTTGGTGTTTGCATATCATAATTTAGGTTTTGGCGGCCGGTGGGCTCCCAACGGAAAGGTCAAAACAGCCTTTGCCTGGGCGGCGATGTTTTGTTTTACTATGATCGGATGGGCAATCTTTCGTTCGGTAAACCTGGCGTGGCTGGTAGGAGTTTTCGGTCAGGGATTTTCGATTGGAGCTTTTGGAGATTCGCTTGTTGTAAGCAGTGTGGTAC
>SDBV01010728.1_pt1 | contig 11980 bp, 12 predicted proteins | sample 2277081 | NCBI WGS metagenome assembly SDBV01 (sample SAMN10402039, study PRJNA504765) | marine sediment metagenome | isolation source: marine sediment core GS10_PC15, 223 cmbsf | place: Arctic Ocean: Southern Knipovich Ridge | collected 2010 | reverse complement strand
TAAGCGGGCGGTGGCGGAGAGGGAGGCTGAGTAACGCCTCCCTCTTAAGCCGCTAATTCGTCATGCCGTTTGACGGCGCATAATCTGGCCGGGAGGTGGACAGATAGCGTGGCCGGTAACAGTCAACCACCATAACGAAAGCCTTTTCGTAATCTTCGGAAAGAGCGATCAGTCTATTGATCTCCTCGTCAGTCAGTTCTTCTGCCGCCCGCCTGAACCAGAGTTTGCCGTCTTGATACCAGACATACCTGACATTGCTTGGGGTGTAGTCACCCGGTATCTTGGCCGCGAATTCAATGTCTTTTGCCACAATCTTCTCCGCCGTTCGCCTTGCCTCAGGCAAGAACAGCTCGACCGCGTCTTGTTTCTTGCCTCTCCTTATAAAAGAAAAGAACTGGCCGCCAAGTTCACCGAGGACGAGTGAATCCTCCTCTTGGAGCAAAGGCGGTTGCGGCAGGGGTTCATTTTCTCCAGACAAAACTGCGGCTGCTGAGACTCTTTTCTCTGCGGTCTCACTGACCGGCGCAGACCGATCACAGCCGAAAACGGCAACCGACAGCACAAGGAAAACGAGAAGGTTTCGAATTGCAAACTGCCTGAAGACCTTTATTCTCGTCACAGAGCAGGCTTCATGCATACAATAACCTCCAGGTTGGTTCAACAGAAATGCGTTTCGAGCGGCCTGTAAACCAGCGTCAATAAACGTATCCTATAACGCTCCTAAAAGTTATGCTAGCATGCGACGTTAGTGTCGGGCTCTCTTTTGATTGCCATGCGCTATCAACAACCTAGACGCGGGCGGTCTTGGATAAACGCGCCAGTTCCTCCAGCGAGCTCTCGAGCCGCCACTGAACATCCCCCGATTGAGGGAGCCCGCCAAGTTAGTCTTCTAGTATCCGTTTTTGCTCAGATTGCGTCCGCTATCCGGTCGACGGCCTCTTTGAGACGGTCGTCCGGCGTTGTCAGTGCGATCCTGACATAGCCCTCGCCCGAGGGCCCGTAAGCCGAGCCGGGCGGGACAACGACACCAGCCTTGTCCAAAATAAGTTGGGCGAAACTAACCGAGGTATGCCCCTCGGGGACTTCGATCCAAATATACACGGCGGCCGTCGGGGTGCGAGCCTTTAATCCCAGCTCGGCCAGCCGAGACATGACCAGATCGCGCCGACGGACATATATGGCGTTCATCTCGTCGACGATATCTTGCGGTCCCTCGAGGGCCACGATACCCGCCTTCTGGATGGCGTTGAATATCCCAGAATCTATGTTGGACTTCACACGGCCAAGGGCCTCGATGACCTCCGCGTTGCCGGTCACCCAGCCAATACGCCAGCCGGTCATGTTGTAGGTCTTCGAGAGTGAATGAAACTCGACCCCGACATCAATGGCGCCCGGCGTTGACAGGAAACTCGGGGCCCGATATCCGTCAAAAGTGAGCTCCGAGTACGGGAAATCGTGGGCGACGACGATGTCGTGCTTTTTCGCGAAATCGACGACTTTCGCAAAGAACCCCTCAGTCGCAACGGCGGAAGTCGGATTGTTCGGATAGTTTATGAACATCAGCTTGGCTTTGGCGGCCACGTCAGCCGGTATGGCATCGAGATCCGGCAGGAAATCGTTGTCGGCCAGCAGCGGCATGAAGTAGCTCGTGCCCCCGGCCAGGATCGTCCCCGAGTTATATACCGGGTAGCCGGGGTCCGGCACCAGTACTGTATCGCCCGGATCGACATAGGCGACATGAATATGAGCGATCCCCTCTTTCGAGCCTACGAGCGGTAAGACCTGTGTGTCCGAATCGAGGTCGACGTCGAAACGCCGCTTATACCACCGCGCAATGGCGGCTCTGAACTCGGGCAACCCAAAGTACGAAGGATAACGATGATTTGTGGGATCGTTGACCTCCTTGACCATGGCGTCAATGATATGCGAAGGGGTCGGTTCGACCGGATCTCCGATCCCGAGGCTGATCACGTCAACACCTTCGGCCTTCTTGGCGGCTATTTTCCTGTCGATCTCAGCGAACAGATACGGTGGTAAGTTCGCGATTCTCTCTGCGCTCTTCAATCTACTTCTCCTTATTCCAGACTAATCTCTCAGGATCAATTTGACCCGTGAATACTTCTTCAGCCGGCCCCGACATTCTAATCGTACCCTTAGACAACCATTCGATGAGTAAAACGCCTCCAGGCAACTCGACCCGCGCCGACCGGCCGCTCCGGCCGTTCAAATGCGCCGCCACTAGCGCCGCGCAGGCCCCGGTACCGCAGGCCAGTGTTTCACCCACGCCCCGCTCCCAAACGCGGACTTTCAGGTGATCCTCCCCCTTGACCTCGACAAACTCGACATTCACCTTGTCGGGAAAGATCGACGACTCCTCGAGGAGCGGTCCCCTCGTCTTGACCGGCGCCGTCGCGACCTCATCAACGAAAGTGACAGCATGCGGATTACCCATGGACACCGCCGTCAGGCGATACTCCGTGCCATCGATCGCTAGAACCTCGTCCACAAAACGCTCCAGCTCCGTGTCGACCGGAATCCTCGCCGGTGTCAGCTCGGGCGGGCCCATGTCGACGGCGACCGACACCACTTTCGAGCGCTCAAGGGCCAGCTCGACGCCCCTGATGCCCGCTCTAGTCTCGACCGACATCACCGTACGCGGCTCGATGTGGTCATAAACATATTTGGCGAAAACCCTAATCCCGTTCCCGCACATCTTGGCTATCGAGCCGTCGGCATTGTAGTAATTCATGAAGTAATCGGCCGAGCTGGAGCTTTGCACCAGGATAAGACCGTCGGCGCCGATACCGAAATGGCGATCGCACAGCGCTCTGATCGCCGCGCTCGACAAATCAACGACATCGTCGAGGTCTGCGATGACGATGAAGTCATTCCCTAATCCCTGAGATTTCGTGAATTCTACTAAGCTCATCAGTCTAAACGCGCTTAACTTACTATAAAAAGCTTCTCTTTTACAAGCGCTTCAACGCGCTCGGCCACCGCATCGGCGTCGAGGTCGTGGGCGTCGAGCCAGTGAACGCGCGGATCAGCCCGATACCAGGTCATCTGCCGCTTAGCAAATTGCCTCGTCCGCACCTTGATCTCCTCCAATGCCTCGTCGATCGACTGCTCGCCTCGCAGATAGGCGCCGAACTCCTTGTACCCCAGAGCCTGAGCCGCCGTCTTAGACGGCCCGCCGTTTTGTTCATAGAGGGCGCGAACCTCTTGGACGAGTCCCTCCTCGACCATCCGGTCGACGCGCGCTTCGATCCGCCTGATGATTTCGGCCCGGGGCAGCATCAAGCCGACCATTAGGAGGTCGTAGATAGAGCGGCGTTCCTGCCACCGGCGCCGGCGGACCGTGAACGGCAAACCCGTCCTCTCCGCAGCCTCGATCGCCCTGATGACCCGCCGCGGATTGTCTATCTCCACTTTATCCATTGCCTCCGGGTCGACCGCTTTCAAACGCTTAAGCAGGTCTTCGGTAGACCGCTCCGCCAACTCTTCCAGCTCCTTTCGAAGCTCTGTGCCGGGCTCGTCGGCGGGAAAATCCAGGGGATCCACAACGGCCCTGACGTAGAGACCTGAACCGCCGACCAGCACCGGCAGGTGTCCGCGTTCGCCTATTTCGTCTATGGCCCTCCGAGCGGCCGTCTGGAATTGTGCGACCGTAAACTCTTCCGCCGGGTCGGTGATGTCTAATAGGTGGTGCCGGACGACTGATGTCAGCTCCGGCCCGGGCTTGGCGGTCCCGATATCCATACCGCGGTATATCTGCATGGAGTCCGCGGAAACGATCTCGCAACCGCCCCTGCGGCGGGCGAAGGCCACCGCGACCTCAGACTTACCGGTTGCCGTCGGTCCGACTAATGCTAAAACCTTCATCGATAGCGGGTGACCCGGAACCGGCTGAGCGTGACCGGCTCTCCGGGGGCAATGCCGGCCTTCTGCCGAGCGATCGCCACTTGGTCTTCGACCGTATCGACGCCTTCCAGGTCCGGCAAGAGCAGGCCGCGCTGATCCCCGGCCTCGACAATGACTCCAAATTTTCGCGGGTCGAGTTCCTCCAGGGACGAAATAGCCTCAGGCGGCTCCAAAACATCGACCGAGAATGTCAGGTCTTCCAGCTCGTCGTGGATGATGGGCGTGAAGCGCCGGTCCCTGGTAGCCGAACCGACGGCGTTCTGAACGATCTCCTCGAGCAATGATGGCGTACTGGGAGTAAAGGTCCCAAGACAACCGCGTAGCGCGCCTTTCTTCTTAATACTGACAAACGCACCACCCGGCCGGAGCCACTCCGGAGCGATATCTTTAGGCAGGATCGGCAGAGGCCGCCCGGTAATGGTCGCCCTGACCGTCTCCCGCGCCAGTATGGTTGGATCAAACATGGGATTCCTCGCTCGTTTCAAAAAGTGCCACGGCATACCCGACACCGAAGGGACCTTCATGCGCGAGCGTTCCACCATGGAACTCTAAACCGTCAAGCACTCCTGAAAGAGCGATAAACGAGCGTAGCCCGCACTCGGCTGCTTCCGCGACCAGACCGTGGTCGATATCGGCCAGCTCGCTTAGCTTCCCGGAGTTGAAGATGGCCACGACCTCATTTTCAAAGGTCTTTCCCTCGGGCGCATACCCATAGGGACTCTCTGGAGTAAGCTTGTGTGAAAGGTCCCCGCTGGCGACGAAGACGATCCTGCGCCCCAATGAGTGGGCCGCTCGATAGACCGCTTGACCCCAAGCCTGATGGCGCCGGTAATCCAATCCGGATATTGACAGGGAGACTATCGGCCGGCCGCCCCCGATGAAATGATATGGGACCAGCACACCCCAATCTAGATCGCGAGCGTCTTCGGTCCTCCGGACAGCCAGGCCGTGACCTTCCGCCTCATCGGCAATCGCTCGGGCCAGCTCGTCATCGACGCGTAGGTCAAAATTGATATCGGGGTGTCCGAAGCGGGCAAACGAGCCACGGGCCGAAGGCCCCGTCCGCAAGACGAAAGCGTCTTCCATCGTTGGGCTATGAGGCGAGATGAAGACCAGAACGTCCGGCTCCTTGGGCGCGATCGCCGCAGCGACACGCTCCATGGCCTTCACGGTAGCGCGAACCTTCTCTACCTCTACTCCGCCAACGGCCGGAAGCAGTAGTGGCGGATGGGGCGCCACGACGCCCGCGACAACGCTCACGTCCTCTCCTCCCCTATCAAAAACCAACTAAAGGCCTCAGTGACGACCGCGGGAAGCGTCTGTCCGATATATTCGTCCGGTCCGTCAAGATGGAGAAGTTTGTTCGACGCTGTCCGGGCCGCCAGACGATGCCTCTCTTTTTTACTGCGCCCCTCGACGAAGACATCAAAACGCCTACCGAGCAAGTCCTGGTGGCGCCCGAGACTTATCCGGTTCTGAGTTTCAATAAGGCGAGAGAACCACCGCTGCTTTTCCTCTCGCGAGACCGGATCTTCGTATCCCGCCGCCGTCGTACCCGGTCGTATTGAATAGATAAACGTAAAAGCGTGGTCGAATTGCGCCTCCTCGACGACCTCCAGGGTCCGCTCAAAATCCTGTGCGGTCTCGCCTGGAAAACCGACCATGATATCGGTAGTTATAGCCACGTCGGGAATGCGCTCGCGTATCAACCTCACCAATCCCAAGTAGTGGGCGCTCGTGTACCGGCGGCGCATCTTCGCCAAGACGCGGTCGGAGCCGGCCTGTAAGGGCAAATGGATATGGGGGCATAAGTTGTCGCGCTCGGCTATCACGTCCACTGTCTCTGCCGTCAGGTCTTTCGGATGTGAGGTCGTGAAGCGCACCCGACTCAACCCGGATACATCCGATATTCGGCCGAGCAATTCGGCAAAAGCGGGTTGACCAAAGAGGTCCCGGCCGTATGAGTTGACGTTCTGCCCAAGGAGCGTGATTTCGTGGACCCCATCGGCCGTCAGTTTATGGGCGGCCTCGACCAAAGTTTCGATCGTCCGACTCTTTTCCCGGCCACGGACATGCGGAACGATGCAATATGAGCAGAAGTTGTCGCAGCCGACCGTGATGGGTAGCCATGCATGCCAATCATGGCGACGCTCTGCCGGCAGTTCGGCGGCGAAATCCGTCGTTCCTTCGAGTACCTCGCAGGCTGGATCGCCCGTTTTCCGCGCTTCGGCTAATAATTCCGGTAGATGAGCTAAATTGTGCGTACCGAAGACCACGTCGACATGGGGGTGGGTCTCAAGGATCGATTCGCCATCTTTTTGGGCCAAGCAGCCTCCAATGGCGATAAGTAGTCCGGGTCGATCAGCTTTGAGTTGTTTTAATGCGCTGAGCTGCCCATAAGCACGGTCATCAGCTGTCTGTCTAACGCAGCACGTATTGAATACGACGATATCAGCGTCGGAAACGTCAGGTACTTCCAGGTAGCCGTCAGCCACCAAAAGCCCGGCGATCCGCTCTGAGTCGTCCTTGTTCATTTGACACCCGAAGGTCTTTAATGCGAAAGACTTCATACGCTGTAGATTCTAACAAATATCTGGAAGAGGAGCCTGTCTAAGTATTCCCGACGATAGCGAAAATTCGTCCGGCGTTTCGTCCGGCAAGGCGTGGGAACGACGCGTACCTGTAGGTACTCGGAGGAGTCGCAACGTGGTCCGGCGGACGCCTGCCGGATTTGCAGCGCGGAGCGGAATATTTAGACGGGCTCCTAGATTTTGGCGCCAGCGGTGATGCGAGATTCAGTTGGCGGCGTGTCCGGTCCGTATCTCCGTGGCTCGGGCTCTTAGCGGCTCAATGATCTCGTCCGGGATGTCGAGGGTTCCGATGACGAACCCGTGTTTCTTGCGCGTACCATGGCAGTCAGAGCCTCCTGTTAGCAGAAGTCCCAGTTCTTGAGCAATCTCGGTGTATTTACGGATGTCTTCTTCGCTATGATCGATATGCCAGACCTCGACGGCATCGAGTCCGCGGTCACTCAGTTTTTCTATGACCGTTCGATCAGCGCCCCAATGACACGGGTGCGCCAGCGAGGCCAGACCACCGGCGCCATGAATGATATCAAAAATATCTTCGAGATCGAGAACGTATTTGGGGACATAGGCCGGGCCATTTCGTCCCAGATACTGCTCGAACGCCTCCGAGATATTTCTCACGACCCCTCTGTCTACCAGGGCTTGGGCCACATGCGGACGCCCCACCGCCTCGCCTTTTGCGTATTTTTCGACATCCGCCCATGTAACTTCTGCGCCACCGTCACTCAGCTTTTCAACGATTTTTCTAGCCCGCAACTCTCGCGATTCGCGGAGATATCTGAGTCGTGCAGTTAGGACTGGATCGTGATAGTCAACGAAATAACCGAGGATGTGGACATCTTGGCCCCGATAATATGAACTCAACTCCACGCCCGGAATTAAGTCGATATCGTGTTTCCTGGCGACTGCAGCGGCCTCATCAATACCACCGAAAGAATCGTGGTCCGTGATGGAAAGAGCGGATAAATTTAGGCTTGCAGCTTTCGCAACAAGCTCTGAGGGGCTAAGTGTACCGTCGGACGCGGTCGTATGGAGGTGTAGATCGACCGCCATAGATTAGCGCGGTTCGACTAGGAGCTTAATGGCCGTACGCTCTTCTCCATTGACTTGGATGTCAGTAAAAGCTGGAACACAGATCAGGTCGAGCCCGCTAGGCGCCACAAAACCCCTGGCTATGGCGATAGCCTTGATCGCCTGATTGAGCGCGCCGGCGCCGATCACTTGCATTTCCGCCACACCCTTTTCTCTGAGTACGCCAGCCAGAGCTCCGGCCACAGCGTTCGGACTCGATTTCGAGGATACCTTGAGTACTGCCACTATACTTCCTCCGGTGCTACTACTAATACTACTACTTACGGTCCCATTCCTGCTGCTATATAGTTATTCTATAAGCTGGCGACTTTGAATACAAGTCCTTACCAGCTCTCATCACTTTCGACCAGCAACTCTATCGTCACCTTCGTCGGCGATGAGGAGATTTTTGGCTCTCCCTTGACCCGCAAAAAATACTTACTACCTACTTTTCGGAAATCCTCGGTCACAACTTTAGCAAGCTCTTCCAAGTCTTCCTTGGATATCCTGCCCGCAGGCCGACGACGACTTACTTTTGCAGGTGGCGTTTGAACCAAGACCTGCCGCAAACGACACTTGATAGAGTGGACCGGCTCAATCCCTCCATCGCGTATTCGCCGGCAACTCCGCGCCGAACTCCTCAAGCCTAGGGAAGCTCCCCGCTCACTCAAATCATCGGGGTCATCCAGAAGGGCCAGGTCGCTCCAGATTGCACTCTGGTCAGTCGGCAAGGCCTCCTTGTCGCTAATGAGCACGGCCAATATCTCCGAGTGACTGCCATAGAATATCTCTACGTCGGGGGAGTCCAGGCTGATCTCGACCAAGCGGCGCCAAACATTGTGTGGTCCTGAAACAATCTTGATCTTATTCGCCGCCGTAACCTTCAGTTTCGGAAAAGTGGACTGGTCTTTACGCTCTCGAAGGCGGGAGACGGCAACTGACATTGTCAGCGCTGTACCCCGACCCGGTTCCGACTCCAACAATCCAAGCTCGTCCGTATTAGATCGGATCGAATAGAGCGCCATCCCCCGCCCGTGGATGCCAAATCGATCTTCAATGACCCCATCGACCTTTGACGTCACCCGGGGCTCGAAAATCGTCTTATGGAACTGATGCGGCACACCTCGACCATCGTCTAGTACGGTTATCCGCCGCAAACCTTCAGTGTCCTTGGAGGTCGCTACAAATATTCGCGTTGCCCCAGCATCTCGGCTATTACGGACTAGTTCGACAACGGCGTCCTCAACGGAGCGGATATCCTGTCTTGCTTGGCGCCGCTCCGCTTCACCAGTATTGAGCTTGTAAAAGCCGGAGCCTAGGTCCTCTTCGACCTTCAGCACCTCTTCACCCGCCAGGTTAGTGACGAAATCTAAGAGCTCTTCAGAATTCTTTGAAGACATGGTCCATTGGAACATCGACTACTTTGCGTATTCGACCGCCCGATTCTCCCGAATGACCGTGACCTTGATCTGACCGGGATATTCGAGCTGGTCTTCTATGTCTTTGGCGATATCGCGCGCCAGCAGCACCGCCGTCGCGTCATCGACCTCTTCCGGACGGACCATGACACGTATCTCGCGTCCCGCCTGCATGGCGAACGTTTTCTCTACGCCTGGGCGTGATTCGGCCAACGCCTCGAGCTTTTCGAGACGCTTCACATAGTTTTCCAGGCTCTCTCGACGGGCACCCGGCCTGGCGGCTGAAATGGCGTCCGCCGCCTGCACCAGGACTGCCTCTACGGTCTTCGGTTCCTTGTCCGCGTGGTGTGACTCGATCGGATGGCAGACCAAGGGCTGCTCGTTCAACCGTCGAGCGAGATCAGCGCCGATGACAGCATGCGGTCCCTCGACTTCATGGTCGATGGCCTTCCCGATATCGTGTAGAAGGCCGGCTCTCTTGGCTAGGGCCACATCAGCCCCTAGCTCGGCCGCCATCATCCCAGCTAGATGCGCCACCTCAATGGAGTGTTGCAGGACATTCTGGCCGTAGCTCGTACGCCATCGCAATCTACCTAAGACGCGCACGAGTTCAGGATGAAGCCCGTGGATACCCGTGTCCAGAGTCGCCTTCTCGCCCAGGTCTTTGACCTCAGCCTCTACTTCAGCTTTAGAGCCTTCAAACATCTCTTCGATCCTCGCTGGATGTATCCGCCCATCGGCTATCAGCTTCTCGAGAGTTCTCCGGCCGACCTCGCGCCGGATCGGATCGAAGCTGGAAATGATCACCGCTTCCGGCGTATCGTCGATAATGAGGTTGATCCCCGTGTGGGTCTCGAAGGCCCGGATGTTCCGGCCTTCGCGGCCAATGATCCGCCCCTTCATATCGTCGCTGGGAATCTGCACTACCGAAACAGTCGTTTCGGCCGAATGTGAAGCCGCACACCGCTGGATAGACAGGGCGACGATACTCCGTGCCCGCTTATCGGCTTCGTCCCTGGCATTAGCTTCAATGTCTCGGATCATGAGAGCCATATCGTGCTTCACTTCGTCTTCAACTTTCTTAAGCAGCAGTTCCCGGGCATCCTGAACATTAAGGCCCGCCACGGTCTCAAGCACCTTTTTCTGCTCCGTGATCATCTCGTCGAGTTTTTCTTTTCCCTCGTCGATAGCCACGCTTCTCTCTGAGACTTCCTGTTCTTTCTCCTCCAGAGATTGTACTCGCGCTTCTATGGAGTCTTCTTTTTGGGTCAGCCGACCCTCGAGCTTCTCGACTTCCGTCCGGCGGGCACTGGTCGCCCGCTCCGCCTCGTTCCGCATCGTTAGTATCTGGTCTTTAGCTTCTAGAAGTGCGGATTTCTTGCTACTCTCCGCTTCCGTGGCGGCCCCGGCTACGATCCTTCCGGCCTCCGCCTCGGCTGATTTTATCTTGGCTTCTCCGATCATCTTACGCACCAAGAAACCGGCTATCGCACCAACGATGAGGGCGAGCGCACCTGTAATAATTAAGCTACTAATGGTCGTCTCCTCCTGTCACAACTAAAAAAACCGAGCATATGCTCGGCAGAAAGGCTTCACTCGCCATATTCACTCGCCATAAAATGAACTAACGAATCTTTATTAAAATTTATATAAATCTGCGTTCGGTCATCTACTGGTCGCAGCCATCATGGCATCGAAATATATTTATGAACAATTCACATCCGTGAAGCTTTTCCGCCAAAAAAATGGTACCTCTAAAAAATACTAGCGTCAAGGAGGATAAGGGTCGTCTTCCCTACCTGGTAAGCGTCGCCATTAGCTCTCTGATAACAGTCTGCGCGGTGGCCGCGCTATAGCCGCGACGCAGCAAGAACTGACCCAACCGGCGCCTCATCACGGCCTCGTCTAGACCTAAATAACGTTGAAGGCGCGCCTCGACAAGTTCGGAAGCCGTCCGCGCCTCTTCATCAGCCGGATAGATCGAGTCCAACTCCACATTGATGGTCTCGGCGTCGATGCCCTTCGACAATAATTCACCCCGAATACGGTGGCGGCCATACTTTTTAAGGTCCATCCGGTCTTTGATCCACGTGCGAACAAATATCCGATCATTGAGGTGCCCGGAGCTTTCAAGTTGCTCAATGACCCATTCCGCGGCTTGTTTAGAGAATCGTTTTCGTAATAGGCGGTCCCGGACTTCATCGCAACTCCGTGGCCGATAGCTGAACATCCGCCAGGCCATTTCCATCGCTTGTCGCCGCTCGACCTCGGCCACCCTCTCATTAAGAGACTCCGGGTCGTGAATCTGATCTACACGCAAGTTTAGTTCTTTAGCAACATGTCTGGGGATGATCCGCCAGGGAACCCCGTCGAAGTAGACGTGAACGCCCTCGCCTTTGGGCGCGAGAGGTGTCAGGATGGTTATCCTGCTTCCCGCGGCCTTTAGGCCCAGTTGTTCTTCATCGTGCCTTGGTTGGTTCCTCGGTTTTCTTGCTGTCATTATTTTTCTTGCTGTCATTATTGCTACCTCCTAGACCGAGATCGCTCTTTATCTTGCCTTCGATCTCCGAGCGCAATTCCTGCTTATCGCGCAAGTATTGCTTGGCGCTCTCGCGGCCCTGGCCGAGACGTTCGTCGCCATAGGTGTACCAAGAGCCGCTCTTGCCGACTACGCCCTTCTCGACACCCAAGTCCAACATGCAACCCTCGCGTGAAATACCCTCGCCGTAGACGATATCGAACTCCGCCTGCCTGAAGGGAGGCGCCATTTTGTTCTTCACCACTTTCACCCGGACGCGGTTACCGACTATCTCTGCGCCATTCTTGATGGAATCGATTCGGCGGATGTCTAGTCTTATCGATGCATAGAACTTGAGCGCCCGCCCGCCGGGGGTGACTTCCGGGTTGCCGAACATGATGCCGATCTTCTCTCGTAGCTGGTTGATGAAGATGATGGTCGTCTGCGACTTGTTTATGGACGCG
>SDBV01010727.1_pt1 | contig 11981 bp, 10 predicted proteins | sample 2277081 | NCBI WGS metagenome assembly SDBV01 (sample SAMN10402039, study PRJNA504765) | marine sediment metagenome | isolation source: marine sediment core GS10_PC15, 223 cmbsf | place: Arctic Ocean: Southern Knipovich Ridge | collected 2010 | reverse complement strand
TATTTACAGGGGGCCTGCATTTAGACGGTATTGCGGATATTTTTGACGCATTTTTAGGAGGCAGAACAAAAAAGGAAATTTTAAAAATCTTAAAGGATCCGAGGCTTGGTACATTTGGTGTACTTGCAGTGGTATTTGATTTATTACTAAAGATATCATTTACAGAGTACATTTTTAAAAATCCGGAGCTTATATTGATTATCCCCATTGGTTTTATATTTTCAAGAATTGCTCAAGGTTATATACTTATTTCAGTTCCATATGTAAGAGACAGTAATGGTACAGGTTTTCATTATTCCGCGTATTTAATAAATAATAAAGTACGAATTATTATACTTACAACTGTTGGTTTGCTCATCTGGTATATTGCATGCGGTTTTGTATCCGGATTTCTTTTTATTTTATGCGGACTTGTTACAGGGATTCTATCTGTTTTAATATTTATTTTAGTCTGTAAAAAGAAAATCGGAGGGATTACAGGAGATTGTATTGGTACTGTGAATGAACTGTTTGAAATAATGTTTGTTTTTACAGGAATTGTATTACATTATCTTAATATTTTTTAAATTATGATTTCTAAGAATTTATTTTACGTGGGTTTAATTTTATTTTTTATTACGGGCTGCGCGAGAGAACTGCCCGAAAAAGATCTGCAGGCATATAAACTCGATGAAATTTCAGGGATAGAAAATGAAATAGTTCTTCCAATTGCTGTAGAAGATCTATTAAACAGAAAGGTGCTGTTTAATGAAATCCCTGCGCGTATAGTATCCCTGGTTCCTGCTGCAACAGAAATATTCTTTTCTGTAGGTGCTGGTGTGAAACTTGTTGGTGTTACTGAGTACTGTACTTATCCTCCTGAAGCGCAGCTCAAACAAATTGTTGGGGGATATACTGCGGAAACAATGAGTTTAGAAAAAATAATATATCTTGATCCGGACCTTGTGATAGTTGGTGGTGAATATCACAGAACGGTTATAACTGCATTAGAAAATGCGGGAATAAATGTATTTTCTATGGAAATGCGAACAATTAAAGATGTGTATAATAATATATATTTTACCGGCTTTATTACGAATAATACAGAAAATGCTAAATTAAGAATAGAATACATGAAGGAAAAGGAAAATAAAATCAGCGAATTGGTTTTGCAGATACCGGAGAGCAGCCGTAAAACTGTTTTCTGGGAAATCTGGAGTGAGCCGCTCATGACTGCAGGCGGAAAATCCTTTATAAACGAATTAATAGAAATTTCCGGCGGTAAAAATATTTTTTCTTATATGGATGCTGAGTACCCTGTTATAAGTACCGAAGATGTGATATATAAAAATCCGGAAGTAATATTCGGAACTCTTGATAATTTAGAATCGCTGGAAAATATAGAAATAAGAACAGGATGGAATACTATTTCTGCTGTGCAAAATGATAGAGTGTTTTTACTGGATGAAAATATTGTTTCACGGCCGGGCCCTAGAATAATAAATGCGCTTGGACTTATTGCAAAAAACCTTTATCCTGAGATTTTTAATAATTATTTTGATGGAGAAGATCCGTTATTGTGGTAGGAAAGCATGACAGGAATGCTTAAAAAAAGAAAAAGTACATTTATTATTGTATTCATTATTTTACTGATACTCCTTTTTTTTCTAATATTGATAAGTATGTGTATAGGCTCTGTGCCTCTCTCTTTTAGCGATGTAATTGACGTTATTATTTATAAACTGCCCTTTTTTAATAGCAATAATTCGGTGCTGATTAATGAAGGGATTGTAACTATAGTCTGGGACTACAGATTAGGAAGGAGCCTTGTCGCTGTTATGGTGGGAATCTCTTTAGCTGCATCCGGAGCAGTTTTTCAAGGGCTTTTTAGAAATCCGTTAGCAGATCCCTTTATAATAGGAGCATCTTCAGGCGCAGCCTTAGGTTCTACGCTTGCAATAGTGTTCGGTTTCTCGGTTTCTTTTTTAGGTTTTACTCCAATTCCGTTCGCGGCATTTTTAGGCGCGCTTATTTCTGTTGCATTGATTTATGCTTTTACAAGAACAGGTTCCAGTTCGCCTCCGGCAGTCACGCTTCTTCTTGCAGGTACCGCGCTAAGCTCTCTGTTTTTTGCATGTGTTTCTATAATTATGGCAGTATCGGAAAATGACCTGCATAAAATCTTTTTCTGGCTGCTCGGCAGTTTAAATGGAAGGACATGGCCTCACCTGCTTGCAATTCTGCCATATTTTATAATAAGTCTTGGAATTATTTTTATACTTGCGAGGCCGCTTGATATTATGGCATTTGGTGAGGAAACTGCATCCGGAATGGGCCTTAATGTAAAACGTGCCCGTATTTTAATTGTTGTATCTGCTTCTTTAGCAACAGCTTCTGCTGTTTCTATAAGCGGAATAATAGGATTTGTAGGCTTAATTGCTCCGCATATTGCCAGGCTGTTATTCGGGCCTGCTCATAAGCGTTTAATTCCTGCTTCTGCTGTAATCGGGGCACTCCTGCTCGTTGTTTCTGATGATCTGGCGCGTACATTGCTTGAATCAAGAGAGCTTCCTATTGGAGTATTAACAGCTTTACTTGGTGCACCGTTTTTTCTTTATCTGTTAAAATCCAGGCAGAATACTCTTGGGGGTGAATAGCTTTTGAGTGTACTGGAAGCAAAAAATATTCATTTTAAATACTCAGAAGAACCGGTATTAACTGATATTTCTTTAAAAGCAGAACCCGGAAAAATACTTGCTATAATCGGGCCGAATGGTTCAGGTAAAACAACTCTAATAAAAATATTGGGAAGGATTTTAAAAGCGCATAGTGGAACAGTGCTTCTTAACAACAAAAATATCTGGAGTGTTCATGATGCAGCAAGAAAGATTGCATGGGTAGCTCAGAATAACAAACTTGCATGGCCTTTTTCTGTTAAACAGATTGCCTTAATGGGAAGGTTTCCTCATAGAGGATGGTTATCATCTTATACAAAAGACGATTATAAAGCAGTGGAACAAGCTTTAAATAAAACAGGGCTCAAAGAACTTAAGGATAGGCTTATAAATACACTTTCCGGAGGAGAGGTGCAGAGAGCTATAATAGCAAGGGCTTTGGCTCAAGAACCGGATATACTTCTGCTAGATGAGCCTGTCGCCCATCTTGATTTAAAATACAAGGTTGCTGTTATCAACCTAATAAAAAACCTTGCAGATCATGGGATAGCAGTTGTTATCAGTCTTCATGATCTAAATTTAGCAGCACAATATGCAGACAGAGTTATCCTGCTTAAGGGCGGGAAATTATTTGCTGCCGGAGTTCCTTCATCAATATTAAATCAAAAAAACCTGGAAGAAGTCTATGAAACAAAAGTTAATATTGTAGATTACAACAATCTTCCTTTTATTATTCCGGTGCTAGATAAAAACCCATAATCAAATTACATTGATTTTATTATAATATGTAGATACAATTTCATTATAATTTGCTCTGTAATATTTTAACGCAGCAGGCAGGAATTCCAGAATATCGTTTGCAGTTATTCCATCTTCTCCTTTTTCTAAAGCAGCAAGGTCGCCTGCAAGCCCGTGAATGAACACACCGGTTTTTAAAGCTTCTTCAATTTCCTTAACCATGCCGTACATTGCTGCTATTACTCCTGTAAGTACATCGCCGGAACCTGCTGTTGCCATGCCGGAATTTCCGCTTAAATTTATAAACACTCTTTTATCCGGACTGGCAATAATAGAATGCGCTCCTTTTAATACTATGTATGAGTTTAATCTTTCTGCAGTTTCTTTTACGATCTCAATCTTATTTTCCAGTATTTCTTCTATTGAGTTATTACAGATTCTTGCCATTTCTCCAATATGAGGTGTAAGTATAGTCAGGTGGCTTCTCTTTTTTAAAATGTCCGGATTATCAGAAATCGCTGAAATACCATCACCATCTATTAGAAGAGGTTTATTGATTTCTTTTGTGAGCTCAATAATCAATTTTTGTGTATCTCTGTTCAAAGACATTCCGGGGCCTATTACAACTATATCAACTTTTTGAGAAATACTTAAAATCTCATCTTTACTATCACTGCTTATACTTCCTGTTTCTGTGCTTTCTAAAGGAATGTGAACAATTTCTTTTATGCCCAGAGAAATAAAAGGAGTAATGGACTCCGGTGATGCCAGCCGTGAGTACCCGCCTCCTGCTTTTAAAAATGAAAGAGCGGCAAAACATGGCGCGCCGTAATAATTAGATGCACCGGAAATAAAAAGGGCATCTCCGAATGAACCTTTATGTCCGTCCGGATCTCTTTTTTTTAGTTTAGCAGGAATATTAATTTCTATGTCTAAATCTTTGTACAGTTCCGGCGGAAAGGATATATGTGTGACAGATAAGTCTCCGCAATGCTCAAACCCGGGATATAAAATGTTTCCGGGTTTCGGGAGGCCGAACGTAATTGTATAGTCTGCTTTAACAGCTGTTCCCATTATCCTGCCCGTATCTCCGTTTATTCCGGAAGGAATATCAAGGCTTACTACTGTTTTATTGGAATTATTTATCAACCTGACTACATCGTAATAAAGGCCTTTAATTTCACGTTTTAAACCTGTGCCGAATATTGCATCTATAATAATATTACAGTGTGCAAGTTCCATTTTTAAAGATTCAAATTTATCTGCTTGTTCAATCAGAGTTACAGGTATATTTAATTTTTTAATTATTTCTAAATTTGTTTTAGAAGCTCCTGTATAATTTTCCGGATTACCCAGTATATATATCTTAGTGCTGCCGCCCATAGAATGCAGTTTCCTTGCTACAACAAGTCCGTCACCGCCATTGTTTCCGGAACCGCAGAAAATTACAAATCTTTGATTTGTAAATCCAATTTTGTTAAGAATAACTGAAAGTATAACAAAGTAAGATGCTTCGCCGGCATTTTCCATAAGAATTTCATCTTTAATTAAAAGTTTTTCTATTGCGTATTTATCCAGTTCCCTCATTTCATTTACTTTTGCTATTTTCATTTATATACTCCGGTTTTATCTATAATATATGAAAAACTATAAGATTCAGTCTATAAATTATTAATTAATTTTCAGACACGGATATACAGGATTAACGCGGATTTTTTAAATATGATTCGAACTTGAAATAATAGCAGAAAAAAAATCCCTAAAAAGAAAAGAGCTCGTACTTTTTAGGGACTAAAATTTAAAATTATGAAAAATTAATAGATATTAAATACGTATGGAAATTTAAAAGTTGTAATTATTGTTTCATTTGTTTCAAATATAGGTATAACTAATTCCGCGTCTCCATGCTGGGGGAATTTATCCATAAATACAAGGTATCCCTGAATTATATCTCCGGGTTGTATTGTGTGCTCCTGTCCCATTACATACTGTTTAACCGCAGCTTCTTTTTTTCTATGCTCCCAGTCTGCTACATCATCATCGTCTTGATATATATCAAAGTAACTCATGATAAAATTTTCATTATGAGCATGATCCGTAATACCGCTGTAAGTTAATTCAATTGTTTTTAATTCAAAATGAACAGGCCTTTCGGAGTTATTTTCAATCTGGCAGTTAAATACAATTATTCTTCTAAAACTGAGTTTATACTGTAATGTTAAAAACGGATTAATCGCTTGATGTCCATGTTTAACTTCAAGTATAGTTTCATCCATAAATTCCACCATAACATCTATATTTTCATATGTATCCATCTGAAATACGTCTGTTTCTGCCATTGGTGCAGGTTTTCCGGGACAGCTAATTGTAAATATTACTGAAAATATAATTATTACAAATATTTTATAAACATGTTTTTTCATTTAAATATATCCTCTTAATAATAAAATTTGATTGCATCATATTTTTAGAAAATACTATATGATAAAATCCTGCATAAGGCAAGGTTTATCTACTTCAATATATATCAATGTATCTATTTTTCAAAATATTTCTGTAAAAAACAATAAAAATAATATAGAATGACAGAATTATATTAGAAAAGGCGGATTCATGACTTATAATATTAAAAAGTACAGGCAGATAAAATTATTTTCTGCTCTAATTTCATTTTTTATTGTTGCTTTATTGGGAGCACTAATTAGTGTTTACCTGTACTTCCGTGTTCAGAATAAAATAGTTTTATTTGTTCTTTTAGCTTTAGGTTCAGTAGTTCTATTTATCTTCCTGTTTTTGTTTTTTACAAGAAAGTACAGAAAAAGAAAGTCTATTTTAAAAAAGATGTTTCCGGTGGAATGGGAGCTTATTCTAAACAGAGAAGTTGCCTATTACTCATCATTAAGTAAAGAAGAAAAACAAAAATTCAACAATATGGTCCATATATTTCTAAATGAAAAAATTATTACAGGAATTGATACAGACGTGGATGATAAATGCAGGCTGCTGATAGCTTCTAGCGCAATTATTCCGGTATTTAAGTTTCCTGACTGGGAATATGATAATCTTGTGGAAATCCTTGTTTATCCTAAAAATTTCGATGAAAATTATCAATATGTAAAAAACAATAATAATAAGCAGATTTTAGGCCTTGTTACAAATATTGCATCTACTATGATACTTTCAAAACCTGCTCTATATCATGGATTTAAAGATTCAGCAGACAAACTGAATGTAGGTTTTCATGAATTTATTCATGCTGTTGATGGAGGCGACGGAGCAATTGACGGTATTCCGGCTCTTTTAATAAAAAGAGATGATATTAAAGAATGGTTAAGAATTGTAAAACAGGAATCAAAGCGGATAGAAGAAGGGCATTCTGATATTAATCCGTATGCTTTAACAAATAATGCGGAGTTCTTTTCTGTATCCAGTGAATATTTTTTTGAAAATCCGGAGGCTATGTCGGATAAATATCCGGAACTGTATAACATTCTTATGAAAATATTTAAACAGGATACAAAATCAAAGCTAAAATCTGTTATAAAATCCATGTTCAGGCCGAATGGTAAAAAACTCGGAAGAAATGATCCCTGTCCATGCGGCAGCGGAAAAAAGTATAAAAGATGCTGTCTGAATAATGCTGTGAGCTAACTTTTTACACATATTTTTCCGGGTAGATCATACCGGCAGATACTATTGCTTTAAATGCATCTTCTATCGGCATGTCCAGTTTTTGGATTTTATTCTCCTCAACTAAAATAAGAAATCCGGATGTTGGATTGGGAGCAGTAGGAATAAAAACATGTACCATTTTTGTTTTGGTTTTTCCTACATAAACAGATTCGTCACTGGTAATAAAACCAATAGAATGGTATTTATTATTAAACATTTCTAAAATTACTGCCTGCTTAAAATTCTTTACCTGACTATCAAGTAATCTTTGACTTATTTCCTTTGTTGTTTTAAAAATGACATTTAGTACAGGTATCTTATGGAGAATATTTTCTCCGAACTTCATTATTTTTCTGCCTAAATAACTCGACATTATAAAACCGGCCAGCCAGATTAATAAAATAAGGGCAAACAATCCTATGCCATATATATAACTGCCGATATATTTTGAAAGGTATTTACCAAATAAATTATCGAGAAATCTAAACATCCACAAGAACAGGTAAACACTAACAGAGATAGGAACTATAGCGATAATACCTGCTGTAAACTGGTTTTTTAGTTTATGTCCTATCCTCCAGAATATATTTTTCTTCTTTTCTTCCATATTATTCTCCATTTTTCGCTTAATGTTTATATAAGCACATTCAGAAATATTTCTATTCTGTCTATTGAAATTGATTTCGTAATATAATAGATTTATAATTCAAATATAAGGGAACTTCTAAAACTATTATACATAAATATTTGGAATTGAATAGATAATTTTCATTAAATATAACCTATTATATTCTGTAAATCGCAGGTTCCCTTTAAGAAAGAAATATTATTAGTTTCTCCATGTATTAGTGTTTAGAGGCGCCTGCTATAAATACTAATACGTGGGTAAAATTGAAAAATGGTGTCTTTTTATAAATGCAGATCATTTAATATAATTTGTGAGGATGATTATGAACAGTAGTATTGGATTAAAGCCTATCCGCGATATGGAATATCCGGGTAGATTAATTATTATTGGTAAAAATTTATCAGGTGATAATGTATTGATGTATGCAGTAACAGGAAGAAGTCCTTCCAGCCAGGCAAGAAAACTGGAACTTGATCAATCTGGAAAAAAAATATTAGTAAAGCCTACAGATGAGGAAATATTAAAAACAGGGAATCCGGAGCTTTTAATATATCCTGCACTCGTACTTAACAGTGGAATTGCAATAAGTAACGGAAAGCATACAGATGGAATTGTTTCATCAATTAACAATAATAAAAGCCCTGTTGCTGTGTTAACAGATGGATTAAAAAACTGGGAGTATGAACCGGATGAACCTGCATATACTCCGAGAATCAGCGGCTGTATTATAGATAATGCTGCTGCTTTAAGTATAATTAAAAGAGCGGAAAACGGCCTTGCATTAAGGTACTATTATGAAATACCTTTAATTTCCGGTAAAGGTAAAATGATTGCAACTTATACGGGTGTTAATAAGAATCCATTGCCTTCATTTCATGGAGAACCAATCGATATTGATATTTCATTTTCAAATGCAGATGAAGCTGCTAACAGCTTTTATACTGCACTTGGCCCTGAACATGGCAATGATGATTTTAGGGTGGCAGCAGCAGTAGTTTTTATAAATAACAGCGGAACTGCGGATATATCAATAAAAAACAGGATTGAAATTTAATCTGAGGAGAAAAATATGAGCGTTAAAGATTTTAAATCAGCATACAAGACAATAATGGACGATCATTTTCCGGATAAAATGGAGTTGAGTTTTTATAATGAAGGCGCTTCCAAACAGACATTAATTTATGAGAAAGCATCGTGGTTGATTGATAATATTAAAAAAGGACTCCGTTACGGTGAAAATCCCGGACAGGAAGCAGCTCTTTATAAATTAATTAATGGTAATTTATCGCTTGGTGAAGTTGCATGTATAGCACCAGGGAAATACCTTGCTTCTGATATCGAATTATTACAGTCAGGAAAGCACCCGGGTAAAACAAATATAACAGATGTAGATAATGCATTAAATATACTCAGGTATTTTAAAGATGAGCCGTGTACTGTAATTGTAAAACATAATAATCCGTGTGGAGCTGCAAAAGCGAAAATTCTTGCAGAGTCTTATGATAAGGCAAATATGGCGGACAGGGTGGCAGCATTCGGCGGTGCCATAGTATTAAACAGAGAAGTTGACAAAGAAACGGCTGAATTAATTACTGAAAACTATTCTGAAGTTGTTGCTGCACCTGGATTTGCAGACGGAGTGATGGATATTTTAACGAAGAAGAAGAATTTAAGGATTATGCGTGTTGGAAATATAGAACGTCTTCATGAATATATTGGAAAGAGAGTAGTAGATTTTAAATCTTTGATGGACGGCGGTATAATTGTACAGTGGTCTTATGTCCCTGCAGCATTAAAAAAAGAGGACTTAGTTCCTGCTCAATCGATTTATAAGGGAAAAGATTATAAAATTAACAGGCTTCCTGCGGATAAAGAGTATGATGATCTTTTATTTGGATGGCTCGTAGAATCCGGCATTACAAGTAACTCTGTTATTTATGTAAAAGACGGTGTTACAGTTGGTATTGGTACCGGAGAGCAGGACAGGGTAGGTGTTGCAGAAATAGCCCGTGATAAAGCATATAAAAAATATATGGATAAAATATGCTGGGAAACCAGGAAACAGCCTTTTAATACACTGGAAAGTGAAGAGGAAAAAAACGAATTTCTTAAATTAGCAGAGAAAGAAAAGGGCGGGCTTATTGGAAGCTGTATGGTTTCTGATGCTTTTTTTCCTTTCAGAGATGGTGTTGATGTAGGAATTAAGCAGGGAATTACTTCCATTATCCAACCCGGCGGTTCTTTGCGGGATTTTGAAAGCATAGAAGCGTGTAATGAAGCGGATGTTTCTATGGTATTTACAGGGCAGAGAAGTTTTAAGCACTAAGTTATTGTACAGGAATTTCAATTGAAATTCTATGAAATAGCGGAGCACAGGATGTGCGACTACTTAAGTACAAATAATAGTACATGGATGTACTATTTTATTTGTACTTAATATGTTATGCGGTTTCTGCCGTTAAGTTTTGATTGGTAAAGGGCCTTGTCTGCTCTGTCTATAAATATATCATTTGAAATATCTAATTTTGGATCGAATTGTGCGAGCCCTATAGAAACTGTAACTCCAACTTTTTTTTCACCATAGGGGAGCTGTTCCTGTTCTACCAGGACTCTAACCCGTTCTGTTAATTTAAGAGCCTCTTTCATTTCTGTATTTGTAAGAATAATCGAAAACTCTTCACCACCGTAGCGTGCAACTGTATCATTGTACCTTGTATTCTCCCGGAGAATTGCTGCAACCCGTTTTAACACTACATCCCCGAAGGTATGGCCGTAAGTATCATTAAAATTTTTAAAGTGGTCTATATCGATCATCGCAATAGTTAAAGGATTATTTGTTTTATCAGCTTTTTCTCTTTCCTCTATTAAAGTAATTTGAAAAAATTGATGTATTTTTAACTGTGTCATCATGTCTGTTGTAGACATTTCATGTAGATTCGCATTATGAATTGCAATTCCCGCAAGTGAAGCTATATCCATTATATAATCTCTTTCTGTCGCAGAAAAAGATTCCCCGTTAATTCTTTCACCCAGAATAATAATACCGTTTAGTTTTCCTTTTCCAACTAAAGGCACAATTAAAGAAGGATTAATTGACTCCATGGTTTTAATGGATTTTTCATCATTTTTTAGTTTTTCTTTTAATTCTTTCAGAGTAAAACAGTGATTTTCCTTTGCCAGATAGTCAACAAATTTCGAGTTTGAGGAGATATAGTAATTATCATCATGTGCAAGTTCAAAACCTTTATAGTTTCTGCTTAGCATAAAATCTTTCTGTAAAAAGGTTTTTTTAAGGAAGATTGCAACTTCTATTAACTGAAGCTGGCCCATGCATGCAAGTAGTATAGATTCTATTAATGTGTTGTAGCTTAAAGAGGAATTTAAACCTTTACTTATTTCTATTAATTGCTTGAGATCGAAGATCTTTTTTTCATAGTTTTCAATTACAATTGATGAGTTGTCTACAGAATTCATATATGCTTAATACCTCGGTAATAGTAATAAACTATAGCACGTTTTTATTAAATTAGCAAAAAAAAATCAACTAAACTAAGTTTTTACAAAAAATTTATTTACATTAGTACAAAATGATACAGAATGTAAATAAACTATTGAAAAAAAAGATAACTTATTCTAAAAATTAATTTAGAAAAATTACTTCAAAAATCATTAAAAAATGACTAAATCCCAGATAAATATCCAGCTTTATCTGTTTAAACTACATATGTACTGGCAGAAATATCACCGCCGGTTCCAGTCCAGTTTGTATGAGAGAATTCACCCCTCGGCCTGTCTATCCTTTCATAAGTGTGTGCACCAAAATAATCACGTTGTGCCTGCAACAGGTTTGCTGGAAGCCTTTCACTCCTATAGCCGTCATAGAACGCTAAAGCTGTTGATAGCGCGGGTATTGGAATTCCATTTAAGAATGCCGTAGAAACAACTTTTCTCCATGAATCCATACAATTACTAATTAAATTTGTAAAGTAATCGTTTAAAAGAAGATTGTGAAGATTGGGATTCTTATCAAAAGCATCTTTTATCTTACCAAGAAATACGCTTCTGATAATGCAGCCGCCTCGCCACATCATTGCTATTTCACCGTAGTTTAAGTTCCAGCCGTATTCTTTTGCTGCTTCTCTCATGAGCATAAATCCCTGCGCGTAAGAGATAATTTTAGATGCCAGAAGAGCCTTTCTTATATCTTCTATAAAGGTTTTTTTGTCGCCTGTAAAACCTGGTTCCGGGCCGCCTAAAACTTTGGAAGCAGCTACTCTTTCTTCTTTTAA
>SDBV01010726.1_pt1 | contig 11983 bp, 12 predicted proteins | sample 2277081 | NCBI WGS metagenome assembly SDBV01 (sample SAMN10402039, study PRJNA504765) | marine sediment metagenome | isolation source: marine sediment core GS10_PC15, 223 cmbsf | place: Arctic Ocean: Southern Knipovich Ridge | collected 2010 | reverse complement strand
ATGTGTGACAACGATCATGGTCATTCCCTCTTTGGCTAGATCGATCATGACATCTAACACTTCTTTTATCATCTCCGGATCGAGGGCTGACGTGGGCTCGTCAAAAAGCATAATTTTTGGACTCATGCATAAGCTGCGAGCGATGGCGACCCGTTGCTGCTGACCGCCTGAAAGCTGTCCCGGAAATTTCAGTGCTTGGTCGGCAATTTGAACTTTTTCCAAAAAATGCATCGCAATTTCATCGGCTTCCTTATGGGGAATCTTTCGAACCCAAATCGGGCCCAGGGAAAGATTTTCGAGTATGGTCAGGTGCGGGAACAGATTGAAATGCTGGAAAACGATACCGACCTCCGCCCGTACCTGCTCAATGTTCTTCAGATTGTCGGTCAACTCAATCCCGTCCACAATAATTTGGCCCCGTTGATGTTCTTCCAGGCGGTTGATACAGCGGATCAGAGTTGACTTTCCCGAACCGGACGGACCGCAGATCACAATCCGTTCCTGTTTTTCAATAATAAGGTTGATTCCGTTTAGCACGTGAAATTCACCGAACCACTTGTGCATATCGATGATTTCAATCATTGCTGGGTTGGAGCCGGATTGATGATTTATTTTTGTTTCTTTGCCCATGAAAGCCTCTTTAACAATCGATTGAGCCCGTTAATCGGTGTTAGCAATCTGAATTTATCGAAAGATGTTAATTATGCTCTGTTGATAGCTCATTTTCCAGTTTTCGGCTGTATTTGGCCATGGAAAAGCAGCCTAAAAAATAAAGGAGCGCGACAAATATATACGCTTCACGGCTGAATCCCATCCATTCCGGGTTGGAAAGCACCGATTGTGACGTCTTGAGTAAATCATAAAGAGCGATGATCGCCACCAGCGAGGTGTCTTTAAAAGCGGATATGAGAATGCTCACCGTTGGTGGAATCACAATTTTCAAAGCCTGGGGTAAAATGATCAAGCGCATCGTGAGATAATAATTCAACCCCAACGACTCAGCAGCTTCATACTGTCCACGGGACATGCCCTGCAAACCACCCCGAACAACTTCGGCGATGTAAGCGGCTGTAAACAGAATAATGGCCACCTGGGCCCGCAGGATTTTGTTAATTGTAATCCCCTCGGGAAGAAAAAGCGGAAAAATAATGGATCCCATAAAAAGTAAACTAATGAGCGGCACTCCCCGAATCAGTTCTATATATACCACACTGAGAATTTTAATGCCCGGCATCTTTGATTGCCTCCCCAAAGCCAGAGCAACTCCAAGTGGATAGGCAGCAGTGAGGCCGAAAATGGATAATAGCAGCGTTAGCGGCAAACCGCCCCACTTGCTGCTTTCCACCGACGCCAGACCGAAGAGGCCGCCTTTCATCAAGAGACCCATTATAAAGAGACCGGCCAGCCAGGCATACCCAAGGTGTTTGTTCCAAAAATTTCGATTTTGGGAGAAAAAGAGGAGTGTGACCAGAATCAGCATCGCAAAAAAGGGTCGCCACTGTAAATCATACGGATAAAAGCCGAATATAATAAATCTGAAGTTTTTCGCGATGATCGCCCAGCAGGCGCCTGTCGCATCCCGACAATCCAGACCGGTGCCCAACCAGATGCTGTCGATAAACAGCCATTTGATCATCGGAGGAGCGGATTTATAAAAAAAATATACGATGATAATCGTCAAAATGGAGTTAAACCAACCATTGAAAAGATTATTTTTTATCCACCCGATAAATCCGACACTTGTTAACGGTGGTTGGATTTCTTGAATCGGACTTGCTTTTTGTTGCATCACGCTCCTATTTCACCGTTCAACGATCGCCGCTCTTTTGTTGTACCAGTTCATAAAAGATGAGGTGGAGAGACTAAAAATAAGATAGACGGCCATGATCATCGCCACACCTTCGATGGATTGTCCGGTCTGATTGATGGTGGTATTGGCCACTGAAACAAAATCTGGAAATCCAATCGCAACGGCTAAAGAACTGTTTTTAGTCAAGTTCAACATTTGACTGGTCAAAGGTGGAATAATCACCCGCAGGGCCTGAGGCAGAACAACCAAAGTCAGAATTTGCCCCTGTTTTAGTCCGATAGCCATGGCCGCTTCCTTTTGTCCCTTACTCACGGCCTGAATTCCAGCTCTCACCACTTCCGCCACAAAAGCCGCGGTATAGAGAACCAAACCCAGCAAGAGCGCAAGAAACTCCGGACTTAAGGTCATGCCTCCTATAAAGTTAAAACGGGAAAACACCGGCATGTCCATCTTTGTGGGTGAGCCAAACAGGATCCATGTAGCCAGAGGGAAGCCGAAGAAAATCACGACGGAAACTTTAAAAACAGGAAAGACCTTGCCTGTGATCGCCTGACGGTTTTTTGCCCAGCGCCACAAAAAATAAATCAGTACACATCCTAAAGCTGCAGCAATCAGCATATTTAGATGTGCGGGGTGTGCTTCAGGAATGGCAAAAATAATCCCTCGATTGCTCAAAAAAAGACCGTTTATGGGATTAAGGGCCTGGCGAGGCGAGGGGAGCGTTTCATAAAAAATCGCATACCAAAAAAACAGCTGCAAAAGAATCGGAATATCCTGCATGACTTCAATATATGCACTAGCCAGTTTTGAAACCAGCCAGTTGCTGGATAGTCTTGCAATCCCAACGAAGGCGCCCAGAAGAAGCGTCAGAATGATTCCAATGATAGCGACTTTGAGCGTATTGAGTGCACCCACAAGGAGTGCCCGCGCATATGTGTTTGCAGCCGAATATGGAATAGGTGATTCACCAATTTCAAACGCGGATTCTTTTTGCAAAAATCCGAATCCGGACGCAATATTTTGTTTTTTCAGATTAACAAGTGTGTTGGAAGTCAAATACCAGGCTAAAAGAACCACTAAACCGATGACAACGATCTGTGAAATGATGGCCCGCTTTTTAGGATCAAGCCAGAATGGAATTTGGGCGGGTTTTTCAACCAATGTGATTACTTATCTCCCCGAAAAGATGGCTTAAAAGGCAGGTATTTTTATTTTATAGCTTTTGCGCGCTTCCTTTGAACTGAAAATATATCCACACATTCGGGATTTCAGTATCATCAGAAGGTGCCCTTGACAGGGCACCTTCTCTATAACGATTATCTAAATGGTGCAGGATACATCAATCCACCATCGGTCCAGAGTGCGTTAAGACCGCGATCCAGTTTTAACGCTGTGTCGGGACCGACATTTCGTTCAAATATTTCAGCGTAGTTACCCACCAGTTTGATGATATTATAAGCCCACTTTTCATCAAGACCCAGGGCTTTTCCCATACCCGGTGTTGCACCAAGAAAACGTTTGATTTGGGGATCATTGCTTTTTAACATTTTATCGACATTTTTTGAGGTGATACCAAATTCTTCAGCCTGAATCAGAGCCATCACCGTCCAGTTGACAATATCGTACCACTGATCATCACCATGACGGACAACCGGAGCCAGAGGTTCTTTTGAAATGATTTCCGGCAACAGCATATAATCGTCCGGATTGGGCGCTACTGACCGATGTGCAGCCAGCTGGGAAGCATCTGAGGTAAGACTATCACAGCGACCGGAAAAAAAGGCTTTGCTGAGTTCAGCCGTCTGCTCAATGACAACCGGCTTCCAAGTCATATTGTTTTTCCGAAAAAAGTCGGCTGCGTTCATTTCGGTGGTGGTTCCAGGTAGAACACAGACGGTGGCGCCGTCCAGTTCTTTGGCACTTTTGACACCTAATTTTTTGGGAACCAGAAAGCCCTGGCCATCATAAAAATTGACATGGACAAAATTAAGCCCATTTGTCGTTTCACGGGTCAGAGTTTGTGTGGTATTTCGAACCAGGACATCGATTTCCTTGGATTGAAGGGCTGGAAGCCGCTGTACGGCTGTCAGTGCCGTAAATTTGACTTTTCCGGCATCACCAAAAACCGCAGCTGCCATGGCTCTGGCCGTTTCTACATCAAGTCCCTTCCACTCACCTTTATCATCAGGCATACTGAAACCGAATACACTCCCGTTAACACCTGCAATGATATATCCCCGGGCTTTGACCTCATCAAGCGTAGCGGCAACTGCCAAACCGGATGTCGTTATAAAAACGATCGCGGTCAGAATTGAAAGTAACTTAAATCTTTTCATAAGTGTCCCTCCTTTAATATGGTGAATCGAAAACCATGGTTAGTGACTGGTATATGACTCTCAGGCCCGCCAAAGATGTTTTCAGCCGGCAAATTCAGCCGTTTAAATCATCGGACCTGCAGACGTCCATGAGGTCCAAGCATCTCATTTGAAAACCGATTCGAAACAACTGTCACACTTTATATCAAAAAACTCCGGTGTTTGGCAAGTGATATTCGATTTACAACACCAGGAAGTTTTCATTACATAAGATAAAAATTCTTATCAGTGTCTTAAAAGTCACCCATTCTGTTCTATATCGTGTTTTTACACGGGTTTTCGTTTGCAATGCATTGCACGTTTCAAGCCATGGTGCGGCCTTTACTAGGACATCAGTTTATACGTTTTTAACCGGAACACCTTTATTGTTTATTATGAAGTTCTGGATGGGCACACATTAACTAGTGTCCATCCACAAACCGCATCTTTTGGCCCAGAGCGGCGTTTTCGCTCTTTTGAAATCCTCGACATAGCCCGCTATGCCTGCGGTTTCAAAATCGCTCAAGCCTTGCTCTGAACCAAAATCTACCATTTGTGGACGGACATTAACGATCATATAAAATTGAACCTTTAAAACGGCCAGAAGATGGGAATAAGAAGTGTACCCAGCACCATGACAATCAGGTTCAACGGCACACCCAGTTTAAGGTAGTCTTTAAATCGGTAGTTTCCCGGACCGTATACCAGCAGGTTGGTTTGATATCCGATCGGCGAGGCAAAACAAGCGCTGGCGCCCAGACAAAGGGCAATAATAAACGGTTTGGGGTGAACTCCCAGGGCCCCGGCTGTAGCAACCGCAACGGGAAATAGCAAAACAGCTATCGCGTTGTTGCTCAACAGTTGAGTTCCCACACTTGTCAGGAAAAGAAACCCCGCCAAAATCACGGTAGGACCGGCACCCTGAAACAATCCTAAAAAGGTCTCTGCATACAGCTGGGATGCTCCGGTTTTTTCCATGGCGGTTCCCAGGGCAATGGCGCCGGCAATCAATATTAAAATGTTGCCCTGGAGATATCGGTATGTATCCCGAATATGTAGACAACCCGTCAAGAACATTAAAAATACGGCGGTGACAACCGATACCATAATATCAGCCAGCCCGGTGGCGGCCGCAATAACCATCCCGACAAAAATAGATACGGCCCACCGGGCTTTTTGTTTATGAATAATTTCATGATGAACATCTTCAACGATAATCACTTCATTGCCGCTTCGAATCTGTTCCATTTTTTTTTCAGGACATCGGATCAGGAGAATATCTCCTATCTTGAGATGAATATCATGAATTTTTTGCTCGGTGTAATGCAGTTCCGATCGTTTGATAGCCAAAACGTGGATATCCGGATCCCGATAAAGCAGTGTCTCCATCAAACGATGATTGAGCAAAGAAGATTGGGGCGGAATAATCAGCTCGACAATCAGTTGATCCTTGGGATCACTGGTTTTACCGGTGCCGGCCGGCATATGCGACAATTCAATATTGGGATCCTGGAAAATGGTTACCAAATCATTTAAGGCGCCTTTGATGAGCAATAGGTCATCTGCCGCCATTAGGACCTGATCCCGGTCGGGATAATATATATGGGAATAACGAATGAGTTCAAGCACTTCGATTGTGGGAGTTGCTTTTAAAAAATCCGTATTCGGATCCTTATCGATCAGCGCGCTCCCTTTTGGAATTTTAATTTCAGAAAGATATCTTCGATGTTCACGGTTTTTGCTTTCACAGATCGGAATGGCATGCCCGGGCATAAGATACGGTGCAGCAAAAATAATCACTGCAATTCCCACGATTGCAATCGGAATGCCGACAGCCGACAGTTCAAACATACCGAGTTCTCCAAAACCGCGGATAGCACTCAAATCGCTGACGATAATATTCGTTGATGTTCCGATTAAGGTACATGTACCCGCTAGAATTGATACATACGATACGGGAATCAGCAATTTTGAAGGACTGAATCCGTACTCACAGCTTAAGCTTAAAATAATCGGAATAAAAAGAACGACAACAGGTGTGTTATTGATAAATGCAGAGGCGACGGCAACTATACTCAAAACCACTAGGGCTGCAACCTGTTGGTTTCCCTGTGAATATTGAATGACTTTTTGAGCAAAAAAACCGACCGCGCCGGTCCGGATCATTCCACGACTGATCAAAAACATGGCCCCGACGGTAATGACCGCTGGACTCGAAAAGCCTTTCATCGCTTCCTTCGGCTGCAAAATGCCGGTGATCATGAGCGCGATCATAACACCAAGGGCTGTCAGATCAACGGTCAACTTTTCTGTGACCAGCAGAATCAAGGTGGCAATTAAAATAATGGAGACAATCCAGATATCCATGCGCCGTACCTAGTCAGCAGAATTTTAATAAGCGTTATCCAAACGGGAAGGGGATTTCAAATATAGCGATCTACCATATCGGTGATAAACTTTTCCACACCTTCATCTCCTTCTTTTGTTCGGATATCTTCCGTTAGATTTTTAATTTTTTCATAGGTTGCCGGATCCTTTTCAAGATCAGCAATCGAACCATAGGTGCCTCCCCGCCTTCCTGTGCGATAAATCAATCGATCATGATCAGGAAGGTTCTGATATTGTCTCACAACATCCAGCATTTTCTCTTTATCCTCCGGCATTTTTCCGGCAACGTCCTCTAACAAATTCATGATGTGATCGCTGCTTACTGTGCTTTCAATGCCGTTTAGGGAGGTGATAAACAGACCGATCTCTTCAGCCAGCATGTCATCGGTCTGCACGATAAACTTACCCTCTTCCAGCTTCGCGTGAAGCGGGACGTGCCTGGGAACTCGGAGGCTGCGGAGGCGGATAAAATGCGGGTTGATCTGGTTGAGCACCTGAGCAGTTACGGTTGCATGTTCTTTCCACATCTCCTGTCCACCGAGTCCGGGCATGACATATTCCGACAGTTCCATCCCTGCCTCGATGACCTTTTGACCGGCCTCTATATGCTGTGCCCCGGTGACCCCTTTTTTCATCAGCTTCAATAAGGGGTCATAACCGGTTTCCAAACCGATATGTACCCGATCCAATCCGGCTTTCCGGATCTTTTTGAGGTCATCTACTGATTTTCTAACTACAGTACGGGATCTTGAATAGGTGGTGACGCGGGAAATTTCGGGAAATGTATCGCGCAAATAGGTCAAAACAGCTACCAAATCTGCGGTTTTCATGATCAGATTGTCTGCATCCTGGAGAAAACAGGCACCGGTATCATAGTATAGCCAGGTGGCGATACTTTGATAACTGCTGCTATACTCCATTTGATTGTAGATGTGGCTGATGACCGAATCATTCACTTTTCCACCCTGTCCCAATTGTTTCGACAAAGCGGTGATGTCATTTACCACATCTTTGGCTCTTCGGATATCTTCTTTGATTTCCTTAAGACTCCTTAGAGAAAATTTTCGATTTTTATATACCGGACAAAAAAGGCACTGATTCCATGGGCAATTGCGCGTGATGCGCAACAAAAGACTGCGAGCTTCATTGGGCGGCCGAATGGGCCCCTGTTCAAATGCAAGTGATTGATTATCCATAGCAAACTACTCCCACACGTTAGAGATCTTTGTAAATCCCGTTTTAAATCCGGGTATTTTTTTAACCGATGTCTTTTTTTTACCAAGAATTGCGCATTATTCTTTTGGGTTTATAAAAAAATATAATCATGTTTTCCCACATCTGCATAAACAAATAATATTAATTGAACACCTCGCCCTGATAATTGGCTGTTCTTGATGGTTGGTCGCGAAATAGCTTCCTTAGAATTGGCGCTTGCGTTTAGTTCAGGCTTTGCGGGTCCGTCTCTCATCGGTCGGTCATTCTACAAACGGAATTGGTTTCCCTGTCCGGTAGAGCAATGCCTGGCAAGTGGCGATTAAAGAGTCGTTTGGGTCTTTTACCGTGATATGATAACTGGCGGTTTTTCGGGTTTGACTCATTTGTGTTGCTTCGGCTTTTAACCGGGTCCCGTTGCTGGGACTCGATATATAAGTTACATTTACATTGAGCGCGACACCGATGGTACCATCGGTCTGCCCGACAGTCTCAAAAGCCTCGTCAATCAACGCGAATATTGCTCCTCCGTGAATCCGATTATAGATATTGTCCATCAACTTTGGATCATATATCATTTCCACGGCCGAGTATCCGTGCTCCAACGCAACCAATTTCATTTTAAGCGCTTGGGCAAAGGGTTCGTTTTCGACCCGTTGGAAAATAGCGTTTCTGATTTTTTTATCCATTGACTATCCCTATTCAGTCCAATTTTACGTGAAATCTTCTGATTCACCCGGATTCAATCAAAGCAATGCAATTCATAAAATCCTGAGCAAAGGCGTCTTGAATCGCCTCTTCCCGTACAAATTCCGAAGCATCGGTCGTTTTATTTCTTCCAAAACCATATTGGACATCCCAGCCTTTTTCTTTCAACATCTCAATCACCTGTTCGGCTTGTTCTTTGGTGGTATCACCGCCCATATTTTTCTCAGTGATGTAAAATTTCACTTCGACATCTCCTTTTAACCCATGTACTCTCTTTTTTAATTAAATCTCATGCAACCTCTGGTGAAATAGGATCATTATCCGGAGATTTGCACATATTTTCGTGGACATCATCTTTGAGATAATCATACAAGCTTCCGGTATATCCGCACTGAATCATGTCTCTAATTTTGCGGATCAGATATTCGTTTGTTGCCGCTTCCCCATCCTGCTGCAACCGAAAGGCGAGTAGCCTTTGGATGTTTTTATCTCCCTTATCCCGGTCCGGAACCATTCTCATGACCCGCTGAAAAATCAGTCTAAAAGGTCCGCTTCGTTCTTCTATGGCGATCACCTTGTCAGCCATGGTACCTCCTGTTTTTCAAAATATGGTTTTCATATCATAGTTATTTTGTTATTAATTCGCAATTAAAAAAAATAGCAATAAACCTAATCAAGATCACTGAAATTGAGAACAAACAATAAAAAAATCAAACAATGCAGTTCAACCTGCAATCTTTGAAAAATGCTTATTTTCGTTTCAGTTCAAGTCCAAAATCCCGGACTTTGAGACGATTGATAAATCCAGCGCAGAGGGACACCGAAAATGACAGAAAAGGGGTTTTTATCAAATATTTCATTATATTACTTGAATTCGAAAATCATTAATTTAAGCCAATATGGTAAAAAAATTATGCTTAAGAACGGTATCATCTTCCAATGGTAAATCATCACGAATCAACATCTTCTTGCCGCCCCCCGGCAAGGGAACAAAAACGACTTATCTGGCAAATCGCGACCGCCGCGTTCAGCCGTCTTTTTTTAAATACGGCCCGACGGTTTGTATACCCTTTTGCTCCTGTCCTCAGTCAAGGATTAGGAGTTTCGTTAACCGCTGTAACCTCTTTGATCGCTGCAAACCAGATTACCGGCATTCTGGGAATTTTATTCGCTCCTCTTGGAGATCGCTGGGGCTATCGAATGATGATGATAGGGGGCTTGGGAATTTTCTCAGCAGGGATGCTCCTGGGCGCATCTATTCCCGTTTACTGGGCTATCTTTTTAGCTTTATTTATGGCCGGGCTTGGAAAGAGTATTTTTGACCCGGCCACCCAGGCTTATATCAGCCAAAAAGTGCCTTATAAACGACGGGGATTGGCCATTGGTGCCATGGAAATGAGTTGGGCCGGCAGTTCCTTTCTCGGGTTGCCGCTTCTGGGTATTTTAATCGATCAAACCGGGTGGCGTTCACCGTTTTTCGCTCTTAGCGGGTTGGGTTTGATTGCGATGTTCTTCCTCGCTCTATTGATTTCCGACGATTCCATTGGGGTGCGAGAACGGCCCAACCGGATTTCCCTCATAGGATCGTGGAAATCCTTGATTGGAAACAAAGCGGTGTTGGGTGCTTTCGGATATTCGTTTTTCATCGGTATGGCCTACGACAATTTTTTTATAATCTACGGGCTTTGGCTGAACCAGGCCTTTGACTTAGGCATTGCTGCAATCGGCACCGCAACTTTAGTTATCGGAGTGGCGGAATTCTGCGGTGAAGGTCTCACCGTGACGGTTTCCGACCGATTCGGCCTTGGAAATTCGGTTATTTTAGGAATTATTATTTCGGGCATTTGTTATCTGGCAATCCCTTTTGTCGCTTTCAATCTCATTTCAGCTTTGGGAATTCTTTTCTTGCTTTTCATATCTCTTGAATTCGGCATCGTCACTTCCATGTCCCTGTTTACGGAATTTTCGCCTGCGTTCAGGGCAACCATGATGTCAGGATATTATGCAGCCGGCAGCATCGGCAGGGCCATTGGAGCCATGATAGGCATTCCGATATGGACATATGGGGGTCTTTCAAGTACAGTAGTGGTATCAGCAAGCATTCATGGTGTGGGAATGTTATTTATTCTCTTTGCCATCCGACAATATCGAAGAAATAATGAAGTTTGAAACAAAATACCGGATACGGCCTTAATGATTTAAAATTGAAACTCGAAATGGGTTGAATATTTATAAAAGTCAGCGGCCATTGGGTCCTAAACCTTAATCAGTAATTTTACAATTTGATTTGCGACCACGGGACCCACAATCCAGATGGAGCGAATCATTTTTGATGAAACGCTCATAAAAATCACTATTAACCTATAAACCCAAACAATTGGAGAGAAATGATGGAACCTGTTGTTGTTGAAATATTTTCAGATTATATCTGACCGTGGTGCTATTTCATTACCGGGAGTATTGAACAGCTTCAAAAAGAGTATGAGATCAAGATCCGTTGGACTGCCTTTCCGCTTCATCCTGATACTCCGGAAAAGGGGTTGTCATTAAAGCGCTTATTTGTCGGTCGCAATATTGATGTTGATCAAATGATGGATCATTTAAAGCAAAAGGCGAAAGAATTTGGACTTTCTTTTGGCGCCCGTAAGATGACCTATAATAGCAGACGGGCTCAAGAACTGGGAAAATGGGCTGAAGCGGAAAAAAAAGGAGACCCTTTCCATAAAGGGGTATTTGAGGCTTATTTTGTCCGTGGACTAAATATTTCGATGATTCCGGTTCTAATTGACATTGCTGAATCAGTAGGGCTAAGCGGCGGTAAAGCCAAAGAGGTTGTAGAGAAAGGTTATTATAAAGCGGCTGTAGATGAAGATTGGAGAAGGTCTTATGAACGTGGAATTCAGGCTGTACCCACGTTTACGATTAATAGTGTATCAGCGGTGGGCGCCCAGACATATGAATCATTAAAACAGCTTTTTCTTGAAAATGATGTGAAAAAGAGGGGTTAAATCTGTTCGGAGACTTTATCAAAACCCCGCTCTTTGCTCAATTTTCGCATTATGCTCAAATTTCAATCCACAAAATACTCAATCTATTCCTTGGGCTAATATTTTCGCTGTCTTTGAGCTTGAGCAAAAATTAACATTTTTAAAGATCTCTCTATTTAGTGCCTGAACAAAAACTGTCTTTTTCACCCATATCTGCGTTGGATATAAAATTATAATCCTCGGAATACGGACATATGCCTACGGTCACAATTTTAATTCGGCTTGATCTGAACAACAAATCATAGTTTTTGTTCAGGCACTATTTAAAACGGGTATTTAAAAAAATATCCGAAACTCTCGAAAAAAAACCAATCACTCGTTTTCAGTATCTGCTTTTTTATCGTTCTTTGCGGCTGTTTGATTTTTTACCGCCTTCTCTTGATCGATTTTCGTTGTCTCAGTTTCTTTTGGAGACGATTTCTTTTCTGTCCAGTTACTGTGACATAACGATTGATGAGATTATA
>SDBV01010725.1_pt1 | contig 11983 bp, 9 predicted proteins | sample 2277081 | NCBI WGS metagenome assembly SDBV01 (sample SAMN10402039, study PRJNA504765) | marine sediment metagenome | isolation source: marine sediment core GS10_PC15, 223 cmbsf | place: Arctic Ocean: Southern Knipovich Ridge | collected 2010 | reverse complement strand
CGGCGACCCCGAGTTCGGCGGCCCATTTCTCGAGATACGCCCGATCGAGGGCGCCCCCCTGGACCTTGATCACACCGAGCACGTCGCCCCATTGGCGCTCGGAGACCTCGCCTCCCATCCGGAACCATTCCAGCTTGCTCAGGATGATGTCCTCGGCCGACGCGAAACAGAACTGACTTGAAGGATCACCTTCGTCCAGCAGCCTCCTTCCAGTGCGCTCCAACGCCACACGGTCGTACTTGCGGTTCTTGACGGCGAAGACGTCTACCTTGAACGACGTTGCCGTATGGATGATGTTGAAGCATGAACGACGATCGATCGCGTCGGAAACCGCCGGCCTGCTGATATAGTAATCCCCTTGGAGAGCTTCCACGAGCGGAGCAACGTGTTTTGGCGCCAGGTCGGCGACGAGATCCACGTCCAGTGTTGACCGTGGAATTCCGTGTGACGAGCTGGCAACCGAGCCGCCCAGGTAGTATGAAACCCCCAGCCTTTCTAGTTCTGTCACCACGGGCGCAATCGCTGCCACCATATCCAAAGGCGACATGAAATTACCTCGCCTTCAAATGGATCTGGAACTCCCTGGCCAACTCCTTGCCATAGAACAACTCCACGCATTTCACGTCGAGTTCCAGAGGGCTCAACTTCGGGTTTGCCTCGGCAATTGCCCGACGCGACAGACTTATCGTGGTGGCTGTGAGCGACTGCATCTTTGCGAAGCGCCCGGCAAAGCCGGCCTTGCGAAGCAGTTCAATCTGGACTTTTTCCGCCTCGGGAGACGTATCGGAGAACATTGGCAACGACTCCTTCGGGGATGGAAGCCAACTAGCCGAGGGTGTCCGGGAATTCGACGCCGAATTCGACGATGATTCGCATCCGCCCATAAAGCCGTCGCCAGTGGCGGTGGCCTCCCGCGACCACTGGTCGCGGCTTTACATAAATCGGAATTCCCGGACACCCTCAACTAGCCTATTATCGGGTGTAGGGCGGGAATTGGCGTGGCACCGGCGTCTCGCGGGTGTGCCGGAACTCGCGGCAGCGCATCAACTTGTGCACCACCGGCGAGACGCCGGTGCCACTACCCTACCGCATCACCGGCGAGACGCCGGTGCCACTACCCTACCGCCCAATCACTCCCTAATTCAACGGTATTGTGGCTAGCGCACCCGGCAGCGGAAGCGGACCACGCCGCCTTGGCCGGATTTGAGAGGCTCGGTGATCTCGCAGCGGATCACCAGCGAGCCGCCCTCGTTCGGCTGGGTGGAGAATTGGGCGTCGAGGCTGCACTGGGCGCTGCCGGGGACGTACTCCAGACGCGTGGTCAGGTTGTCGATGATCGTCACGTTGCCGATCACCTGATTGCCCACGTTGTCGAAACGGATCGTAAACGCCACCTCGTCTCCCGGCTCGACAACTTGGGTGGAGGCCACTTTGATTACCCGCAGCTTGGGCTCCCACGGCGGCTGGTGGATGGTGTAGATCTGCTCGACCGCCTGGTCGGAGGCGTCGGCCATGGCGGCCTGTTGATCGAGAATCACCTGGACCGACTGATCGTGCGACCAGGTGATGGCGGCGGTGGATCCTCGGGCGATGAAGGCCATCTCGGTCGAGTCGACCACGCCTTCACGGATCAGTCTGGGGGCCTCATACGGCAGCACCTTGTTCTGGAATCCCTTGGCCTTGATCGCGTCGGAGAGCGCACCGTCGCCCTGCCGGCTGCGATAGACGCTGAGGGGCTTCGTGCCGATCTGAAGGTCTGCCTGGACCTGCTGCTTGCTGCTGGTGACGGTCTGCGTCGTCTTGGGAGCGGCCAGGGTGATGGGCAGACGGACGTCGGCCGCACGCCGCCACTGCTCTCCTGCCATGGGGTTGACCACCTTGCGGACCGCGCCGAACCGCGGGCTGTAGATCTCGACCCGGTTGGTCGGCTCCACCACGGTCCGCCCGTCGACCGTATCGTAATGCACGATGGTGTCTTCCAACTCCAAGCCCAGGACCTCCCACTCGGCCGCAACTTCAGCCGGCAGGCCCCGGTCTCCGCCGTCGCGCAGATACTCGTCCGGCGGCCATGGGCCGGCGATCCCGGGTGGCGACCAGGGCCCGGTCGGCCTGTAGGGCAGCGGCACCCCTTGCTCCATGCCCGGTGGTCCCAACGGAGGACTGGCATCAGGCCCGGCAACTGCACCGCCGGTAAAGGCCTCGGCGGGCAGGCTGGCACCGCCGGGTTGATGCAGAGTCGAGCCATCGGACCATTGCCCGACGGGCCCCCGGCACGAACAGAGGATCAGCGCACCCAGCCCAATCAGGAACATCCGCCAGGTTCCGGGCCACGCTTGTGCGGTTGCGTTGCCAGAGGGACCGTCTCTCATGGCTGGGCTTGCTCCGGTGCCTTCTTGGCAGACGGCAAAGCGGTCGCCCGCGGTGGGTGCTTCACAAACGGCGGACAACCGAAGAGAAAACTCAAATCGGGTCCCCGGGCCTGGTCGGGCAATCGGGCGCCGAGCCGAAGGATGGCCACCGGCCGGCCCAACTCATCGGCCATGGCCAGCGGATCTCGCCCCGGGCCCGCCTCGAACCAGTTCTCGGTCCCGGCTTTCTGGGCCACCGGCAACGCCCGGCGGGGATCTTCCAGGTAGATTACCCTGGTGACAAACTTGCCCTCCAGCGCCAATTGCAGGTCCTGCTGCGTAAGCTCGACGGGGATCGCGAACCGGCGTGGTCCGCCCACGGGCGGGTAAAGCCGGTCGATAACTTCAATCGTGGGGAAGACCTCCAGGCCGGGGTTCAACGGGATGTTCATCACCCGCAGGCGATAGACCTCACCGATCAGCAGCCCCACGCGCAGCGGAACCTTTTGGGGTTGGTCCAGCCGTCCGGAGATGGCCAGCGAAACCAAGGCCCCGGCTGGGGCCTTGATTTCCACCGGCTGAAAGAACCCGGGCAATGGTCCGCCCCGCTGGAGTTGCCCTCTGCCAATCGCTCCCGGTGGCATCACGCCGTGGTGCAAGTAGTGTACCCCAGGTTCCCGGGCGAGCAGCAAGGGTGCCGCCGCCAGAAACCAGAGCACAACCATTGCCGTCCTGCAGGCAACTCGTCTTCCGTAGAGCAGCTCCTCGATTGCCGGGCAGCGGAGCTTGTGGACCATGGTCACGGGCGAAAACAGAATGATGGATACTGGTTATTAGACCGGGGCCGTCAGTTTCCGAGAAACTTGATTGTAGGAGGCGACTCCAGTCGCCGATTTGTCTGGTTCTCGTCGTTCGGTCGGCGACTGGAGTCGCCTCCTACAGCTTTTTCAACGGGCTGTTAGCACGCCTCACGGCCGGGCGCGATCACTCGTTAAGGACTCCACTGCTGATATTCCGCTTCCGGACCCGGGCCCCCCGGGTCGATGACGCGAGCCCCACGGGCTGCCCCGGGATAGCTCATCCCAGGAATCTGCCGCACGTCGATCCTCATGCGGCGGGTGGGTTTCGGGATCTGCACAACCGTGTGGTTCTTGATCGTGTGTTTCTTCAGCCCGGCGGGAATACCCAACGGCACGTGCGGCGGGCCCGGCAATCCGATGGGAGTGCCGCTGATCGGCATCCCGTACTGGGGTCCGTTGACACCGGAGATATAGTTCGTGGGCATCGTGCTGGGGTTGGCCGTCGAGACCCCCATCGGCCTCGGCCCGGCCGCCATCCCCTCGCCTGCAACCGGCACCCGGTAGGCCGTCGCCACCACGTTGCCCTCGCCGACCATGTCGCTGGGGATCTCGAGGTCCTTGTTCCCCAGGCGAATCACCGCCAGGATTGCACCACGGCGGTCGGCCTCGACGATCGGGTCCACGCCGGGATCCAGCCGTGTGCTGACCAGGGTCTCCACCCCGGCCAGAGCCATCTCCTGGAACTCCGCATCCGGAAGGTAGATCACCTTGGTCACGAAATTGCCGCTGAGGACCTGGTCGAAGTCCTCTTCGGCAAACTGAATCGGAATCGCGTTGTGGGCCAGGAAGGCCTCGGTCCGCGGCACGGCCGGACCGATTTCGAGCGTGGGATACAATTCCACTGCCGGACGCCCCGGAATGTGCGTCAACTTCAACCGATAGATCGCACCCTGCGGAAAATTGTACCGGCCCGGACAGAGCAACGGTTCCGAATCGAACTGACCCGGCATGCTCACGTCCCAGGTAACCCTCATGCCCTCCGGCCCCACGAAGACCATTTGGGAAACCGGGCCGGGCACGCCGGGGCCGAGGCCCGGCTGGCCCATCATCACACCGGGACCGGGACCACCCACGCCCGGCCCGGGCTCCATCAGCATCTGGGCCGGCGGAAGATGGTTCTGCAACGACCTGGTGCATCCGGTCACTGCCAGAACCGCCATCAATACAAACACTACCGAGATTCTCATCGAATTCATGATCTCCCCCGAATCTGTCGCCCCCACCCGGCGCCGGGACATATCTCTTGGCCGGTCGCTGGCCTGGGACGAACTGTTATGGGTTCAAACGGGTTTTCCTAAACGGTACTGCTCCCGCCAGCCAAGCACGATTGACGTGGACCCCATCGTGGGACTCCCCTACAATGTCGGCCCTGCAACTCTCGGCAATATGGGATGCCGGCGTCCGGCGCACTGAAATCGCGCAGGATGACCTTCCGTGGTCTAATCTTCGGCGCGTCACAACATGATTCTTTGGCAAATCCGTTAAAACCGGCAAGATGGTAGACAGAGCCCCCATCTTCTCTGCATTGTTGATCTTCGCAATCGGGCTAATCTCGGCCGGTGGTTGCGGTCCGCCTGAGGATGGTGCCGAAGACTCACCTGCACCCCTCTCCTTGGAAAACCGCGTGGCCTCGGAAAACCACGCCTCCTCGGGGAGGCCGGCATCCACGGGCCACCCGGGCGTGGCATCCGCGCTCGCACCCGGCTATCCCACTTCTCCTGGAACACCCAATCTCCGCTCGGGGCCACAATCGCAGGCCCAAGTCACCTTGGAAGCCGCCGTGCGAATGCTCGAGAGCCACAGTTTCGTCTCCGCCAAGATCCTCCTGGAGGGACACCTGTTCGACAAGCATCTGGTCGGGCAGGGTGTCTATTTGCAGCAGCGTTCGGGCAGGCAACTCCTGATGCGACTGGAGTTGAGAATGCAGCACGGCGAGCAAACCAGCAGCCTGGTTCAGGTCTGCGATGGTCAGACCCTCTGGGAAAGACAGAATCTGCTAGGCGATGAGAAGCGAAGCCGCATCGACGTCGCCCGCGCCGCCCAGGGCCTGGAACGGGCCGAAGAGCCGGCATTGCAAGGCGAAGCAGGGTTTCTGCCGGGCCTTGGTGGGCTGCCCAGATTGCTGCGGGGACTCGACGCCGCCTGCGATTTCACCTCTGCCGAAGAAGACCTGCTGAAGGTCGGAAACTACCAAATCCCCGTCTGGAAACTCCATGGCCGGTGGAAATCCGATCGACTGCTGAAGCTGCTGGGCAAGCCGGAACAGGACGCCGAGCCGGAACAGGGTGCCAAGCCGAGCCGGCCACCCGATCTGAAGAAGCTCCCCCCGCACGTTTTCGACCGCGTGATTCTGATGCTGGGGCAAGAGGACCTGTTTCCTTACCGAATCGAGTACCGCCGGACGGTTGCCGGGAAGGCCCTTCGATCAGATACCCGCCCAAGCCGTGCGTTGATGACCACGCAACTGTACGACGTGGTCCTCGACGCGCCCGTCGATCCCAGTCGCTTCCGCTACAATCCCGGGCAACTCGACTATCCGGAACGCACGGTGGGATTCCTCCATTCGCTGGGCATTAAGCGATAGTGGGCCCTCGGTCCCGCTCGGCAGGACGTGTCACGACCGCGTCAGAATGTGCCCTCAATAGAACCGCCGGTTCCACCCGCGCTCGGCCCGTCGGAGGCCGGGGCCTTCAAGGCCGGGCGAAATCGCAACCGGGGGCACGCCCGGCGGAGGCTGAAAACTCGGATCGCACAAATCGACCTGCGGCGAACCCTGGTAGCTCGGCATGGTCCAGAGTTCCGCCTGATTACCCGGTAAGCGGTTGATCTGAACGTTGCCCAGATCGAGTCTCATCGACAGCCTTGACGCCGGAAAGCTGATCTTGGCCACGGTGCACATAACCAGGCCGCTGAGTGGATCGCGGCGGTGGCGGCTGAGGATGGAACTGGCCACCAGCAGACCCTGGGCGTCGTAGACGTGCTGCTCCAACACGTAGCCCCGGGCCGCATCGATCACGGTCGACGTCCTCGTAGGTCCTTGCGGTGTATTGCGGATCGTGCTGATTTCCAGCCGGTCGCCCGGCAGGCGGATGGGACCTTCGTGGGGCAAGGCGGGGTCGAACTGGCCGACACCCAGCGCCTCGACCAGCCAGGTGGGATCGATCGGGATCATTTGACGCGCCCGGCTGGTGGCGAACTGATCGTGACGGCAATAGTAGACCGCCGGGTGCTGGTCGCGTTTGAACCAGAACCAGAACAGTTGATCGTTTCCGCCCAGATCGAGCTCCGGCCCGGTTACCGCCGTATCGGCCCGAAGCCTGAACCGATTTGGCCGCTGAAACGCCAGGCTGGCCCGAAGCCTAGGCAATCCCGGCCCGCTTAGCCCGGCCTGTGTGGTGGAAAACGAGTAGATCTGCGAGTTGTTTTGGTTGACGACCTGGATCACCTGTTCCAGGGTCGGTGAGGCGGGCAGGGCGCGCGGGAGCGGGGAGACCAACTGTGGCACCAGGTTCTGACAGCTAGCCCCGCTCAGCGCTACCAGCCCGACCGCCACGGCCAATAAGAGGCGACTGCGATATCCGTCCATGGATCTGTCTTCCGTCCTCGGTTTTCAGCTATCGGCTCTCAGCCCCCTGGATCGCAAGGTCGATGACCTTGGCGGGCTCCTCGACCGCCGGCGACGGTGGCGGTGGGTAGTCGACCAGTGGGAACCAACTGCACCCACTCCCGGCCCACAGACCCGCAGCGACCAAGAACCGCACCAGCCTTCGAGATTCAGCATTCATGACTCGGCCTTCATCACGGCCCCGTCCGCTACTGGAGCAACCTGGCCAACTCTTCCTGAATTTCCTCAATCCGCGACTCGTCGGGCACGACCGCCGGAACCTGGTAGGTAGCCTCGCGCCGAGGGCAGTACAAGACCATTACCTCCCGCCCCTGGGCGTCCGCCTGGCTCTCTTCCAGCCGCATCACACGGCGGCGGACCAACAGCAGCCCGAGAACGTATCGGATGTCCTGCTTCTGAGGCTGCTCGGCCAGTTCGTCGAAGAACTGGAGCATCACATCGTTCGGTGCCCAGTGCTTCCGGGCGGCGCCGCGGTCGGGAATCTGCGATTTCCACCAGCCGACGGCATCTTTCGGTGGTCCTTTCCACGTCTGCAACGAGTAGTCGTACCGCCGCAGCTCGGCCCCTTCGGCAACCAAGACCGAGTAGAATGCCTCGCCCGGGGCCAATTCCCGGCCGCTCTCGGCACAATGTCGGCTGCAACGCTGAACTTCGTAATCCATGGCAGAAGATCGGAAGCATGAATGACCAGGCGAACTGCCGCGGACGGTTTCCCGGACGAAAGGCCTGCGGGCTTCGGTCCGCGGGCTGCGGACCGCGAAGATTACCCGAAACGGCCCTTCGATTCAATACGCAGTGAAGAATCGCGAGTCGGTCCCTTCCGACCCGATGCGGACCCGGACCGCTCTGGAGCACCTTGGGCAGTGACCCTCGTAGGCGGTTGCGTCTCGGTTGACGTAAACCCTTGTGTAGACGCCACAACAGGCGAATCGCACTCCGATGAACCGCCGTTCCCCCTCGTCAGCAGGTGGGGGGTCTGACTGCCGTCTGCTGGAGATATCCAGATTCTCCCCCGTCATTTACCCAACCTTCATCAGCCCCTTATATACCCCGGCGTGCCCAACCCCAGTCCAACACTATCGTAAGATCCGCTTTCAGGAAAGGTCGGTTCGGCGGCAGACTCCGCTTGAGGCAAGCCTGCGAACTTGACGCTCCCCGGTGTGTCTGGTAGAGTAATTGGTGTGGACGCTCAGCCTGCTGAAGGGATATGCCAGTGAGTTGCTTGTGGAACCTACTGCCGCTTTTGTTACCGGCGCTTGCCGGGCGTCGGCCGTAGGGTTCGCGCGTAGCGTTCTAATTCCAGGACCAAATCGAACCCCAAGGCCGAGAACGCCTTGGGGTTTTTTAATCAGAGGATTGCTCCCATGCTGTGGCGTGTGAACGACGGCCAACGCGTCGGCCCCACGAGGGCGCGGTTGGTGTTGCCCGGGCCGACCAGGGGTCGGCTCTTGCGATTGGGGAATTGAGATTCTGCCTTTTCACGCCCAACTACGGGAAACCAACAGCATGACAGATACTACAAATACAACTTCGCGACGAATCGTGATTTTCGACACCACGCTGCGCGACGGCGAGCAATCGCCCGGCGCAAGCATGAACCTGGCCGAAAAGCTGGAGGTCGCCCAGGCGCTGGTCGATCTGGGAGTCGACGTGATCGAGGCGGGCTTTCCGATCGCTTCGCCCGGCGACTTCGAGGCGGTCGGCGAGATCGCCCGATTGGTCCGCGGTGCGGTGGTTTGTGGGCTTGCCCGGTGTAACGACGCCGACATCGACCGGGCCTGGGAGGCCGTCCGCCACGCCCAGCAGGCGCGAATCCACGTCTTCCTGGCCACCAGTGCGATACACCGCAAGTTCAAGCTCAAGATGGACAAGCAGGAGATCATCCGCCGTGCGGTGGCGGGGGTGCAGCGGGCCGCCGGATACCTGGCAGACGTCGAGTTCTCGCCGGAGGACGCCGTGCGAACCGAAAGCGACTTCCTCTGCGAAGTGGTCGAGGCCGCCATCGAAGCCGGCGCCACTACCGTCAACATCCCCGACACGGTCGGCTATGCCACCCCTCACCACATGAGCAGCGTGATCCATACGCTCCGCAACCGCGTACCCAACATCGACAAGGCCGTAATCAGCGTACATTGCCACAACGACTTGGGGCTGGCCGTGGCCAACAGCCTGGTCGCGGTGGAGGCCGGTGCCGGACAAGTGGAGTGCACGATCAACGGCCTGGGAGAACGTGCAGGAAACTGCTCGCTCGAGGAGATCGTAATGACGCTGCGCACCAGAAGCGATTATTACCACGCCCACACTCGAGTGGTCAGCCGGCGGCTGGTCCCCACCAGCCGGCTGGTGGCCGGCATCACCGGCATCCAGGTCCAGCGAAACAAGGCCATCGTGGGACAGAACGCCTTCGCTCACGAAGCCGGAATCCACCAGGACGGCATGCTCAAGGAACGCACTACCTACGAAATCATGAAACCCGAGGACGTGGGCTTCACCAAGACGGACCTGGTGCTGGGCAAACACAGCGGGCGGGCGGCACTGGCCGATCGGGCCCGGGCCCTGGGATTCCACCTCAGCGGCGAGCAACTCAACGCCGTTTTCGAACAGTTCAAGATTCTGGCCGACAAGAAAAAGGAGATCTACGACGGCGACATCGCCGCCCTGGTCGAACAGGAAATCCGCACCGTGGTCCAACGCTGGACACTCGATTCCTACGAGGTCACTTCGGCAACCGGCCGCGTGCCCCAGGCCACTCTCACTCTCCGCCTCGGAGACGAGCAGTTCAGCGCCACCATGGCCTGCGGCGACGGCCCCATCGACGCCATCTTTCTGGCCATCGAGAAGCTCACGGGTTACTCGGTGGTCTGCAAGGATTTCAATGTCCACAGCGTTACGGTCGGCCAGGACGCCCAGGGTGAGGTGCTGGTCCAGGTCGAGTACAACGACCGGCTCTACCGCGGCCGCGGCGTCTCCACCGACAGCGTCGAGGCCAGCGCCAAGGCGTTTCTCAACGCGATCAACCACATCGCCGCGGCAACCAACGGCGGCAAGTAACCACAGACGGGCAAGATTCCAAGGCCCGCGGACCGCAGTCCGTCGGGTGCGGACCACCGAAGACGGAGAGACCCCCGACTTCACCTACTCCCAGGCCGAGTGGCGGAACCGGTAGACGCTCAGGATTTAAAATCCTGTGGGGTAATTCCCCGTGCGGGTTCGAATCCCGCCTCGGCTACCTGAGCGGTAGTGTAGTATCGTGAGGTGTCGCATTCCTGGGAAAAGCCGGGGGTTTCGCCGCCACCTTGCGATGCCGTACGACCTTGCACGGACGGTTGCTGCACCGGATTCTGCACCGCCTTCCGATAGTGCTCCGGCGTTACCTGGAGGTAATGCTTTGCTGCTACCGGCTGGCTGTTGCCGATCCATTTGCAGACGACGTGCATCGGGAAGATTTCGGTCAGCGCCGTCTCCCTTGTGCTCCGAAGGTTCTGAAAGAGCTTCGGCCAGCACTCCAAGCCGGCCCGGCGGAGGATACGAGTCAACTGGGTTCGCAGATTTTAGTTCGGGTCGCGGTACCGGATGATAACGTACTCGGTCCGCGGCTCGGCTTGCATTGACGCCGGCTGCGACAGCTACATGGCAAAGCCGATCGACCGAGCGAAGCTCTTGGGATTGGTTGCGGAGTATGTCCAGAGGCAAGCGGCCTCGTCTTCTTCCGGCGACGGCCGGGCCGTCTAGGGAGGCGTCTCACGGGCCGTTGGCCGTGGGCGGACCGTTCACACCCAGCGGCCGGCAGCCTCCAGTCGCCACTGATCCTTCCTTTCCCGCTCCGCTCTTCTACTTTCCGTCTTGATCGCCGGGTCAGAATGGTTATCATCTACGGTAGCGTTATGGTCCCTGGCTGACGTCCGTTGGCCACCTGTCGAGGAGTATGTAATCGATGGCGGATGAACTGTTTTCGGTGAAGGATCAGGTTGTGTTGGTGTCTGGTGCCAGTCGCGGGATTGGCCGGGCGATTGCCGAAGGATTCGCCGCCCGCGGTGCCACCCTTGTGATTACCGGTCGCGCGGAGGAGACCATCGAGCAGGCGGCCCGGGAAATCTGCCCGGCCGGTGGCGACGTGCGAGCGAAGGTCTGCGACGTGGCCGACGTGCAGGCCGTCGGGCGGATGGTTTCCGAGGTGATCGACGAGTTCGGCCGGATCGATACGCTGGTCAACTGTGCGGGAGTGAACAAGCGGATGAAAGTGGAAAACTACTCGGAAGAGGACTACGACTTCATTACCGACATCAACATCAAGGGCGCCTTCTTCATGGCCCAGGCGGTCGGCCGGCAGATGATCCGGGCCCGCAGCGGCTCCCAGATCAACATCGATTCGCTCAACTCTCACCGGCCGCTGGGCGGGGTGGCGCCCTATGCCATGAGCAAGGCCGCCATGAGCCACATGACCCGCTCGATGGCCATGGAATGGGGGCCGCACGGTGTACGGGTCAACGCGATTGCCCCGGGCTTTACGTTGACCGAGCTGGCGCGGCCATTGTGGGAGGACAACGAGGAGATGGACCAGTGGCGGCAGGAGAACACGCCGCTGAGGCGCATCGGCCAGCCCAAAGACATGGTCGGTGCGGCCATCTTCCTGGCCTCGAAGGCCGCCGCCTTCGTCACCGGTCACGTGCTCTACATCGACGGCGGGACCTCCTGTGGACTGTTCTGGCCGATCCAGGCGTAAGTAGACAGGGGCAGGCAGCAGCGTCGGGGAGCAAGGTTCGGGAATGGATCAGCGGCGACCGGAGGCCCCGGTCGCGGAATCCCGCGCCAGGGAACTTGGTTTCGGAAACTTGTCGCGAATGAGTCAAGTTCTACAAATAGGTCTCACAACAGCCGGGGGGCAACGCCCCGCGGTGAAGTAGAGCGAGGGAATCCACTTGGGACGCGTCTTCCCGAGCATCCCCGCGACTCGTTGAGTCCCGGCTACTAGACGTTTCTTTTGCAGTATGACTCGTCGGTCTGAGGCGAAGCCTCGCTAGCACAGTCCAGGGCAAGCCGTTGCTTGGAGCGGTGGGGATCGAGGGCGTCGTGGGGTTGTGACGGCGGTTGGCCCGCCTGCAGCCCCCCGCAGCCGGCCAGGTTCGTGAACCATCGCAAGAGCGTTCCGC
>SDBV01010724.1_pt1 | contig 11983 bp, 11 predicted proteins | sample 2277081 | NCBI WGS metagenome assembly SDBV01 (sample SAMN10402039, study PRJNA504765) | marine sediment metagenome | isolation source: marine sediment core GS10_PC15, 223 cmbsf | place: Arctic Ocean: Southern Knipovich Ridge | collected 2010 | reverse complement strand
CAATGACGGATTGCGCTCTCAAAGCGATCGGTTTTGAGCCTGTTCTGCGGGTTTCGTTGCGATCTGAATTTCAGAACGGCTTGGCGGTTGTGGTGTGGTCGCCAAGGAATGCGGCGAGCGCAGAGTTGTCCGTCTTGGTCAGATGTTCGCTCGGCGATCGTGAAGGCGACGTGTCGATGTTGCGGGCATCCGCGCAGCTTTGGCAGTGCCAGCCTTCTTCGGCGTACACGATCGGATCGCCGACAGCGATGTCGCATGCCGCGTAGACGCAGCGGCCGGCATATCGGGCTTTGCGGCGTCGGGATTGTTTGATCATGCCGATCTTGCTCGGTCTCGTTCGATCGCCCGATACGGGGTCCCGGTAGTTTTCGCCGAATATCCAACACTTTCTCAGGCTGGGCGGACGGACGTGTGATGTGCTGAGCTTGGCTGATGGCGACGCGTGTGTTCTCGGATTCGGAGATTGAGGCTCTCCGCGGGTTCCCGGAGGCGTCGGCGGATGAGCTGGTCCGCTATTTCAGGCTGGCTGCTGTCGATCTGGAGTTCGCACGTCGTCGCCATGGTGACGCGAACCGTCTCGGCGTCGCTGTGCAGATAGCGGTGCTCGGCTGGTTGGGCTATGTCCCGGTGGATCTTTCGGCGGTGCCGTGCTCTGGTGTTGAGAGGCTCGCAGGTCAGCTCGGCGTGTCGCCGTCGGTATTCGACGACTACGCGCCGCGTGAGCAGACTCGTTCGAACCATTTCCGTGAGGTCGCCGGGTTCCTCGGCTGGCGACCGGCGGGCGAGGTCGAGTGGAAGGAACTCGACCGGTTCTTGTTGTCGAGGGCGATGGAGCACGATTCCCCGTCTGCGCTGTTCAGGCTGGCCTGCGATTTTCTGAAGACCCGCATGGTCATCCGCCCTGGGCCGGTGATGTTGGTCGAGCATGTCGCCGCGGCCCGCGAGGGCGCGAAAGCCGAGACCTATCAGCGGATCGAGCATCTGCTGACCGATACGCGCCGCGCCGAGATCGATCGGCTGCTGACCGTAGACACGGAGATCGGGAACACTCGTCTTTATTGGTTGGGTCATGGAGCTACGCGGGCGTCTCCGGCGGCGGTCAAGGACGAGGTCGACAAGTTGATCTTCCTTCGGGGCCTCGACGCCGACGTGCTCGACCTGTCGCCGGTACCGGCGGAACGCCGTCGGTTCCTTGCCGGGATCGGCCGCCGTTCGACAGCACAGGCGCTCGCACGCAGCGACGGTCGGCGTCGCTATCCGATCTTGTTGGCGCTGCTGACGCAGACGTATTCCGATGTGCTCGACGAGGTAGTCGGCCTGTTCGATCAGACACTGTCTGGCCGCGAGTCCCATGCCAAGAACAAACTCGACGAGCGGCTCGCCGATAGGGCGCGGGCAGCCGAGGAACGTATCGGTCTACTCGATGAGATCCTCGCTGTTGTAGCCGACGAGTCGGTGCCCGATCCCGAGGTTGGCGAGCGTCTCCGATCACGGATCGGTATGGACCGGCTACAGACGGCCAGGTCGGCGAGGCTTGAGCAGCTCCCACGCGATTGGGGACATCTATCGCTGATTGAGGCGTCGTTCGGATACATACGCGAGTTCGCCCCGGCAGTCCTGGCCGCTGTCAGGTTCGCAGGAGGGACCGACACATCCGATCTGATCGAGGCGACCGACGTGCTGATGGACTTGTACGCGACCGGCGGCCGGAAGGTCCCGGCCGGCACGCCTGATGGTTTCGTCCCGACGAGGTGGCGTAGCTATCTCGATAAGGCGGCCACCGACGACGATACGACCGCATACCGGCACTATTGGGAACTGTGCGTCCTGCTCGGCCTCCGCGATGGCCTCCGCTCCGGCGATGTGTGGATACCTGGGTCGCGCCGTTACGGCGACCCATCCGCCTATCTGATGCCGACCGAACAGTGGGCGACCGAACGCGACGACTACTGCGGGCTTGTCTCGAAAGCGTCAGGTGCCGGCGAGGCGATCAGCGCGCTCAAGACCGAACTCGGCGAAGCCGTCGATGCTCTCGACGCCACGCTCGCAGAGTCTGATGGTCCTGTGCGTCTCGACGACGCCGGCCGACTCGTGGTCGGGAAACTCGCCGCCGCGACGACCGGCGATGAAGTCGACGAACTCCGCGACCGATTGACCGAGCGGCTCCCCCGAGCCCAATTGGCGTCGGTGCTGGTCGAGATCGATCAACGTTGCGGGTTCACCGACCTATTCACCCACGCCGCGGGCAAGACGGCCAGATCCCCGGAACTGACCCGGAACCTCTACGCGTGTCTGACGGCGTTCGCGTGCAACATCGGGCTGACCGCGATGGCCGAGGCTTCAGGGATCAGCTATGACATACTCGCATGGACGGCCGACTGGTACTTCCGCGAGGACACGCTGCGGGCAGCGATCGCGCACGTCGTCAACTACCATCACGGTCTCGCATACACGCAGGCTTGGGGTAGCGGAGCGCTGTCGTCGAGTGACGGCCAACGGTTCCCGACACGCGGTAAGTCGATCTCGGCGCGAGCACTGTCCCGCTACTTCGTGGATGAGGGCATCTCGACCTACACCCACGTCTCCGACCAGCACTCGGCCTATGGCACGCAGGTGATCGTCGCTACCGGCTCCGAAGCGACCTACGTCCTCGACGAGATCCTCGGGAACGCTACCGATCTCCCGATCTCCGAACACGTGACCGATACCGGCGGCGTCACGCTCGTGAACTTCGCCCTGTTCGATCTCGTCGGTTTTGAGTTCTCGCCCCGAATACGCGACCTCGGCAAGGTCACGCTCTATCGGATCGGGACACGCCCGTATGTCCGAGCGCGCTGGCCTCAAGCCGGAAAACTGCTTGCGATGAAGGCGAACACGGACCTGATCGCCGAGCACTGGGACGACATATTGCGTCTCGCAGCAGCGCTCAAGTACGGGCGGGCGACGGCGTCGTTGATCGTCGGGAAACTCTGCGCGTCGCCGCGTCAGAACGCGTTCGCTGCTGCGTTGAAAGAGTACGGGGCGATCCGGCGCACGATCCATGCCGCCCGATACCTCTCCGATGAGGACCGTCAACGGCGTGTACGCCGTCAGCTCAACAAGGGCGAAGCCCACCACAGTCTCCGACGCTGCGTCTACTTCGCAGGCGAAGGGCGAGTGTCCGCACGCGAACCGGCCCGTCAGCACGAGCAGGCGCTCTGCCTCTCGCTCGTCTCCAACCTCGTCGTCGCCTGGAACACCGAGTACCTCGCCCGCGCCGTAGACGCAGCCCGCGCCGACGGCGAACAAGTAGACGACGGACTACTCGGCTACATATCCCCGGCGATCACCCACACCGTCGCCTTCCACGGCACCTACAGCTTCGACCTTGACCGCGAACGCGCCCGGCTCGACCCGGGCGGCTACCGACCGCTGCGTCACCAGCCCACATGTGCCCCGGGGGTCAATCTCACACGCTGAGAAAGTGTTGGATATTCGGCGAAAACTACTGGGACCCCTCGAAGCGGTCCAGCTGGGAGGACTTCCGACGAGATCTGACGCTAGTTGTCAACGCGGCCCCGAAAACTGGAGCGACGGGCCCGGCCAGCCGCCGCGATATTCGCGGCCCGATGGACGACCTGCTCGGCACCGGAGACGAGCACTTGTCGAAGTCCGAGATCAAAGCCGCACGGAAGCTGATCGGTACCGCTGACACGTGGTGGTACCCGAAAGTGCAGGGTATCGATGCGTTCAAGAGCGATGGCCGTGTTGCTGCGAAGAGTCTCTTGAAGAAATGTGCGAGCGTCGGTTTGAACATCGTCCCATCTGGGGAGTGCGAGTCCTTCGTAAGAGATGCAAGCGGGCACGGGCCGGCGTGGCTCCGTGACGTCCTCGCGAATAACCTCCACGAGGAAGCTGCTCAAGGATCGGCGGGCACGTTCGTACGTCAGATCGTGGCTATCGAAAACCACGCTTCTCGATAGTCAGAATCGCGCCTCGCTCGAAGTGCCACGCTGGCGCCCGCCTCGGCTGCGACGAGGCCTTCAGGCGGGGTGCCGTTCGAGGTATTCGTGGAGGGCCTTGCGGATGACGTCGCTTCTAGTTGTTTGTTCTCGAGCAACTGCCTGTTCGAGGTCATCTTGGAGATCTGGATCGAGGCGCACGGGGATCACCGCGGCCGGCCCAGATCCGATCAGGGGTCGGCCGCCTCGGTTCAGAAGCTGTACGGGGTCGTATCCTGCCTCAGCTTCATCTGCGAGCTCTTCGATGTCATCGTCGGTTAGGACGGCGCCGTTCGCGGTTTCGTAGGTTCGTTCATTCATGCGTCCACCCCTTCAAGAGGTCGCGGTATTGGGTTCGCATTTTCATGGCATGTATGACCAGTCCGTCGCCCGACTTCGTTGGGACAATGACGATCTCGAGCATGTTCCCAGCACGGTCCGGGCCAAGACACAGTGAACGCTCGGCCGGTCCGCCTGGGTCGAGCGGATACGACACGATGCAGTGTGCGAGGCAATGTTCGATGTCCGCGCCGGCGATGGCATGGCGATAGGCGGAATCGTGGATCTCCACACGGATTAATCGTAATACGAAACCGCGGTGTGGTCAACTCCTCCACGAATCGGTCGCCGGCGACATCTCCGGGGGTGCGTCGCGAAGTTCGCGACGAATTCGGGTACCGGCCGGATACGCCTGGAACAGGCCACTCGTGTCCGGCCGGTACCCGATCCACATACCGTGCACATTCCATGCAGGCCTGATACTCCCGAAGCCGTCCCAGGCCGCAAACTAGAACGGGCGCGATTGCCCGAATCCGCCCTCAAGGGACTCCTTCGTTGAGATATTGAATGAATGTCTCTCCTGATCGGCGACAAGACCTCTTGCGACCAGGTCGTTTAGGTGCTCGAAAGTCGCCGACTCCACCCAAATATCTCTACCGAGGGCGAAACGCAGCCTTCGGCGACCATCGAAGCGTTCGTCGTCGCCCAGAATCCCAAATGCTTCCAGCTAGTTTGCGGCCTGGGTCACGTTCGGGAGTATGGGGTCGCGGTAGTAACGGACCCATTTACCGGTGTTTTCACTTGAATAGCCTGGCCACAGCATTGCCAATCCGGTAGCGAAGGCGCTCAGGTCGGCGAAGATTGATTCGTGATCGAATCGCTGTTATCTAGCAGGGGTCGGCCCTTGAGGAACATCCGAACCGAAAGTCACGATAAGCCGCATCTCGGTCGACGTTCGTTCGACCGGGTCGCGCGTTCCCGCAGGTCAGCGACGTAACTTGGCCGTGTTGCCGTCATGCAATAGGGTGCCTCGCTGGGAGCACCATCGGGCGCTCGCACAGCGCTGTGACCAGGACATTCGCTCCGCTAACGTGACTTTCCGCGCACTTACTCCTCACGGGCCCGCCCCAGCACGGCGCACGGTGGGAACTGGGTGGGCCCGAACGGCACTTCGGGGCGACGTTGGCGATCGACGGCGTAGTGGTGGCTGTCGACGGGTTACGGGAGCCTCCGAGCCACGGGTTCCGACGCGAGATCTCGTCAGTGACGATCGAACGCAGGCGGTACCTAGTTGGCCGGGACAACGAACACGAGAGCGATCTTGCCATCGCCGCTCGCGGGAGTTGCGGGAGAGTCCGTGTAGGTTTGCGTGGAGACCATGGCGAAGCTGGCTCCGCCGCCGCTGCCCACAGCCGAACCGCCGCCCTCTGCGGGACATGCCTCATCGGCGTGAGCGCCGCCGCCGCCGCCAAATCCGCCGCCGCCTGAGCCACCGAAGGCCAGGTTGGTTCTTCCTGTATAAAAGCAGCTGCCGCTACCCTTGGCGCGGGACCCGCTTGCCCCGGCGCCGATGCCTTGGTCGACTACGTAGGATGGGCTGAAGCCGCCGGCCCAACCGCTCGACACGTTGTCGTAGGCGGCGCCGCCCGTGCCACCCGTACCGGCGCCGCCGGTCGCCTCGCCGGTCCCGCCTGTTCCCATCGCGCCACCCTTGCCGGTGGTGGGCTTATGGCCACCTTGGTCGCCCGCCGTGCCGTCAGCTCCGGGCGAGCACAGCGCGCCGAATGAAGCGCCGGACATATCGCAGTTGGAATCGCTCGCCGAGGTCGAGACGGCTACGCCGCCTGCACCACCGTAGCCCTGGTGTCCGCCACCGACGCTATCGCTGATATTTGAGCCGCCGCCGGATCCGGCGCCTGCGGCCAACAGGACCACGTTGGAGCCGATGTCGAAGTTGTCCGCCTCAGACGAACCATCGACAGTCGACACGATGGTTGCCGTGCCGCCGCCGTATTGGTAGGCACACTCGGACCCGCCCGCACCGGAGCCTGAGCCGGCCGTCGTGGTTGAGGTGGTTTCGGAGTCATCGTCCTCCTCAACACACTTGGAGTTCCCTTCGAGACCCACATAGAGGTAGGTCCAGGTGGTGCCGAATCTCTCCTGGAAGTCCGACACTGTCGTGACGGTCTGGGCTACGCCACCGTCTACGTTGCCGTCGTCGTTCAAAGCGCCGCCACCGTAGGCCTGGATCACCAACGGAGTGTCGTTTGTGATGCCGTGGGTGCTCAGATCGCTGACGAAATCAACGAGATCGATTCTGATGACCTGGGTATTGGACGCGTCGAACTCGCAGGTATAGACGCTGCCGTCGACCGAGATGCAGTCGACCCCGTCGATGTCGACCTGCAGGGTCGTCGAAGTGCCCGACGTTTCAGCAGTACCACCTGTGTCGGCGTTGCTGTCACTGTCGTTTCCGCACGACGCCGCCAGCAACATCACACCGGCGACGCCCGCGGCCAAAATGGGTCGATATCGGGGGCTGCGCATCGTCGGGCTCCTCACGGGCGTGTCCAGGGAAAGTCGTAAGAGGAGCAGCGTAGAGTAGGCGTCAATAGCGACGCCAACCGTATGACGGTAGCTGCCAGACATGCATCGCTGGCGTTGCGCCCGGTCGCCGCTCAAAGAGTCTCCATTCGTGGCAGACGGCGGCATTTTCCGATCATGCCGATCGACGTCGGAGGCGGCTAGATGGCGGTCCTTGTGCTGGGACTGTTGGGTCCGTGGTCGTGTGCCAGCCGGTGGCGGATTCTGGCCCAAGTCGCGCAGAGTCCCGCGGCCAGCAAGGTTGGGTTGTCCCAGCCGGGGCAAACGTTGGCCGTACCGGGCGACGGGCTCGGGTCTCAGCCGCGGGCGAACGAGCCGAAGCGCCGGCGCGAGGTGTACGGTGGCGGACATGCTCGAAGACGTTATCTCGCGCCGTGTCGTCGAGATTGCCCAGGTCGATGTCGCCGGCGATCTGCTTACGACTCTCAAACGGAATGTGCTGGACTCGTATGCGGGTATCTGCGGTTCCCTACGAGACACCACCATGTTGGAGATCTTCGACAGGATGGCGGCGGGACCTGGGTCTGGTTCGGCTCTTAGCGTGTGGGGAGTGGGCCGCAAGGCGAGCGAGATCGACGCCATCTTCATGAATACGATCCTCGGGCGGCGCAGTGATCTTCTGGACACATACTTCGCCCCGAATGCGATGGGGGCGGTGCATCCGTCGGACAACGTCGCGCTATGCCTGACCCTGGCTGATTGGCGCCATCTGAACGGCCGGGACTTTGTCAAGGCCACCTATGTGGCGTTCTACATGTCGGCCGCGTTCGCCGCCTACTACGACCCCGAGCCCGCCAAGTACGACCACGACGCGGCCGCGACGTTCTGGACCGCGCTCACAATCGGCCATGTGATGGGTCTGTCCGAAGAGGAACTCAGCGGAGCGCAAAGGATCGCCGGGATGCTTGGCCTCAGCATCAATCAGGCAGCGGCCGGTCAAGTGACAGATTGGAAGCACTGCACGTACGCATCATGTGCGATGCGGGCGTTCCAAGCTGTGAAGATGGCCCGCGCCGGATTCGAGGCGCCGGAGCAGATCTACGAGGGTGACGCCGGAGTCAACGAGTTCTTTCCGCATGCGGAGGCGATCTTCGAGCCGGCGCCGGACCTGGGGACCATAGTCTTCAAACGCTGGCCGGCGCTGGTGTTCTGTCAGACACCGATCGATGTTGCGCTCAGTTTGCAAGGCAAGATCGATGACCCTCGGTCGATCCAGAGAGTTCGGGTCGACACCTATGAGGTCGCATGCCGCAACGGCGCAACCGACGGTGCGTACAGTCCCGACAGCAGGGCCGGTCGTACGCACTCCATTCCCTACTGCGTCGCAACGTCGCTTCTCAAGGCGATCGCATACGCCGACTTCGATGTTGCCCGCAGCGAGGATTCTGCGCTGAGGGACCTCATGGGCAAGATCGACGTCGTCGAGGACCCAGCCATGACCAAGACGTACCCGGCGAACTCGCCGTGTCGAATCGTCGTGACGTTCGACGATGGCTCGACAATCGAGGCTACGAAAGACCATCCCAAGGGCGACCCGCGCGACCCGCTCTCCGACGACGACCTCGAGAACAAGCTTCGCGAATACTTTCCGTCCGACGCCACGGCCGACGCAGATGAGATCATCCGCCGGCTCTGGAACATCGAGGAGGAGGCGAGTCTCGACTGGCTCCTCGCCCCGCTCAAGATACGCCGCACATAGGAGCGAGACATGCAGATGACAAGAGATGAGTTCGAGGACTACGAGAACCTATTCAACAACTCTGCCGACAAGGATGCGCTCTTCGATCGCTACTACGACCCCGACGTGGTGTTCATCCACCCATACAAGGGGACCTTCAAAGGCAAGGACAGCCTCGTCGGGTTCTGGAACTCAGCCAACAACTCCGGCCACGCCGGAATCCACGAGCTTCTCCACCTGAAGAACTTCGTCACCGCTGAGGACAAGGTGGCCGTGGAACTCGATATCGAATGGCGATGCATGAAGGACACCAACTACCTAGGAGCCAGAAAAAGGGGCGATGTGTTCTGGGGCAAATGCGCGGCCTTCTACGAGTTCACCAACGACAAGATCAGCCGCGTGCAGATCTACCTCAACCTCGTAGACGAATCCGACTGAACGAACACACCACGCTCGACGACACGAGTGCCCGCGAGAAGTCCGCACCAATCGCGACTGACCCTCAACGACCACATCCCCAGCACATAGGGGCGCCGAACTCGCTTGCCGCGAGACTGAGATGTGGGCTGACAGAGTCGATCTCGCTGAACACCAACCCGACCGCAGCAACCCTCACCTGGCTCCACAGCAAGCCTTTGAACCCGGCGCCATCGACCTGGACGTTCGCTCCGGTGACGAACCGCGGCTGCCCTGAACACAGGAAAGCGACAACCGATCCGAAGCCGGTGGGGTCGCCGAGGTGCCGCGCCGGAATCTCTGCTGCCGAGAGGTCAAGTACGCCCCCCGACGCGCCCATTCCCGCGCACAGATCGCGCTGATGAGCCAGTATCGACCGATTTCGACCTGGTGGCGTGATGCATACGCGATACCGAGCGGCTGGGACCTTCGCTGGAGTTCCGAATGTGAGCTGCCCGTTCAGTGGTGGTCGTCACTTTGTAGCCGCCTGAAGGACTCTCAACGACTTGTCGTCTATCGGTTCGATTGAGTCCAGGTTGCAAGTGCGGGACGACCGGGATGTAGCCAGCGGGCATATTTGGCCACGCTCTGGTCGGAAGCAAGAGTGTCGCGACAATCGCCGAGCCGGACATGCTTGACCATGTCTGAGCGTACGAGCCCGCTTCGCCGCTCCCCCGACATGAGGTACCGCGAATTGGATGGAGTCAAAGCGCGCCACGATCGAAGAACGCCGCCGGGCGGGGAGCCGTGTAAGAAGGTTCCCCGATCTAGTCACGGGGATTTGTGCCCGGATCCAGACTGGCCGGATCCGGTCGGGGTGATCGACAGCCGAAACACGCGACGAGAGCGCAACCAGTCGTCGGTGCGTCGCACCTGTCGCGTGTGGGGCTTGCACGTCGGCAGACGAAGGAGCCCTCTCGCAGTCGGGAATGTGCCAGCGCAGGACGGTGGCGTGTTCTTCCGCGCGAACGACGTTAGTGACGGCGCTGTCGCCCTAGTCGGTCCCGAGAGTCTTGTGGATGGCCGACATGTCGAAGTCGCCGTGCCCGGCCGACTCGGCGGTTTTCAACAAGAGTCCAACTGCTTCGGCAATGGGGAGCGTGAGCCCGCGGTCGTTCACGGCTTCGCGGATCAGTGCTGCGTCCTTGCGTGCATGCCGGAGCGGGCCATTCGGCGAATGATTGCCGTCGATCATCGCCTTGCCCTTTATATGTGCGTAGCCGGCGTCGACGGCAGTGCTGGCTATGGCATCGAGGAAGTTCTGCGGATCAAGCTCGAGAGCTTCGGCGGCGGCGATCGATTCAGCGAGTATGCCAACCATGCCGAGCACCCAGTTGTTGACGACGAGTTTGAGCCGTTGCCCCGCACCGACCGGCCCGGCATCGATGGTCGTCGACGCTATGGCGTCGAAGATCGTCGCCGCTCTTGCGATGAGATCGTCGGCTCCCGATGCGAGCACAACCAGTGCGCCGTCTTCCGCGGGCTGGCGTGTGCCAAGGACCGGCGCGTCGACGAAATCAACGCCTACGGTTGTCGCCAAAGCGTGCACTTCGGCGTTCCATTCGACGCCTATGGTGCTCATCTGCAGCCAGAGCGCCCCAGTCGGCATCGCCTGGACTGCACCCCCACGCATGACCGTCTCGACGGCGGGTCCGTCGGCGAGCATCGTCACGACAACATCGACATCCCGGGCCGCTTCGGCCGCAGAGTTGACGACGGCGATCCCGTGTACGCCCAGAGCCCGGGCCTTACCCGGCGACCGATTCCACGCACGGACCTTCAAGCCTGCCTTGGCCAGATTCACAGCCATCGGTGCGCCCATGATCCCGGTCCCCAGCACCGCTACCGACTCGATCATGACGTGGCCGAGAAGGCAGTGTTCCAGAAACCGATCTCGAGTTCGGCTACGCGCTTGAGGCTTTCAAGAGCGACACGGCGGTCGCTGGCGATAGCTCGGCCAAGCGCGACGTCGGCGCGGCGTTCGACCGCGTTGACCGCTGCGCTGAACTCCAGCGAACCCCAACGCTGGGCGAACTCGTCGTAGGGGCAGGCCCATGGGTCGGGGCGCCTGCCATGCCTGGTTGTAGACCGCCCGGACAGCCCAAAGGCTGCCCAACTGCACCGGATATGGCGCCGATCTGAGCTTTTCCATGAAGGCCAGATAGGTCTCGCAGGCCCCGAGCGGGACGACTTCGCGGCTGAGCCCGCGTTCGAAGGCCTTGGTTTCGTAGAAGCACATCTCGTCGTGCATCGCCGCGAGAGTGTCGAGAAGGATGTCCAGATCCTCGTCCGGTGCTGTGCACAACATCGAGCCGACCAGACGCGTAAGACCCCTGGCCCAAATCGCGTCCTGGTTCAACCAGGTGTCAACCTGCTCAGATCCGATTGTGCCGTCGGCGCAACGCTCAGCAAACTCGTGCTTGACCGCTCGCGCCCATACCAACCCAACTTCGTTAACGATCGCCTGGCAGGTTGAGGCCATAGTTTCTGAGCTTCCTCTCAAAGGCTGCAGCCCTCGACCAGCGACGACGATCAAGGGCTGAACGTCAACACGCAGCGTCGTGCTACGGCACGCCTCACCGCAGTCACGTTGCCCGTGAGGCTACCGTCGTCGCCGTCGCGACCAAACGACGAACCCAACGTGAACGTACGCACCACCAAGGGATTGCAGTCGCCGCGACAGCCTGCAGCGACGACGCCCGTGCTTCGCCCGCCCGAAATGTCCGGATTCGCGTATCGGAATGCGCCCTTGATCGGCCCATATCACGCGCCCGCAACGTCGAATCAGGCCTTTCCGTCGAAATCCGTGGTTATGGTTGCGCGATACCGGACGGTCGCGCCTTCTCGGGAGTTCCGATTATGGGCGTGCGTCCAGCAGTTCGGGCGCATCGAGTCTGAGGAGGCTCATGATGACGTAACCGAACGACAAGCTCGTGGTGGCCAGCCGGTGAGAGTCCGGTCTGGGGAGGTGCCAAGGCACCCTGGT
>SDBV01010723.1_pt1 | contig 11984 bp, 10 predicted proteins | sample 2277081 | NCBI WGS metagenome assembly SDBV01 (sample SAMN10402039, study PRJNA504765) | marine sediment metagenome | isolation source: marine sediment core GS10_PC15, 223 cmbsf | place: Arctic Ocean: Southern Knipovich Ridge | collected 2010 | reverse complement strand
TGAGGCGCAGGACCTCCTGCTTGCGGTCGGAGACGCCGGCGCTCTCTATCAGTTCGTCGATGGACATTGGTGGCCCCCAAAGCCTGGCTATCGCTAGGGGATATTAGCACGGGGCGAGGGAGGCGCGATGTGCCGTATCGCGCGTACAGATGATGACCGCTGCGTGAACGGGCTCGCTTCGCGCTTCGGCTACGAGCCGACGCCGGCGGGCAGCTGCAGCACGTCGTCCACGCGCACGTCGTTGTCGCCGAACCAGCCCTGGTTGACCTCGACAGCGTAGCGGTACGGTTGCGGCGCGAAGATGCGCTCCTCTGACAGGGGCTCCATGTCCTGGATGTCGATGATCACACCGCCTGCTGTCACGAACGCGATCGACAGCGGGATCACCGTGTCCCGCATCCAGAAACTGCTCCCCGTGTCCGCCGGCCAGACGAACAGCATACCGGCGTCGTCCGGCAACGACTGGCGGTTCATCAGGCCCTGCGCGCGCTCTCCCGGTTCGTCCGCCACCTCGGCTTTCAGCGTCACGTCGTGACCGGCCCGCGTGAAGCGTAGCGTCTCGGTGTACGGTCCCGACGGCTCGGTCGAACCGTCGCCGCAGGCGGCCGCCAGTGCGAGGAGGACGATCAGGCCTGACGCCAGCGCGCAGGCAAGTCGCACGCGCTTAACGGCCCGCTGCCGCCATCAGGCGCAGGCCGGACTGCACGCGGCCGAGCCGGCGCCTCTCCGCGACGCCGGCGAAGAAGTCCATCGCCAGGCGCAGCGGCCCGATCATGCGCACGAAGTCGAGATACGTCAGGTCGCCGCGGGCCAGGTGACAGAAAAGGCGCCAGAACCGATCGCTGCGGCGCATGATCGCCAGGTACGGCGCCGGCGCGAAGGTGAAGATCTCTTGCAGCCGTCGCGACACTATGAGTTCCGTCTGCAACTCGCGGTCGACGGCTGCCTCGTAACCGCTCATGTCGGCCGCTTCGCCAGAGAGGACCCGCAGGGCCTCTTCCGCGGCCAGCCGCCCGCTTGCGAACGCCATGTGAATACCCTCGCCGGAGAGCGGATCGACGAGGCCGGCCGCGTCGCCGACGACGGCGACCCCGCCGCGCGCGATCGGCGATCCCGGGACGCGCACCGGCAGGTGGTGGCCGCGCAGGTTCTCGATCGATGACTTCGGGAAGCCGTATCGCCGCGATAGCTCGAAGAGCTTCGGGCGCAGCGTGAAGCCGGCGTACTTCCAGGCACCGACGCCGACGTTCAGGTGATCGCCCTTCGGGAAGACCCAGCCGTAGCCGCCGGCCATACCCCCCAGGTCCAGCCCGAAGACGTCGCGCCAGTCCGCCGGTATGTCCGGCGTGTATGGGATGTTCCCTTCCAGCGCGACCGCCTCCTCGTATTCCGTGCGCAGACCCAGCGTGCGCCCGACGAGGCCGTTGGCGCCGTCCGCGCCGATGAGGACGCGCGCTGTGTAGGTGTCGCTGTCAGTGCGGACGGTTTGGTTGAACGACGACCTTCCGTTGACCGCGGGGTCGATCTCGCGCAAGGCTGCGCCGTCGCGGAACTCCGCGCCGGCCTCGGCAGCGTGCTCCGCTAGGTAGGCGTCGAGACGGCTGCGCTGCGTCATGTAGGTGAGCGGCTGCTCGAAGCGGCGGTCGAACGCCTCGCCCAGGCGCAGCGTGAAGCGCGCGCCGTGGATCGTGCGCTCGATCACCGGTGAGAGGTCGATTTCCTGCAGCGAGGCCGCGCGCAGGGTAACGCCGCCGCCGCACGGCTTATCCCTTGGAAAGCGCTGCTTGTCCAGAAGGAGCACGCGCGCGCCGCGTTTGGCCAGCAGGCGAGCTGCCATGCTGCCGGCTGGTCCGGCCCCGGCGACGATCACGTCATAGGCGCTCACGCGGCTAGTCTACGACCGGCAAGCCGGCCAGCGCCATCGCCTCGATAACCGCTTCGGCCATCACGGCGTGTCCCGTGTCGTTGGGATGGATCAGGTCGAAGGCGATGTACTCCGACTGCTTGCCGAGAAAGAGTTCGTACCACTCGACGAGGATCACTCCGGTCTCCGCGCCGACTTCGCGGACGATGTCGTTCAACCCCTCCGGGAACGGCGTCCCCTCCCGGCCTTCGAGTGTCAGCACCCCGATCTCGTCGATTACGGACGCGCCGCCGGAAAACGGGTTGTAGATCGTCATCAGGAAGATCGGCGTCTCCGGCGTCGCCTCAATCAGTCGGTTCAGCGTCTCGGTCAGGTTCGATCGGTAGGCGGCGAGCGCACTCTTCAGCGCCGTCACGCAGGTCTCCCGCTGCAGCGCTTCGATCACGCTCGGGCAGTCGCCGGGGAGCACGAGATCGAAGTAGATGTCGAGCAGGTCGTTGCCGCCGATCTCCAGCGTGATCGCACTGACCTCGTTGCCAGGTTCGGCGTCCGTTGCACGCAACGCGATCTGCCGCAGCCCCTCGTCCAGCGGTCCGCTGAACAGCAGCTCGCGGCTATCGTCGCCGGCGGCGCCGAGGTTCAGCAGATCCCATTCCGGCAGCGCCGCGCTGACGAGGCCGACCCATCCCCGCGCCGGCTCGTCCGAGGCGCCGATGCCCGCCGAGAGCGAGTCGCCCAGCGCCAGGTAGAGAGGCCCCGTCGGCTCCGGCTTCGGCGTCACGGTCGGCGTTGCGGTGGCCACGGGATCCGTCGGGGTCGCTGTCGCTGTCGAGCCTGCCGACAGATCTCCGGACACGTCGGCGAGATCGTCGTTGCCGCTGTTGCAGGCGAGAATCAGCAACGCTACGGTGGCGGCGGTGAGGATCACGATCAGCCGGGGCATGAGGTGTCCTAGGCGTTGACCACGGCGATGGCCGCGCCGATGAAGAAGAGCACCTGGAAGGACAGCGTCGCGCCGAGTACCAGGTAGGTCGCCGCCCGTTCCTTCCATTCGAACATCAGCCCCGCCAACAGGTTTACGACGAGGATCACGCTCGCGGCTGTCGGTATCGTCAGGATCTCGGAGCGGGCTTGCAGTGTCGTGATGTCGCCGATCGGCGGGAACTCGATCGTGATCTCGTTGTTCAGGTCGGGGTACACGGCGAGCACGTAACCCCAGAGCGCGACGTTGACCGCGATCGCCGCCAGGGCCAGGTACTGCGCAATGTGGTCCGCCCAGATCGGGTGGGCGGCGATCTGCTCGCGGCGGATCGTCGCCTTCGTCGGCCCTGCTTCATCCTTGGCGCTCTGGAAGCGCTCGATCTCAGCGGCGAACCGTTCCGGGTCCAGCGGGCTGAGCCCGTAGGCGACCGAGGCCGTGCGCACGTAGACAAGCTCTTCTGCAGAGCGGTGCGTGGAGAAGAAGACGACCGGCCCGACGCCCTCAACGTCGCCGCTGCCGATGTGGTAGCCCCACCAGCCGACGCCGCTGATCCGCGGTCTCATCTCGGCCTTGCCGGGCGTCACGGCGGTGATCGACGACATCGGCAGGAAGTGCGTGACCGGGCCCCAGCGGATGGAGAGTCCCTGGTGGTCGAGCACGTAGCGCATGCTGGAACAGGCCCACGCCCAGAACCCGAACGTCGCTGCCAGCACCGCCAGCACGCCCGCGCCCAGGTACGCCAGGAACCCTGGCCACGAAGCCGGCCAGCTGATCGCCCGCGCCAGCAGCGCGATGGCAAGCACCAGCGCGACCGCAAACAGGGCTGTGCCGATGGCCGTTCCCGCCGCGCGGGACGGCCGCTCGATCGTTAGGCCTTGACCTTTGAGTAGCAGGGTGTGCACCAGTGGGCGTACTTGGCGTTCTTGCCCGTGATGATCTCGAAGTAAAGTTTGACGAGGTCGGCGGTCACGGGACCCATCTTGCCGTCGCCGATCGCCCGCCGGTCCAGCTCCACGACAGGCGTCACGTGCGCGGCCGTTCCCGTCATGAAGCATTCGTCGGCCGTGTACAGTTCGGTGCGGTCGATGTCCCGCTCGACGACCTCAAGTCCCAGTTCGTCTCGCGCCAGAGTTATCACCGTCTCGCGCGTGATGCCGACGAGAATGTCGGACGAGGGCGGCGGCGTGAAGATGCGGCCGTCCATGATGACGAAGATATTCTCGCCGGAGCCTTCGGAGATGTGGCCGCGCTCGTCCAGCATGATCGCCTCGTCGAAGCCGTTGAGCTGGGCCTCGGTCTTGGCGAGCGCGGAGTTCGCGTAGATGCCGGTGATCTTGGCCCGCGCCGGGATGCCCGTGTCGGCCACGCGCCGCCAGCTAGAGGTCTGGCAGCGGGCGCCCTTCTCGATGTCGAGATACGGCCCGAACGGAGCGATGAAGATCAGGAAGTCGTCCTCCAGATCGTGCAGCCGCACGCCCAGCACCTCGCCGCTCTTATAGGCCAGCGGCCGCAGGTAGACGTCTTCGCGGTAGCCGGACATCTCGACGATCTTCGTGACCAGCGAGACCAGCTCCTCCGTCTCGTACGGGAAGTCGATCAGCATGATCTTGCAGCTCTTTCGCAGCCGGTCGAAGTGCTCCTTCACGCGGAAGACATAGACCTGCTCATCGTCTTCGTTCCAGTTTCCGCGGATTCCCTCGAATACGCCCGTACCGTAGTTGAATGCGTGCGTCATGATCCCGATCTTCGCCTCGGATAGAGGGACGATCTCTTTCTTAAAGTAGGCGTACGGTGTCGCCATATAAGGGAACCACCTTCCTGCGGAGATAGGCCCACATTATACGAACGCACGCGAATTCAGGGCAAATGTGAGATCAGGTGTCATGCACCGCTTCGACTTCTTCTGCCTCGCGTGCTTCGAGGAGACGCGGAGTTCGCCGTCGTCAGGCGGGCTAAACAGGGCTGCTCGAACGCTGGCGCACCGCGCGGTCCAGCGCCTGCAGCATGGATAGACCCTTGCGGGTGTCGCTGGCGACTTTCGCTGGGTCGCAGTTCTTGACGCGGTACCGAAACAGCCAGTAGTGCCACTCCGACAGCTCGGCGAGCGATAGCCATTCCGAGTTGCCGCCGACGCTCGTCTTGAACTCGGCGAGCAGCTCCGTGCTCGGCTTGCCGTAGATGCGCTGGAACGCTTCGTCTTCTATGTGACCGTTGTTGTCCCAGACGCGGCCGGCCGCCAGCTCCTTGCGCACCTCTTCTTGCACGGCGAACTGGAGCGCCGCCTCAACCCGCACGCCGTAGACGAAGTTGAGGTGTGGCTTGTACTTCGCACCCAGCATCGCCTCGAAATCGGCCTCGTCCGTCTCCAGCGGTAGCTGCTCGTGGAAGAGCAGCGCCTCCGCTTCGTCTTCGGGGATAAGGTCCGTCATCTCGTCACAGAGACGCTCCGCCAGCAGCAGCCAGTCGAACGCCTCGCCGCCGACGAGATAGCGAAAGTCCCGCTCGCCCTTCGTCTCGACGCTCAGCGGCCAGTTGCGGACAGCGTGGAGGAGGGCGTGAAACCAGTGCTGATCGCCCCTCTCGACCGAACCCCGCATCTCGCCGATGAGACGCTGCGCCTCCACGCGGACGTCGCCGGTGGTGTCCGTCTGTGGGCTCATGTCGTTCCTAAACTACGCCGGTTCCGCCGTGGCACTTTTTGTACTTCTTACCGCTGCCGCAGGGGCAGGGCTCGTTGCGGCCGATCTTTCTGTTGGTGGGGGCCGCCGCCGTTGCCGTGGCTGTGCCGCCGCCGCCGGCCGCGGCTGCGACCTGCGTCGTCGCCGCGCCGGCCGCGCCATCGTCGGCCGGGCCGCTTTCGCTCACTCGCTTCGGTGGCTGCGGACGCACAACAGGCGTTGTCAGGGTGACGTGGTAGATCTGGCGGACGGTGTTCTGGCGGATGTGCTCCGTCAGCTGGTCGTACATGTCGTGGGCCTCGAGCTTGAACTCGACCAGAGGGTCGCGCTGGCCGTAGCCACGCAGGCCGATCCCCTGCCTCAGTTCGTCGAGCGCCGTCAGATGGTAGACCCAGAGCCGGTCGATCACCCGCAGGAAGAGCAGCCGTTCCAGCGTGCGCATGCGCTCCTCGCCCAGCTCCTCTTCCTTATTTGCATAGGCTTTGCGCGCGCCTTCCAGCACCTCGTCCAGCGCCTCCTCGGCGGCCTTCTCTCGGACGTAGCGCGGCGTGAGCTTGGCAGGCAGCGGCATGATCGCCTTCAGCTCGCCGATGAGGCTCTCGACGTCCCACATATCGTGGTCGGAATCGGCCGTGAAGGCGTCGAAGACGCGTTCGATCTCCCGCTCGACCATCTCGATGATATTGGAGCTGAGGTCCACTCCCTCGAGGATCTTGCGTCGCTCCGTGTAGATGAGGTCACGGTGTCGGTTCATCACGTCGTCGTACTGGACCACGTGCTTGCGGATATCGAAGTTGTGGCCCTCGACCTTCGTCTGCGCCTGCTCAATCGCCTTGGAGACCATGTTGCTCTCCAGCGGCGTGTCCTCGTCCATGCCCATCTTGCCCAGCAGGTTCGGCACCCACTCCGGAGAGAAGCGCTTCATCAGGTCGTCGCCGAAGGAGACGAAGAAGCGCGAGCTTCCCGGGTCGCCCTGACGCCCGGCGCGCCCGCGGAGCTGGTTGTCGATGCGCCGCGACTCGTGTCGCTCCGTGCCGATGATGTGCAGCCCGCCGGCCGCGATCACACGGTCGTGCTCGTCCTGCCACTTCTTGCGCGCCTGCTCGCGGATCGGCCCGCTGACGTCTTCGCTCGCCGTTAGCAGGTCGATGCCTTGCCTGCGGGCGATCTCTTCGGCCATGCGTTCCGGGTTGCCGCCGAGGACAATGTCCGTACCGCGGCCCGCCATGTTGGTGGCGATGGTGACGGCGCCGGTGGTGCCGGCCATGGCGATGATGTGCGCCTCTCGCTCGTGCTGCTTGGCGTTGAGGACCGCCGGCTCCTTGAGCGGACAGACCTGGTGGTACTCGGCGCAGTCTTCGAGGTTACAGGTCGACGTGCGCTTGAGCGCGTCGGACAGCAGCTCCGACGTCTCGATCGCGACGGTGCCGACGAGCATCGGGCGGCCGTCGCCGTGCGCGTCCTCGATCTCCTCGACAACGGCTTTGAACTTGCCGCTGATGCCCTTGAAGATGACGTCCTGCCGGTCGTCGCGAACCATCGGTTGGTGAGTCGGGATGACAAGCACGTCGAGGCCGTAAATCTGGTGGAACTCGTCGCGCTCCGTCCAGGCCGTGCCGGTCATGCCGGCGAGCTTCTTGTACATCCGGAAGTAGTTCTGCAGCGTGATCGTGGCGTAGGTGACGCTCTCGCGCTGGATCTTGACGCCCTCTTTTGCCTCCACCGCCTGGTGCAACCCGTCCGACCAGCGGCGCCCGGTCATCAGGCGTCCGGTGAACTCGTCGACGATCACCACCTCGCCGTCCTTGACGACGTACTGGTGCTCGCGCTGGTAGAGGAACTCGGCCTTGAGAGCGGCGTCCAGGAACCGGGTCAGGCGGAAGTTCGCGGGGTCGTAGAGGTTCTTGATGCCGAGCGCCTTCTCCACTTTCTCGACGCCCTCTTCCGTCAGGCTGACGCTCTTGTGCTTCAGGTCGACGATCAAGTCTTGCTCCGGCGACATGCGCGGGACGATGCGCCCGAACGTGCGATAGATCTCCTCGGTCTCCTCCGCCGGGCCGCTGATGATCAGCGGTGTCCGCGCCTCATCGATGAGGATGCTGTCCACCTCGTCGACGATCGCGTAGCTCTGCGGTATCTCCTGCCGCTGCACCGCGCGTGCGAAGTCCGTCGCCATGTTGTCGCGCAGGAAGTCGAAGCCGAACTCGTTGTTCGTGCCATAGGTGATGTCGGCGGCGTAGACTTCGCGGCGTTCCACCGGGGTCAGGTGGCGCAGGCTCTCGTTGTCCAGGTTCGCCGTCCGGTCATAGATGTAGCCGGAGTCGTGCTGGAGGATGCCGATGGTCAGGCCCAGCGCGTCGTAGATGGCGCCCATCCACTGGGCGTCGCGCTTGGCCAGGTAGTCGTTCACGGTGATCAGGTGCACGCCTTTGCCGGCCAGCGCGTTGAGGTATATCGGCAGCGTGGCGACGAGCGTCTTTCCCTCGCCGGTCTTCATCTCGCTGATCTTGCCCTGGTGGAGGACGACGCCGCCCAGGATCTGCACGTCGAAGGGCCGCATCCCCAGCCGCCGCTGCGAAATCACGCGCACGACGGCGAACGCTTCCGGCAGGATGTCGTCCAGTGTCTCGCCGTCCTCCAGCCGCTCGCGGAACTCGTCGGTCTTCGCGCGCAACTGCTCGTCGCTGAGCGGCTGGATCGCGTCTTCGAAGGCGTTGACCTCTTTGACGATCGGCCAGAGCTTCTTCAGCTCCTTCTCGTTGTAGTCTCCGAAAATCTTGGACAGGATGCTCATTCGGGGTCTTTATTCTCCTTCCGGCCGCTGGCGCTCAACTGATACGAGCGCCTCGCGATGGCCGTACGAATCAATGATACCAGCAGGGGACAGGATTGGGTGGCGGGGCGCGGCGCTAGTGGCTGGCGCCGTTGAAGAGCGCGCCGACGGACTGGCCGGTGTGGATGCGGCGGATCGCTTCGCCGAGCAGCGGGGCCACGGAGAGCACGGTCATGTTCGGCAGGTGCTTCTCCGGCGGGATCGGGATCGTGTCCGTGAAGACGATCTCGTCGATCGGCGACTTCTCGATCAGCGTGACGGCGTCGCCGGAGAGGATCGGGTGCGTGGCGGCGACGTAGACAGCCGTCGCGCCCTGCTCGACGACGACGTTCGCCGCGGCGACGAGCGTGCCGCCAGTCAGGACCTCGTCGTCGACGATGAGGACGGCGCGGTCTTTGACGTCACCGATCACCGTCGTCGCCTCCACCTTCTCGTTATTGCCCAGCCGCCGCTTCTCGACGATCGCCAGCGGGGCGCTCAGGCGGTCGGCCATGCGGCGGGCGCCCTTCGCGCCGCCGGCGTCGGTGGCGACGACCGTGAGGTTCGGGAGCTTCTTCTCGGCGATGTGGTTGGCGAGCAGCGAGAGCGCTGTCAGCTCATCGACGGGGATGTTGAAGAAGCCCTGGATCTGCCCGGCGTGCAGGTCGATCGTCAGGACGCGGTCGGAGCCGGCGGTCTCGAGAAAGTTGGCGATCAGGCGGGCCGTGATCGGGACGCGCGGCTGGTCCTTCTTGTCGCTGCGTGCGTACGGATAGTAGGGAAGAACGGCCGTGATGCGGCCGGCAGAGGCACGCCGCGCCGCGTCGATCATGATGAACAGCTCCATCAGCCGCGTGTTCACCGGCGAGCACATCGGCTGCAGGATGAACACGTCGCGGGCGCGGATGTTTTCCTTGAAGCGCACGAAGATGTTCTCGTTGGAGAACTCGAAAACCTCAGCCTTGCCCACATCCGTCTCCAGGTACGAGCAGATATTCTGAGCCAGCGCCGGATGGGCGTTTCCGGTGAAGACTTTGAGGTCCTGGAAAACGGGTGAATCAGCCACGGTGGAACCGGCCTCAAAATACAATACTGACCACGCACTAGCAACCGCCTGCTGCCGCCCGATTGACCGAGTCCACAAAGGCATGTACTGTGTGGCTTCCACACTCGCCGTGCTTCCTGCATTCGGTTGCCGAAAGCGGATAGTTTGGCCTTGGCCGCCTCCGCTATCGTGCGGGTGGAGGTATTCGATATGACCATCACAACCGACGTGAAAACTCTCACGCAGACCACAGACGACGCCGCCGGCCCGGCGTTCATTATCGCCGTGCGCAGTACGAGAATCTTCTGCCGGCCCGGCTGTCCCGCCAGGGCGCCGAAGCCCGAAAACATCGTCCTCTACTGGACGACCGGTGAAGCGGAGGCGGCTGGCTTCCGCGCCTGCAAGCGCTGTCGCCCGCTCGATCCGTCGCCGGACCCGCGCGCCGGCTACCTGGCCGAGGCCTGCGCTTACCTCGACGACGATCCGGACGCCGAACCATCCCTGGCGTCGGTCGCCGGCCGGTTGGGTCTCCGCAGCGAGTACCTGCGCAGGCTCTTTCGGCGCGAACTCGGCGTCTCGCCGCGCCAGTATCTGGCGTCGGCGCGGTCCGGCCGCCTCAAGGACGGCCTCCGTGAGGGCGCAACCGTCACGCGAGCGCTGTACGACGCTGGTTATCCCAGCGGCTCCCGGCTGTATGAGAAGTCCGACGATGTGCTGGGCATGACGCCGGCGACCTACCGCCGGGGCGGCGCGGGCATCACCGTGCGCTACGAGATCACGGACTGCGCGCTGGGCAAGCTGCTCGTTGGCGCCACGGAGCGCGGCGTTTGCATCGTCAAGCTCGGCGACGACGGGGCGCAGCTCGAACGCAAGCTCGCGCGGGAATTCCCGCGGGCGACGCTGGAGCGCCAGAGCGAAGGCCTGCGCGCCTGGGTCAGCGAGATCGTCCGTTACCTGGACGGCGAAACGATGAAGCTCAACCTGCCGCTGGACATCCAGGCGACGGCGTTCCAGATGCGCGTCTGGCGTGCCCTCCGCGGCATCGCCCGCGGCGAGACGAAGTCTTACTCGCAGGTCGCCCGCGAAATCGGGTCGCCCAGGGCGGCCCGTGCCGTCGCCCGCGCCTGCGCGACGAACCCTGTCGGCATCGTTATCCCCTGCCACCGCGTCGTGCGCAACGATGGGAGCCTCGGCGGCTACGGTGGCGGCGTGGAGCGCAAGGAGGCCTTGCTGGCGATGGAGAGCCGGCCAGAGCCGGACGGCGGCGAGCGGCCGCCCCGTTGAGCAACCCTGGCCGCCCGGCGCGCGCCGTTCCGACGTTGTTCGCGCTGGGTGGCATCTGGGGTGGCTCGTTCCTCTTCATCAAGGTCATCGTCGACGAGACGGGGCCGCTGGAAGTCGTCGCCGGGCGGTTGTTCTTCGGCGCGCTGGCGGTCGGCGCTTACGTGCTCGCAACCCGGCACAAAATTAGCGCGACGCCGAGACTCGTGGCGCGCGTCGCCGTCCTCGCGATGCTCGCCAACGTCATTCCGTTCGCACTGATCTCCTGGGGCGAGCAGCACATCGACAGCGGCACGGCGTCCGTCCTCAACGCGATGGTGCCGATCTTCACCGCCGTCGTCGCTGCCGTCGCTCTCGACGAAGAGCACTTCACGCGGGCCCGTCTGGGCGGCCTGTTCCTCGGATTCATCGGCGTGGCGGTGCTCACCGGCACCGAGTCGCTCGACGTCACGGACTCGGCCGTCGCCGGCCAGCTCGCGGTGGTCGGCGCGGCGCTCTGCTACGGCCTGGGCGCGGTCTACATGCGCAGCCTTCTCCGCGAGCAAGATCCCGTCAGCCTGACGATGATCCAGCTTGTCATCGCCTTTTTCATCGCCTCGGTCGCGCTCGTCGCCGTCTCCGGAACGCCGGACTACTCGCTGAGCCTCGAAGCGTGGGGCTCGTTGCTCGTGCTGGGCACCCTGGGAACGGGCATCGGCTACGTCGCCTTCGTCTGGCTGATCGAGAACATCGGCAGCGTGCGGGCCTCGCTCGTCACGTACATCGTGCCCGTCCTGGCGTTGTTCCTGGGCTGGCTGGTGCTCGATGAAGACATCGGCGTCAACACGATCGCCGGCTTCCTGCTGATCATCGCCGGCGTAGCCACCGTCATGCGCGGTCAGGCGCCGTCCAGTCAGCGCCTCCAGGAGCCCGTAGCGCCCGCCGCCGTCGGCGAATAGGCGACCCGTATCTGCGCTCGTAGCGAAAAAAACAGTTGAGGCTGTGTTGACTTTTGACTGACCGCTCACTAGAATGGCCTACTGGATGGTTGTCGAATCCCCCCAGCTTCTATTCCCTGTATCTATTTGCCTTTGACCTCAGGCCCCGCCGCCTGCCCGGTCTCTCGTTTCTAGCCTCTCGGGAGGAGAGTTTTGCATGGTTGTCGCACGCGACGTCGTATCCGAGAAGTTCAGCGTCCCTCAGCTCACCAAGTCATACTCACGCATTCCTGACGTTCACCCGCTGCCTAACCTCGTCGAGATCCAGCTCGACTCCTACGAGACCTTCAAGACGGAGAGCCTGCGCGAACTCTTCGATGAAATCTCGCCGATCCTTGACTTCAC
>SDBV01010722.1_pt1 | contig 11985 bp, 18 predicted proteins | sample 2277081 | NCBI WGS metagenome assembly SDBV01 (sample SAMN10402039, study PRJNA504765) | marine sediment metagenome | isolation source: marine sediment core GS10_PC15, 223 cmbsf | place: Arctic Ocean: Southern Knipovich Ridge | collected 2010 | reverse complement strand
GTCTATTTAACGAGTCTTCTAATTTTGTCATATTTGTTTCACACCCAAAATCTTTCAATTATAGATTAAGTTATAATTTAAACATAAAAAAAATTATTTTAACTAAATATAATTAATAAGCTAGCTTTTGATTTCAATCTTCTTCTGAGTCATCTTTATATTCTGGATTATTTGGATTTAACTGGTTCGATCTATTATCTGTTGCTGCTTGATAAGCAGGATTATTTGGATTTTTGCTATCTGATCTATCATCGTTAGAACTACGATTCTTTCCCATAATTTTCACCTCCTCATTTTACATTTAAATATTCTAGAAATCACCAAAAATTTCATCCCATTGATTTTTAATAGCGTATTGATTTGCTTCTTGCAAAGCATCGTAAAATTGATCAATTTTCTTCTCACTATAATCTTCCAGTATAGATTTCTTAGTATACACTCTATCTGGTAAAACCAAAATTCCATACATCAAAATTAAAAATGAAACACTTGAAGATCTCTTAAATGAACCAGTAATTTAAAAAAAATTGGTTACAAAATGGTAAATGGTCAAAAATTTACATAGTAAAGAAAATTAGCACCTTAGATGGTTTTTATAGAAATGAAGCTTATAAAAAATGGGCTGTTGACAAAATGTTAGTTTTTTATGATTTTATTCAACGAAATTTTAATGAGATTAAAGACAATGTTAAACAAGTTCTTACTAATGAATCTGAATATAATATAAATAATAAAGAAATTTCATCATTAATCAGCAAACAAAAGGACCTAAAAAAAGTAAAAAAAATTTATTATGAAAAGGATCACCTTTTAAAAAAACCTTCAAGTATTAAAGAATTATATGAAAAATTTAAAGAAGAAATTCTTAAGATTGATGAAAAAATAGTAATAAAACCAACTAGCCTATATATTGCATTTAAAATAAACAAGAATAATTTTGCTAGCATTTTTATTTATATTAAAAAAATTGATGTTTGTCTTAGTAAGTTAAAGGAAAATTTTAATGATCCCAAAGATATTTTGGAAGATATCCCAGAAACATATCGTTGGGGTAAAATTTGTAGATTTAAATGTGATTCTTTTGAGAATATACCATATGCTATTAAATTGATTAAGCAATCATATGAAATAGTAATAACAAAATAAATTCTATTATTAGGATGTGATATATTTCTGAATATCAATTTTTAATAGTTATATGACAATTTGTAACCCATTTTCTTTTAACTTTTCTATGCTTTCTGGAACGCTAATCCAGTATTTTGCGTTTAAATTTAAGGTTTCAAGGCAGTTCAGATTTTCAATGTATTTAGGTATATTAATAGCAACCCAGAATTTTGTCTTTTGTCAACATGAAAAAACCTCAAATAATAGATAAAAATAAGATAATTTAAACCGGTTCTAAACCCATTTCCCATATTTATATTGGAGATTGGATTAATAATCTCAATGAAGATGAAATTTATTTAATTTTACTTAAAAAAAATAATGAATATATGAGAACAATATCATGAGTTTAACAAAGTTTTTAAGATTAAATGAAGTTAAAATAAAGTTTCGAGAATTTTTTCCAAAACCCAGATTTTCTATAAAAAGGGAATTATTGGCACCCCCTTTAACTCGCCATTATTCGAAAGTGGGAACTGCTTTTGATTATCTCCTTCGTTTTTTTGTTAAATATTTATATCCTGAAGCAATATGCAATAAATGGGTTGCTGAAAACTCATAGGTTTTACTTAAATTAATAATACTTGAAAAGCAACTAGATAAAGATTCACGTTTGCCGATTAATAGTAAAGAAACTGCCAAATTACAAAAATTTTTTATAAATTTAATAAATTCAATAGAATCAAATAATGGTATTTATGAATATATGGATCAAATTGCTTTCATTGAACAAAACTATCATATAATAGATAGCGTCATATCAGATGCTAAAGAAAATTATTCAATGTTCCTTTTAAGTGGCAAAATCACAGATAAACTATTAGAATCAACACTTTTACTAGCTCAAGTAGATAACATCTATCGAGCTCGAAGGATTAGTGATAATTTAGTGATATTCGATCAAATGGATGTTAAGGATTTAAGAAATCTAATCTCTCTTGCGAATCAAAAAGAACTTAAACCAAATAACGTCTGCATCTTAAACCCAAATTTCGGCCAAGCTTCTCTTATGGTTGGAGGAGCAGATGCCGATTTAATTATAGATGACATGTTAATAGATATAAAAACAACGAAGAATTTAAAAATGAACCGAGAGTATTATGATCAGTTGATTGGCTATTACACATTATATAGAATCGGTGGTGTAAACAATACAACAATGAATGTTGATATAAAAAAATTAGGTGTCTGCTTTTCGAGGTACGGATATCTTCACTTATATAATATTGAAGATATTATTGATGAAACTGAATTTTCTAAATTTATTGAATGGTTTAAAGAAAAAGCTATTCAGAAGTATGGTAAAATTTGAAATAGAGTTATTAACTTAATTTAGTGGAGGATAAGTCACAAAATATTTACTTCTCCAGCCAAAATCCCTAAAAAATTTGTTCTGGAATCTTTTTTGTAGTGATCTACTCATCCTTAAATGCCTGATATACTTTTTAAAACATTTTTTAACTTTTTTGAAGAGTAATTGGGTATTTACTTTTAATTCAATATTTTGATTAGATTTTCCCCATGAATTGCCTATTATTACGTTATTTTTGTCTGATCTATTATGTCTTCCAAAAGGTAATACTAGACCATTATGTTCATTTCTGAAAGCCTTATAAAAACCCCAAGCAAAATTATGATCTTTCGATGGATTCATAGTTCTAAATTTCCTAAATTTTATGTTTCCATCATAAAATGTAACAAGTTTTGTGGGATCAAGCTTTGTACGGAATTCCGAAAATTCTTTTCTTAAGAATTTTAGGAATATTTCTCCTGTAGACCGCGCAGCATCAAAGTAATATTGAATTAGTGTATCAATAATAATACAACAAAGATTGATTAAAACAAAATCGAAGTGGAGATGAAATTTTTTATCACTTAAAATTTTCCCTGGTTTGATATACCAATCCTTAATACGAATCTTAAATATATCGATAACTTTCTGTAATGATGATTTATCCAACATTATTATTTTGTTTGACTTATTAAAATGCCTGGTGGGATTAATCATTTGTTTATCATCAAAAAACATTTTATATACCTTTTTAAAAATAAATTTAATATTGAATTGATGGAATTTTTTAACTAGTTCTTTAAATAAATCTAGAATTATCTATTTTTAAAGAGTACTTTGTGCTTTAAATGGTTTCATATGTAAAACCTGTTGTCTGTGGGGTTAATTATTAACCAAAATTTAAATAATAAAGATTTAATTGATCATTATGAGTATTTAACAAAAAGACATAAAGATGAATATGAAGTATTGGATTTTAATTGGTAAATTTCAAAGAAGAAAAGGTTATGCTTTCAATTGGGAACGTATAATAGATTTAATTGAAAAAGGAGAAAAGAACTTAGATATTTTTTTAAAAAAATTATTGGATTTTCAAAATTTTAATCTTATTTTTATGATGTTAAAGAGTACTATTCCTAATGTCGCTAGAATTACCTCCGCAATTAACACTTGAACGAACATCAACCAGATTGGCAATCCCCAAGTGATATTAAGAATAATTGCCACATATAGAGAAATTATAATAGCATATAGAACTCCACCAACATACTTTAAGAATTTCTTATTTCTTAGAAACATAATACAATAGAGAGCAGGGATATTCACGATGCTACCAATTAAGTCAATTGGTCCTAAAGGTGAGGTCAAATTAACAAAGAATACCCCAATCACATTCCCAATTAACCCCTCTAAGGGAAAAAGAACACACATACCAACAATTAGTTCGGCTACTCGAAATTGTAAGCCGAGAAAGCTAATAGGTTGGAAAATATATCCCAATGCAATATAGAGGGCAGCCGTAATTGCAGTTAGCGCTACTTTAATGCTCTTATTTCTCTCAACTGAGAACTTAGTTTTTAAACCTTCCGTTTTACTTTCCATTTCCAGTTCCATTTTGTTAACCTTGAATATTATTTTAGCAATATTTTTAATTATATATCTTATTAAATAAAGCTAATATTGTTACAGCCTTAATAAATGGAAGATGCACCTCTCAAAGTTATTTATAATATATTTATATCCCCAAGATGTGCTGTAAATAAATTATAATGATTATTGAATTAAATAGTCACTCAAGACGTATTATTATGAAACTATCCCTTAAGTTTACTATTATCTTGAAACTTATATGGTCTATATATTCTAGGGAATCTAATGACGGGGAATATTCCTATAATGTTCCTTTTTCATTAGAAGATGGTGATGATTATCGAATCTCAATAGAAGTAGAAGATGAATATTATTACAGTGATTATTTTTCTATTGAAAAAGAAAAAGATGAAGAGGTAATCTCAGGTTACGAGCTGATCCCAATTATCGGTGGATTGTTTGTTGGTATTATAATTGTAAGTATGAGGAGAAAGATAAGTACAAAAACAAAAATCTAATTTTTCCACCTCCGCATTCATCTAATTAATTGGGGGTGAAATTATTTTGAATTGAATTATTTGAGATTTTGAAGATATATAATTATCGCTTTAAACCAAGCATAGTTAATAATCGATTGAGAGAGTTTGGGATTGAGATAATTAAAATAATATTTTAAATTTAAGATGGATATTTTTTCATTATAATTTAATACTTTTTTAACAATTAAATCAGCAATAGGTTCTACTAAAGAATTCCGTCCTGATCTTGGATAACCGTTGGAATTATTGCAAACAAAGCATGAATCTACTTCTTTTATGATACTTTTAATTTCTCGGTCAATCCACTTCTCAATAAACTGTCTATTAAACATAATAATAACAACCTTTTTAATCTTATAAAAAAATATATAGTTGGTTAATTTTTCGATTTCAAGAAAAATATTTTGAAATCTTTTAAGGATTCTCTCTTCCCTTCTCGTGCTATTTAAAATGTAGAATAAATATTTATTGAAAAAAAACTTACTAAAAATATGGCAAAAATTTTTATATCTCATCCAAATAGAGAATCAGATGCTACTGCAACAGCACACAGTTATGTGACCTATATACGGGAAAACTCGAGATTTGGAGTTTGGTTAGACACAGAACATTTCCCTAAAGCTCAAATAACAAATGAAAATCAAATAAAGAAAATAATAAAAGATGGTTTGGATCAATGTGATATTTTCTTAGGCTTATATTATCCAAGTACAAAATTATCTCGGTTTAGAGATGATACTTGGTATACATCAGATTATACGACAATATAAAATGTAGTTATACTGAAATTTTTAACTGGACTAATGATTCAAACATAATTCAAGAGAGAATTCATGAGGCATTTTTAAAAAAGGATAAGGTGCTTCCAAATAATTCAAGAACTTTATTTAAAAATAATCATTCTAGTGAAAGATGGTATTAATATAAGGGAATTTTAATGAATAGCCAATATCAACCATATAAACCTCACCTTCAAATATTTATCTTGGTTCATCAAGATTCGGCTTATAATCCTTCATTAGCTCAATTTATTTTCTCTTTTTTAACAAGAGATATTAAAAATCCCTTATCCAGGGGTTTAGGAATACCTGTGTATTTTTGGAATCCATTTCTATATGAATATGAAAGTAACGATAAAATAATTAACTATAATAGTGCTAATCATACAGTTGTCGTCAGCTTAATTGATTATAAAATGTTATTAGATTCTAATTGGCAAGGGTTCTTAAATCAATTATGGAATGAAGTTAAAGATTTAACTTCTAAACATCGTTTAATATTAGTTGCACTTGATGAACAAGCGTTAAAAATAGCTTCTGATTTGAAAAATGTTAATTTTATTAGATTATTTGATTTTCCTGAAGAAAATAAGCTTTTTTTTCTTAGATTATCTATTACACATGAATTATGTCGACTTCTTAGAGGTGATCCAATTGATGGGTTAATACCATCAGTTAAATTATTTTTAAGTCATGCAAAGAAAGATGGTGAAATTATTGCTGAAAGAGTTAGAGATTATATACATAGTAAAACACAGTTAGATTCATATTTTGATTCTAATAACATTCCCCCTGGTATTGACTTTAAAAAAGATATTGAAAAAAATATTTTAAATTCTTGCCTAATTGCCTTTCGAACTGATGCATATGGTTCACGAGAATGGTGTAGAAGAGAAGTTTTAATTACTAAAAAAAATAAATGTCCGATGATTGTTGTAAATTGTTTAAGTGAGGGGGAAGATAGAAGTTTTCCATATATGGGGAATGTTCCCGTAATTCGATGGGATTCACAAAATAATAATCGAATTCATGATATACTTACTCTTGCTCTTCATGAAACGCTAAGAAATCTATATAACTCATTATTTTTAAGAGATTTTAACGAATTATTAGAAATTCAAGAGAAGTATTTATATTGGTATCGAGCACCCGAAATTTTAACATGTATTCAAAATATAGGAAAAAAAATAAATAGTCAAGATGACTTTATTTTATTATATCCAGATCCTCCATTAGGGATTGAAGAAATAATTTTATTAAAACAAACATTATCAAATGTGAGATTTATAACACCTACACAATTAGTAGAAAACGATTTGATTAATAATGCCATTAAGGAACCCAAGAGTATTATAGGTTTATCAATCTCTGATAGCCCTGACTTACCTATTAATGGATTAACAAAACACCATTTATTAGATGCGATGATCGAGTTTTATCGATATATTTTAACATCTAAAGCTCGAATAGCTTATGGTGGGGATCTTCGAAAGGGTGGCTTTACTCAAAAACTCTTTGATTTAACAAGAGAATATACAAAAATTGAAGAAAATCCAGAAAATCGAGTCATTAATTATTTATCCTGGCCCTATTATAGAGATTTAACAGAGAAGGAGGATGCAGAATTAATAGATGTAGCAGTTATTAAAAAGATTGATCTTCCTGAAGATATTAAAGAATTTACTGAAAAAGTTATAGATAAAGAAAAACCTGAAGACAGATATTTAATTGCTAGAGCTCTTACGAAGATGAGAAAAGAAATGAATAATGCAATCCAATGTCGAATTTTTATAGGGGGCAATATCACTAAATTTGGTGGAAGATATCCAGGATTGATTGAAGAAGCTTATTTAGCTTTAAAGTCAGAAAAACCCATTTATTTAATTGGTGCTTTTGGAGGGGCCTCTAAAGTAATTATCGAGGCTATTAAGGGTAATAAACCTAAAATATTATCATTAGAAGAGCAAATAAAAAATTCCAATTATAAAGAATTTGTCAATTTCTTTAATAAACAATTAATAGATCATCCACAAATTGAAAAGGAAATGATTGATTATAATAAATTATTAAAATTTTTTCAAGAGATTGGTAAAAAGGGTTTAAATAATGGATTAAATGAGGAAGAAAATAACCAACTCTTCAATACTATATATATTAAGGAAATGGTTTCATTAGTTTTAAAAGGTCTTTCAAGACTAAAATTAATTTAATTAATCAGATATAAGATATAAAAAAAAACTTGATTCATCGTTCTATGATAAAAAATCGTAAGAATTATTGAAAAAAATATTTAATTCTAATTCATTTTATAGTGAAAAGACCAGAATTTTATTTACTCTATTATCTTTATATATTTTTAAACAAGGATAACTCTAGCTATTGAATAAAAGATAAATTATAAAAAATCTAAAAGGATATTAATGAAGGGTAAAGTTAGAATTAAATTACCATGGTTATTAGAATCTGAGTTTGAGATTGACACCACAAAAAATACAAAAAAAATCGCATGGGAGTTATACTGTGAAATTTATACCAGAGTTGGTGTAGTAGATTTTAAGGAAGAGGAAGATATTGTTATTCATTGCTTAGATTCCTGGTATAAATTTTTCCAATTTGCTCGGCAAAAATTAAAAGAATAAGAAATTCCTAATAAGAAAACGTCACGAATTAGAAAAAAACAGAAGAAAAATTATAGTTTAGCAGAGATTATTCTTTCATTATTAAATACACAGCTTAGACCATTTCTTAGAAAGTGGCATGGTGCTTTTAAACACTATTGGGAATATGATTCTGATAAAGAAATGTATCCCATTGATAGACAGAAAGAATTTTCAGAATATAAACAGATTATTGAAGATTTAAAGGTTATGCAAAAAAAATTAAAAAACACATCAAATGCTTTATATGAAATAGCTGTATCTTAAATTACTTTTATTCTTTAACTTCATGTTTTTTTGCAATTTCTCCAATTTTCTCTAGCAGATCTGCCTTCCAATGATCTCCTTTCTTATAATGTATTTTATAAGATTTGGAGCTTTCTACAACACCAGAATCTCTTGATCCATCTAAAAATACATGAATAATTGGCTTTCCCCAATATCTTGCCTTTTGTGCTTCTAAGTCATACCAAGCGGATCTTTCATATCGATTTGAATCTTTTACGGGATGATATAAAGCTAAAAAAATATCACTTTCTCTCATAGTTTTACTTATTATCTCGTTAATCTTTACTAGGTTCGTTAATTGTTCTTTAGGAAAAAACTTTTTATCAATTGATACCTTAAATTCACTTTTTTCTTTAATATATTCCCCATATTGATGGGCACGCTGAGTTTTTGCTTCATCTCGATTTTGGTGTGATATAAAAATGATGGTATCTTTATCATCCAATTCCTCTATTCTCTCTGCCTGCTTTTTGAGTTTTTCTGTAGCTTCATTCTCTTTTTTTTCAAAATTGTCAATTTCTTCACTTTCACTATAATCTTGACCTCTGCCATGCAACCAACCAAGTCCTCCTCCACTATTCATTTATGCTTGTCCACTCCTTATATTTTTCATTAATTCCTTAAAATGAAATAAATTATGTGATAAAGTATAATACATGTATAAATTTTCAAAATCCTTCTTGTTAATTTTTCTAATATCCCTTAATTTATAACAATATCGACACGAGCAATTAATATCCATTAAACGACTTAAATCTGTAAAGTCTGTTTTAGTAGGAATAAAGAGGGAATCTTGCCAATGAATCCCGTCAAATAATTCTACACCCAGCTCCGCATATTTCTTAAGTAATAATGGATGGCTACAACCCATTAAATGAAATAATAGCTCTTCAAAACCATATTCTTCTTTTATTAAATGTAAGATGGTCTTAAGGTTTTCACAGCGAATATCGAATGAATTCCCTAAATTTCTTTCTGGAATACATATAGCTAAGAGTTTTTTATCAATTTCAAGGTTATCAAGAAAGGATCTAATTGTACTAATATGTTTTCCATGAATTACAATTTCATAAAATTGTTGATAGTCTTTAAGTCTATTTCTCATAATATTATAATTTGAAAGATCTTCTAAAAAGGAGTTTTTTGGATTAACACAGATTTTATCCAATGAGACTACTATATCAGAATTTATCTCTTTAGCTGTTTTTATTAATAAATCGTTATTCCAATTCTTTGAGAATACTCCAGTATAAATTTCAAATCCTCCACTGTCCATAAAACATAATCCATTACTGTTTGAAATTTGATTATATATCTCATTTGGAATCTCTGTTTTAAGATAATATAGATCGTAAGCAGAAATCATAAAATGTGTAATTTTTTGATTGGTCAAGTAATAAAGCAAATCAAAATAATTATCATATCTTTTTATTGATGTTAAGGAAGGAATAAATTCAGGAGTTTCTAAAATCTTATTATTTATTAATTTTAATTTCCTTTTTATCATATTTTCATCTCTTTAATGTTTAATTTTGGGTTTTTAACCAGTCTAATACTTCAAATCTTTCTATACATGAAAGACATTTCTGGCAATGGTTTTTCACACCTTTTTCACAAGAATAGGAAATATTAAGTGGTAATTGATATTTTTCAAAATATCTTATAACATCAATTTTAATAAAATCATCAATTGGTGTTAGAATCTTTATATTTCTTTTTATAGATTTACTTATGATTGATTCGAGTGTATCAAAGTAAGATCTGTTACAATCTGGGTATTCATTCGTAGACCTTATTACTCCAATTGCGATGTAATCACTATCTAATTGGTTTAGAAAAGCTGAAGCAATAGTTATCAATAATAAATTTCTAGAAGGGAAAAAAGGATCAATAGTTTCAAGTTTTGTCAAACCAGTATCTATATTTTCTCCAAAATTTTGCATATCAATTTTTTGATACCATTCAATATTTTCAAATCTACAAATTTTTAAAAAAGCTTCATATTCAAGATTTGCTGAAATTTGACCATAATTGACATATAAACAAGAAACTTTCATATCATTTCTAAGTAAAAAATCGATTAGGACAAAGGAATCAGGACCACCAGATAATAGGCATAATGCATGCTTCTTCATTTTTGTCATATAAAAAATTGAATCTAAAATTAAAAAAATTTTTTCAATACGGAAATAAAATCTAAATTATCTTCTACAAATAGATGATAATTTACATATTTTACACCTTCGATTTCCACAATAGTTTTTTCCATAAAACCATATAGCTAAATCAAATGATATGTTATCAATATTTATTTCCTTGATGATTTGGTTTTGTATTTTTTCATAAGTATTATAGTTAATATTCCTTTTATTTACTAAATTGAAACGATAAAATAGGTTTTTTATATGGATATCAATTACGGGAATATAGAATCCGATATTTCTTAACCAATGACTTGCAATTTTAAACCCAATTCCAGGAATTTCTATCAATTTCTTTCTAATTTTATCGTAAGTTTGAAAGATTTTAAGAAAATCGTTAATATTGAAGACATACTCTTTAAAGAAAAGAATTGTATTATAAATTGTATTGCTTTTTGTGTTATAAAAACGATATCTATTCATTCTTAAAGATTTTTCAATTAGCTCTCTTAGATAATTAAAATCTTCTAATTTCTTCAAAAAACTTGGATGTAATAAATCCATATATTCTTTTAATAGTTGATTATAACAAAATAGAACCTTTTCAGTTTTTATTTGAGTTCCAACTAAGATTGAATAGATTAATTCAAACCATTTTTCAGCATTGGATTTTTTTTTATAAAAATATGTTTTAAAAGAATCTATTTGCTTTTTGTGAATTAAATTTGAAATATTTATAAGCTCTACTATATTATCATAGCTTTCCACAAGCATAGAATAAATAAAATGGATATTTTTTATTGAATTAAAATAATATGAAGAAATGATCTCGATATTATATTATTATATTAAATTCAAATATTTAACATAGTCTCTAGGATTCCAATCATCATAAAAATTGGTGTTTTTAAAAAAGCTTAAAAGGCAATGAAGTAATTTTAAAAATATCTTCTTCATTAAAAGTGTAAAAGTGTTTTGAACATTTTATTTTTAACTATTTAAATTTAATTAGGAGGGTAAAGATATTGCATTTTATGTTTAAATCCGAGGTCGAATCAATCGATATAAAGAAGGGTTATTATAAGAAAATAATTTATTGTCAATTCTGTTATAAAACTCAGGTCAAAAAATTGGATTCTAACAATTATTACATTAAATATCACTGTTGGAATAAAAATTGTGAAGAAAAAAATATCCCATTCATAATTTTAAATAAATATATTCAAGATGAAGAGGGATTTGATGGATATTGCGACACTTGTCATGAACCCTTACATCGTGAATTCAAAATTGACGAGAATCAGAATTTAAAATTAATTTTTAAGTGTAATGTCAAGTTTTGTGAAGCAAACATTGACCCCTACTGCTATGATTTTAGTAATAATAAGTGGGAAAGTGAATCTCCACGAGTCAGATTATTTGAAGATATGTTAGATTCAAATAAGTCAGGTTCTAAAAAAAAAATAATTGAGACACCACTTAAAGAAAAATTCTTACCTAAAATTGAAAATGAAGATAATATCGATTCCACAT
>SDBV01010721.1_pt1 | contig 11986 bp, 14 predicted proteins | sample 2277081 | NCBI WGS metagenome assembly SDBV01 (sample SAMN10402039, study PRJNA504765) | marine sediment metagenome | isolation source: marine sediment core GS10_PC15, 223 cmbsf | place: Arctic Ocean: Southern Knipovich Ridge | collected 2010 | reverse complement strand
TTAAAGAATCATATCTTTCTTTATTCTAAGTTGTACGGTACCCTCAATAACAGAGGTTAGTAGCTCAAACTCTTCATAATTAAGGGTATCTTTTTGATTAGATTCAATCGCATCTTTTAGATTAATTAATGTTACGATTTCCGAATCTGGATGAGCATTTGCCGAATTTATAAAAATAAAAGGTGTAACATTTATTTTTAGTTCTCTTCTTTTGCGTCTAAATTCTTCATATTTATTTATTTTTGAGAATATATGTCCGTCTAAATCATCTAATCTTCTTCTTTCTTCATCATTATATTCATTAATGTTACTTAGGCATCTGAAGAATATTACTCCATAAATCGGTGATACCAGTAGAACATGCGCTTGAACAAGATCATTTTTACTTTCGCCCCTGTAAAATGGAAAATTATAATAAAGATTTATTTCATCAATTTTGAAATTCTTTATTGAATCAATAAGCAATTGAGCTACTTGATCTTCTTTTAATCTTAATTCATCTGCTATTATGTTCATGATTATTTATTCTATACGACTTCTCATATCTTGCTATTACTAAATGGTTAGGTGTAAAATCATTTAGATTTCAAGTTTCAAGTAAATATAAATGACATAAATTAATTATTAATGAACATCATCAATAACATTTTATTATTGAAATAAACAATCTAAATGAAGACCAAGACCAAGCTACGACTAGTGCATACGCCGTAGCGCTATGTGCACAAAGTAATTTTAAAAACACTAATTAAGTACAATGCAACCACAAATAGAAGCGAACTGCACATATAGATATGGAGTATGCACATTTGTTACGTGCTTTTACTCTTTTTAAAATCATTTCGAATTTTTCTCAATCTCCTCTCTAGAAAATTTATATTTTTTCTTTCGAACCAAGTCGGAGCTCTCCCTTCTAAATAACAGTTTTTAATGCATTTGTTAATCTTGTAACCGAGATGAGTTCATATTTTCACAATCTTAGCCGCTATTTTTTCATCGGTTAAGGTATATGCGGTGAAATCAGGAAGTCGTGTTAATGTTTGAAGAGAACTATCAATTCCCCATAGAGAATATGTAAGTTCTGGTCTGATTTTTTTCAAAATATCTTTAGCTTTTTCTGCTTTTTCTTTCCAATTATCTTGACTGTCTTTTGTCTTGGCTTTTAATAGAATATTACTGGTAGCAATCAATTGATGAATCGAACTTGACAAATCTTTTGTATAATTTTCAAGGCTCTTTCTATTGGCTTCACGTAATTCAGCCTTCTTTTTTGAAAACAGAATCATTAATGAAGAAATTGCCGCAACTAGTGCTGCAATTAATGTGGCTATTCCTTTGTCGATTTCCATTAGTTCAAATTGAAATAATCGTATAAATCTTTGATATTTCCCAGTTCAATTCTATTCGGGTCTTTAAAATACCGAACTAGATCTTCAAATTGTTCTCCCCAGTTGTTAATTGACCAATAGTTGGTTTCACAAGTTTCTCTCTTGGTTTCAGGTCTATAACAAGTCCAACAGAAGTCAATGATTGATTGACCATTTATATATTTTATTTGATTTTCTCTTGGCTCAGGTCTGTCGGGCGCAAAAATGATTGGGCGAATGGAGATTAAACCCAATTCACTTTGCAAATCCATTCTATGAAAGTCCTGAGAATTATTTATTTTCTTGACAGAAATAAGCTTTCGCAAATCTTCACTTACTCTAGCAATTTCATCATCTTTTAAGAATCCTAGCCATGTTAATAGTTTGTACCTTCTATCATCATGTTCTCTAATTGATTTATTGAATTGCAGAGGATGTTTTCCTCCTTTTACTTCACCAATAACAATATCTAATTTGGAATCAGTAGGGATATTTAAGAATTTCGAACAATCTATCAGCCTGTCGTCTTGCTGATGATTAGAAAATCTCATACCTAATATATCAATCTCACCATCAACATTATTTTCTTCTGCTGAATGAATTATTAACCCACCCGTGAGATACCCATTTAGTCTTAGATAAAGGGCTACTAATTTTTCTTGTAAGTCACTCTTTGTCATTTATTGTTTTATTGCATATAGCCTATTGTCATGTGCTTTTATTTAATTCCACTATGTCTGCTACGAAAATATTAGCATTCTTTGTTTTTGAATTTGTATTTGGATTAAAAAACTCTTTAATAATTCTAAATCGAGATTCATTCCTAGACAAACGAATTGAATCTGGGAGCCAATACTTCATTAAAGAGAAGGTCTCATTAAGCAATTGTGAAACCTCTTTAGATGCTGAGTTTTTTAAAACGTATCTATTTAACAAAAGCTTTCTTTTTTCTTTTTCAAAGTAGCCACTATCATAAACAACAAGTCTGTCAGAATGGGCAGTTTTTTTCATTAATAGATATTTGTCATCATTCACAGGGTTAATGTCTTTCCCATTGATGACAGTAAATTCAAAGCCAGATTCAGCGCATTTTTCGTAATTTGATTCAAGTTTCAGAAATGATTCAAGTCTAACGAGATTATTGGATATTCTAAGTATACTAATGGAATCCCAATGAGAAGAATATTTCAGAATCAAATTATCCTTTAACGCTTCTCCAAATAATGAACGGACTTCATCTGTGTTTTTGAAAATTTGAAACCCAAGGTAATTTTGATTTTTAACAGAGTTATTAATTTCTTCTTGAGAGTAATTGACGACTGCAAAAATGTTTTGTAAAGTGTTGGATTCAAGATTGTAGCCATGAACAATTTTTTTGAAGTAATATAGAGCAACAAAAATGTCATTTGCGATCTTGTTCTTGATGTAATCATCTAAGTAGCTCTTCTCTTTTTTTAATACAATTTGTCGGATTAGGTCATAAAAAAGATAAGCAATGAAAAAGAAAACGGAGCTGGAAAATACGCCAAGAAATATATTGCGTAATTCAGTATTTGAAATGACCTGAGAAAGTATAAATACGATCAAGGAGGCCAAACCTAAACTCAAATACGGTATTATATGATGCCAGTTTTTCATTTCATATTGTACATAACAATATTATATATTACTTGTTATGCCTGTATTCGAATAACCGTATAAAATGTAATTTAAAATTTGCTTTAAAATAGTTTGATATTTTGTTTTCTTCAATTACTAATTCCATTTTACTTTTTATTATTAGTTCAATATACATTTGATTCATTAATGTTGAAGCGAAAGTTCTTATAAAAAGAGCTCAAGTTCTGCCAGAAACATATTATAGTAAGAATTTATTTCATAACCACATAATTATGTTCCAATCAGATTTCAATCCAATTCTCTATTTATCTGAACCTTGTATAATCTCATTTTTAGCCTTGTTTTTTCCAGCAGCAGCCAATGTGCATTCTTAATTTGAATCATAAATTCAAATCCTAATACTTTTTTGCTAATTTTATTTTCCAATTGCCTTAATTATTCGATCTTCTTGAATTAAAACATCCCTCATTAAAAGTTTGTAGGGAAATTGTTTAAGTTTCTTTGATTTCTTAAACCCTTCAAGAATTTTAATTAGCGAACCCGCTTTTATTAGTGATAAATGCAGATCATATTCTAGCTCTGTGTCGTTAATAAAGTCATCACTGAAATCTGGAGCAATAAGTAAAGATTTGATTACTTTAAAATTGTTAGACTTTGCTAGATTGGTGTAAGATTTCATTTGCCTGGAGACTGAGCTGAACTTATTGTATCCACTTTCTTTTACACTTTTACATTCGACTATTATTAGCTCATTATTTCCCAGATTCAGAACAATGTCAATTTTATCCTTTTTTGTATTTAAGGATCTTTTTAGTTTCTCATCAACATTAAAGCCCAACTGTTTGAAAATTGATCTAGTTACTTCCTCAAATTTAATTCCAAGCTCTGCTTCTTTTATTTTAATCCCATTCTCCTTTAGTGCATTTAAATCTCTAAATCCAATATTAGCAAAATTTTCAAAATAGAGATTTTCAGAATCCTTATAGGTATCAAGAATATTGTCAATAACGTTCCCTCTACTTTTTATTTTTTTGCTTTTAATTAATCTTTCTATGTCTTTAGAATTGATAATATCTAGAATATCCCTGGGTTTGATATTGTAATCGAGCAATATGTTATTGTGAAGTACATTTTCTTGCTGTAGTTCAAATTCCAACTTTACTTGCGCATTTGTTTTAGGTAAAATTTCAGAGAGATCCATTAATAGTTTTTCATAGCCATCTACAGAAATACCAACTTTTTCATCTTTTTCTATGGCATGGAAATAGCCAATAATATTGCCAATTTTATCTTCGATAGTAACCCCTTTTAAAGCGGGGGATAGATTCAAACTTTTAGACCATAGGTCGTTTAAGAATTTCTTTTTATCTGGAATGCTTGTTCCTGTTTTATGGACATCATTAGAAAGTACGCTTGTAAATGACACTCCTTCTTTGATGATTTCTTTAATTTTTTGATCCAGTGGTAATTTTGGATCAATATTATGTTTCTTACAAATTAAATTAATTTGTGGTTCTCTAAATAATCTTAAGATTCTTCTGAAAAATTTGTCAGCAATTTCTTTCTCTCTTATTTTTCTAAGTAGTCGTACCATCTCATCGGCAACATATATTGTCCCTGACTTTTTTGAATAGAAAATGACACCAATATTTTTCAAATCATTAATAATAATATCTGTATCAACTTTTTTAAGTGGGATAATCGTATTGTTAATAAATTTGATTGCTTCTTGTGAAAGTTCTAACTCATGAGCAAGAGTTAGTAAAATAGATAATTCATCATCTGTAATTTTAGCTTCTCTATTTTTTTCAAGATCATTAAAATAGGCAATATTTACACATGCTTGATATATCCTGTAGTCTCGTTTTCTATTTTCCGTGATTTCAGATTTTGGATTTGAAAGTTCTTTTTGAAGCTCTTTAATCTTCTTTGCGAGTGTGTTTAACTCAGACTCATATAGTCGAGTAAACCAATCCTGCTTCATTATACAATTACCGTCTCTAATAAATATGTCAACTAAAATATCAAGTTGAGATGATGCATTAACGAATTCATCTCTAATTAGCAACGAAAATTCATTCTCCACGAGACTGAAAATTTTAGAAATCACAACATTATCAAGGTTTTTAAGTCCTTCTTTTTCTGTATCAGCTAAAATTTTATCAATTGATTTGGAATTTTTAGGATTGCCAGCAATTATATTGTCTATTATTTTAATGAATGAATTCTTTTCAAGTGAATTCATGTTATTTAGGATCTTCTCAAGTTTCATAATTACGATTCATTTTTGTCTAAACTGTCTCAAAATATTTAATTGCATATTTGCAGTAGTCTCTAATAATATCTTTATCAGTGTCAAATTCTTTTCGATTACCAAGAAAGTGTTGACATTTTGGCGTTATCTCCTTACCGTTTTCAAGCTCTTCGAATGATATACACTTAATATGTTTTTTTGAAATCAATAGAATTAGAGCATTATGAAATGGGTAATCTTTATGGTTATCAATATCCTTGATTGAAAATTTTCCACTGGCTCTAAATTTTACTTCAAGGAAATGGGCTCTATTATTCTTAAATATCACGAAGTCAGGCATCTTTTTAATATTTAGTGCCACTTCATCATTAATTCCCCTTAATAGGTCTTTGATACCTGGAATCGAGTTTTCCATACCATATCTGAAAACCTGAAATCCAAGTGACTTAAAAAGTTCATCAGCAATAGTCTCGGCAATCCTTCCTTTTATAAGTCCAGAAACCCAGGGATTTTCTTTAGCAGATTTGCCATTGTTTTTTTCTACTTCAGATTGGGATTTATGATAACAAGACTTGCAAAGTCCACCATTAAATTTGGTGTAAGAGCCACAGATTTTGCACTCAGCCATTTTTAATCTGATTATAATCGATACAATATAGATTGACTTAAATGCATAAACAAATGATTTTAATCATGTCACCTAATAAATAAGGATATTCCCAATGGAAAATTCAAAATTTGATAGTAAAAATAATAGGTAACGAAACTTTGGGTCTAATAGGGTGTGGATAATATTCTCATAAATGCTCCAGATTGGAAGACAGGGTTAACGAAAATCAACGATCTGATATTAAATGGTATCTATTATGTCAAATAGATATAAAATGCCTAATTAGACCCATGTGATAATAGCTCTAAATAATAAAAAAATATTATGTTGTAAAATGGAATATTTATAATATATAAGACAATAGAAGTATATAAAATTTATGAAACTGTATGATGCCCGGCATTGAAAATGTAAGGTGTCTGTGCTTATAACATAAGACAATAGTGTCTCAACTGAGATTATAACCACGTAAATCTATTGGTAAACATATTGGTTGGAATACGGGGAGTAGATTGAAAATGATATTGAATAAATCCAAAAAAATAAAATTATAAATCACATGGAAGTTGTACATGAAAGGATTGTACATTTAAAAGCAATGGTTGATCTACTATTTAATCCGCCAGAGCACGACTATGAGGATTGGCATCTGTTGGAGCCTTACCCGAGGAGGATAAACAGCTAACTTGGAGACTCGACGGTTCGTTATTTATATTCGGCTAAATTTAGCAATTGCCTTATCGAGTGTGTAGTAGCTCCAAGCCCATTGACCAAAGACTTCGTTTCCAGGAAGTTTGAGATGTGCAGGAATCAGTTTACCGTTGATACGGCATTCAATTTTAATCTTTCTCTTAAATACTTCATAGCATTTATATTGTGACACTTCATTTTTATCTGACTTCTCATAAATAAGAGCAAATTCACATTCTTTAATCAGTGTGTGGATGAAACCCTTGGTGCGATACAGCGATGGTGCTTTTATTTTTTCCATGATTTCCTTCCGGGTTTGAGGTGAGCAATAACTTCTGACTTTTTGAAATAGATTTTTCTGGATATGCGGTGGTAAGGAATCTTACCTTGTTTCTTCCATTTGTGAAGAGTGACCTTACTAATTTGGAGTAATTCACAAACCTGGTTAATTGATAGTAATTCAATCTCAGGTTCAGTACCGGCAGTGCTAGTTACTTCACTTAAAACTTGACTAATCCCCGATGTTATTAGATCCCTAAACTCATCAATAGATAATGAAATAAATACTTCTTGCTTCATTGCTGTAATAATTGTTTACTGCAATAAAGTTGAGTTTATAGCTGGATGATTTATTGGCGTTTATAGTGAACGCTAATAATTAATTAGGTTTTTATGGAAAGGACTAATTCTTCAAAAGGTTTGTATATATCACTATTAAATCTACTTCTGGTAAGTTGCTCACTAATATCAATCTGGAAAAATTTACCAAAAATCCTACCATAGGCCGCATTTGATTCATGTTTAATAATGTCTTCATCCTTTAGTACTTGGAATAAGGCAACCAATTGATTTTTGTTTACAGCCCATCGATTTGAATTAGGATTGGTATATGATTTTAGTTGAAGTTGTTTAATAAGTGATATTAAAAAAGATTTTTCGTAAAAGAGGTCTTCTAATGCTGGATCTTCTTTTACTGCCTTTTTCGAAAACGGTTGCGATTTTGTCTGAGAAAGCCAATTTGCGATATAAGCATCAATGTTCTTATTTCGATTTGCGTATTCATTAAAATAATCTACATAATCATTTAGAATCGATTCTATATGCCTCACAAATTGTACTGAGTTACTTGAATAGTTGTAATGGTAATTAAGAAAATTCAATACATATTGTTTAACATCTCTAGGTAATTGACCATAGGTGAAATGAAGAACAACTTTATGATCAATCTCTTTTTGATTTACAGGATATGGTTCTACAATGACATATTGGTTTAAAGAACTACTTGCAATTTCAAAATGTTCAATTTCAGATTTTAATTCCATATTTGATTCATTTCTATTTCCTTAACCCTGGAAGTTATTTTAATATATTTCTTAAACGTTTTATAGTCTTTATGACCAGTTATTGCCATTACTGTTTCAGGCCTCATACCTTTTTCTAAAGACAGGGTAACAAAGGTTCTTCGTGCTGTATGTGTGGTGATGAAATTATATTTAGGCATTGCATTTTCAATCCTTTCGCTACCCCTGTATTTAATATTTGTAACTGGTTCATCAATTTCAGCAAGTTCACATAGCTCTTTTAAATATTGATTTGTTTTTTGATTGGATATTACCGGAATGACTTGATTTCGAGATTTATATTTTTCAATTATTTGTAAGGCGTATTTATTCAAGGGAATTTCAATCGGATCTTTTGTTTTTTGCGTCCTTACAAACCATGAATCGTTTTTAATATTGTCATATTTGAATCCCTTAATATCTGAAAAACGCTGCCCTGTAAAGCAACCAAAACAAAAAACATCCCTTACTTTTTCTAAACTACTTCCCTGCCGTAAATCAAAATTAAATAGTTTCATTAGTTCGGATTCTGACAGATATATGATATCAGTCTCTTCTCTCCAGATTTTAAATTTGCGGAAATCACTTTTTTGATGGTAATCCATATCATATGCCCAATTCATGAAGGATTTAAACATTGTGACATGTTTACCAATTGTATTATTTGTATGATTCAAATCGTTGATTGAATAAGATGTGAATTCATTAAAGAAATTACTATGTATATGGTCAAATTTTAATTTTCGTCCTTTTTTCAATTCGAAGTTTTTTAAGTGCTTTAGCACGGCACGATATTTCTGATTTGCTTGTTTTCCCCTGGTAGAACTCGACACTTCAATAAACTGATTAAATCGCGGAATAAGTAAATCAGATATTGATTCTTGAGGTTTTAGTTTTTCTCTAAACTGATCGGCTGTTGGTAATTTCCCTTCATCAAGAAAACGCTTGAACGTATCAGAAGCAATCTTGGAAAGGGTTAAAAGTTCACCATTAACGTCAGATGCCTCAGCAAATCCTTTAGCAGCTTGCCTTCCTTTATCCCAGTGGTTTGGATGTACAGTTTGATTGGTAGAGAATTTATACCTTTTGCCATGTGAGGAGAAAAACAATATGATGGCGGTTTTACTTTGAGCACCTAAATCCCTGAGGTAAAAATTAATTTTTGCCATCCTAATGAATATTTTGTTATAAAGATACAAAAAGGCGGGGACACTTTGGGGGACACTTTTAGTTAATTCAGCGATACTTTGGGGAACAAATGCATACTCACAATAATATAGAATGTGGCTTTATATGATCTATGGGATCTTTTAGTGTTTTTGAGTTAAGTAGAGTTAGCTAGGTTCGATAATCGTCCAGACCGCTTAAAAGGTCATTAGTTAGCTCTAATGGCCTTTTTTTGTGTCCAACGTACAATGTAACGTACAACAATGAACTATTTCCAAATAATTTCTAAAAAATCAGAATTATATTTCTAAATTATGATCTGATTTCAATTCTCCCATATCCATGAAACTGATTCTTACCGGGGATTGCTTAAGGTTGAATTGACTCGCAGAGATCAAAAAGGGAATTTTAAAACCACAACACGGAAACGATGCACATTGTAATTAATATTTTCTGCCTGTTGTTAATTACCTTGAGCAGTTACGGGCAAACCAGGAAACAGGGAACGTTTACATCTGAATTATATTCATCCAGTAGCAACGACAATCCACAAGTTGTTAGTCAATTCTATGTATTTGAACCAGCGACTACAGGAGGGTACAGTCATTCTCCTGCGGATACGATTCTGTATCAATTGGTACCATTTCCAAAGTATCCAAATTATTATAATCCACTCAATATTTGAATAGCTAAAACTATATTTGGATTTAAAATCATTCTACCCCATTTACCATGAACAAATCAACAATATCAATTGCTATACTCGCGATTTTAATATTTTCCTGCGCCGGATATTTGATTTATTATAAATTCCTATACGAGCCAGGTTATTCAATTTTCACAGGCGAAAAAACACATGAATATTTCGTGAGAAAGGCATTTGAGGCAGAGGAGACCAATGATTATGTTGAGGCATTAATTAACTTCAATTCAGCTATTGAACTTAGTCCAGAAAATGAAAGTTACTACTTTCAGAGAAGTTTCCTAAAAGCTAAAATGGATGACTTGCCAGGAGCAATTGAAGACATGTCACAATCCATTCGATATTCAAAAAATCCTCAAACTCAATATTTGATGTATGAACATCGAGCAGAATATTACTTTGATAATGGAGAGTATTTGAAAGCAAAGAAGGATTTGACGACAGAAATTGAAATCGGACCAATCTATTCCACTTACGGGGCTTTAAATATGAGAGCCATAGTAAATCTAAATTTAAAAGATTGGGAATCTGCAATAAAGGATTGTAATGAAGCCATTCTCATAATGAACAATGATGAAGAGCATGTTCTATGGGGAGATGTGTATTATCATAAGGCTATTGCAAATTATCAGCTAGGTAACATCATTGAGGCATGTGTGAATTATAGCTTATGGCAATTAATGGAAGAAACGTATCATGCGAGGTACTTGCATGATATAAGCCATTATTCTAAATTATTTAAGGATGAATGCAAGTAATCTAGGGAAATATGATAATTCCAAATGACGAAATTATCAAACGTGAAGCTCTGAAGAAGACCAAGCTTGCCCTGAAAGAGAAATATGAGAGTTCGTTTTATTGGGGAGCGTTCGTGTTGGTAGGGGAATAGAAAGGTATTCCTCGGAATTTTAGTTATCTCTGTTCCCTTTTTATCACAATATTTCCGAAATTATGTTCTATGGATCTAATCAAATGCCCCGAGTGCAGAGGAGAAGTTAGCGGTACTTTTACCTCCTCCTCCTTCAATCAGTTGTGTTTCAAATATCCAACAATTGTTACGAACTTGTTGAATCTCGTCAAGTGCTTCTTTGAAGTGGTCGTTAAGTATTGAATCTGAGAATCTTGTGAAATAGAATGTATATCCCACTATATTGAAAACCTCATCACTTTTTATAATAAATACTTTACTTCCATCAGGGATTCCGAAATTATCTTGATTAAAAATAGCTGAAAATTCTTACCTTAATATGAGAAAACAACCAACAATTAAACAATTAGCCAAACGTACCGCCATAACTGTAGCAGTCATGGCAGTAATCACTGTGATCCTGTTTATACAGCTTGCTCAGTGCAGAGAATGGTTTTAACCTACCATTATCGGGGCTAACAACGTAGGCTTATGAAAACTATAATTTTTACCGTAATATGTTTTTCTCTGCTTTCTTGCGATCCAGAGGTACAGAAGGATACCAATTCCAGCAGAGCAGAAGAAAGAAATTCCTGGAATCGGCTTCGCTGGCAAATTTGTTGCACTGTAGGGGCTCATCCATGGCAAATTTGGACCAACGAGGATTGGTTCAACCAAAATATGCAGTTACAATTCTCCGTTCCTGGATTGTTTTTTGGGGATGATGTTATTTCAGATTGGCGAACCGTTGACAGGCTACTATCCGCAAAGCTGAGTCAAATAAACCAATGGTATTGGTCAGAAGATCAGAAAGAGTTAAGCTATAGTATCCAATACGCAGTCCTCAAATATCTTGACCGCTACCTGAACAAAGAACCTCCCTCCAAAGTAACTGCAAAGCTGACTGAGAAGTACCTGAGAATCTTAGTCAAACATAAAGCCATAGACCTCAACGTCATGGCAGAAGGATTAGTCTGCAATAAGGAATACATCCCTGAAGCAAGCTACCAGTACCTGAGAGACTACATCTACAACACGGCTGTTGAGCAAAATGAATATGTGAAGAACAACATCCAGGAAGCGATTGATGACCTTAATGATACTCTTCGGTCTGAACACAGGTGGCACTATCTAAGTTGGGTCAAAAAGATGGAGCAGACTTCGCACGAAGCCGTCTATGTGATTGAGTTGTTACAGTAACCTAATTAGTCGATCCTTAAAATCAAGATAACCGTCTGTTTATCAACATATTAATGTGGATAACTAATGCTTTTTGGGGTTGTAAAACTGCAAGAAAAAGGTTATATTGTGGTATAAACCTTGCAGAA
>SDBV01010720.1_pt1 | contig 11988 bp, 12 predicted proteins | sample 2277081 | NCBI WGS metagenome assembly SDBV01 (sample SAMN10402039, study PRJNA504765) | marine sediment metagenome | isolation source: marine sediment core GS10_PC15, 223 cmbsf | place: Arctic Ocean: Southern Knipovich Ridge | collected 2010 | reverse complement strand
GCTCGACGCCGCCCATCGACCAATTATCGATCATCGTCAAATACTGCTGCGGGAATGTGGGCCGAGAGAAGCTCGCCAGTTCCTCCTTGACATCCACCGCCGCCTTCTTGCTGTTCCCAACCCCCCAGTGCAGATACGGGTGGGCCTTACCGAAGGCTTCCATGTTCTCGTAGGCGGGGGCGACTTTATCCTTCAAGTAGACCCGGTATTCGTTCCCCAGGGCCTCCCTGAAGGCCGTAGAGGCACTACTGGCCGCATCTCTGGCAGCCAGGGCCGCATCGGCTGTCGTCTCCCCGGAGAAGCCGAAAGCCTCGTCGGCCTCGGCGCTGAGAGCCGAGAGCGCTTCGTCGGTAGCCCGGAGGCGCCGCGAGGCCTCAGAACCCAGCGCAGCCTTGAGCGCATCCATATCTGAAGCATCGAGCGGTGGGCCGTTGTTCACCATGAAATCGCGCACCGCCTGAGACCCCGGCTGGCGCCCCGCCTCTAGATGAACCGCGAGCCGCGGGTTGGTAGCGGTTGCCTTCGCATCCAGGCTCCGAAGACCAGCATTCTCGGTCAAGGCGCCGATCGACACGTCACTCGGGTCTATCCCGACTTCGACAAGCGCGGCCTCGTGTCGCCTAAGCCTGTAGGCCGCATCCCAAGCGTTCTCCCTACTACCCGCCGCGCGTTCAAGGCGTTCGGCCGTATCATGGAGCCACGCAGCCTCTCTCGGGTTCCTGAGCATCGCATCGAAACCACCAGCCGAGCGCACACGGTCGTGTACCTCGCGCATCATCCGCGCTTCCTGCTTAGGGATGTCCTCTACCAAGACCAGTTGCAGCCGCCTCGTCATGCCACCGACAAGACGGGCCAGCCCAAGCACCCCGAATCGCATCGTCGCGTCGCCGCCAAGAGCCGCCGCGCTCTCCGTCAACCAGCCCATCTCTTCCGTGCTCAGCCTCGCGTAAGCGGCGCCAGTCGCGCCAACCGCTTCGCTGCCGTAGTAGAGGAGCGGTGACTCGCGCGCGATCCCTTGGGCAATCCTCCCGCCCCTGCCAGCCGCAACTCTCGCGATCGAAGCCGCGCGAATCGGCGGCGCAAGGACGGCTGCGGCGCTCACCTCTTGCCCTAACTTCCCAGCAAGGCTCTCGCTAGGCTTGCCGGGCACAATGCCACCCTGGACGAAATCTTGAGCAGTCCCGGCAGCCTTCGTCACCTTCTCGCCAAGATCGAACCCCTCCGGCGCCCCTCCACCGTACCGCTCGCGCATGAGCCGCTCGATAGGGCTCAAGCCTCGCCCCGCCTCTTCCAGCAGCATCAGCCCGAACGCGGCAACCCCGGGCGCGCCACCAGGGCCAACGGCATTACCGAGCCCTATGCGCGCGTGTCGCTCGAGCGTCTCTCCGAGTGGCTGGCCTTGCAATTCAATCGGGGTGGGTGGAGCCTCGGCGCGCTTCGCCGGAAGAAATTTAGGGCTGTCACCCGCGCGCTTTGCCTCAAACAGCCGATTCCGACGCTCGACCTCGCTCTGGTCAGGGAGCGCGGCGGGGGCGCTCTTCGCCTCGAACAGCTTATTGCGTCGCTCAATTTCCGCTACGGTCGGCATTACTTGGGCTCCAGGCTTGGTTGGCCGCCGCTATATCTCAGCTCCGAGTAGTCCATCAGGTTGAGTGCCCACGCCTCAGCCTTCTCTGGCGGGATAGAGAATTTCACAAGCTCGGCGACGGTCGCGTTGTACTCCTCCTTCGTCGTCACCGGATACTGAGAAGCCTGCCCCGCCGCGGCCAACTCCAACTCGCTTCGGATCAGCCCGAACTCTGTGAACGCGAGCACCACTTCCTCAATCTGCTCCTTGTTTGCGAGCGCCTCATTGGCAGAGATGGTCCTATCGAGGCGCTTCTGGTCTGGCCCGCTGATTCGCTGGTCGTTCAGGAACTCCATCTTCTTCTTGTTGACCCAAGACAGGAGGGTCTTCTGCAACACTCCGAGCTCGACCGCGCTCAGATTGCCGGATCCCATCATCTTCGCGAACTGATCGCCAAGCTCGGGTTTGCCGACCAAGGTCGCGAGGTTGGCCCCTGCAACGCCGAGCTTCCCGACAATCGACATCCCGGCCCTGCCAACATTGGCAAGGCCTTCGATGATGAGCTTGGTCTGCGCAAGATCCTGCCGGAAACTCGTTGCGCGCGTAACCGCGTCCTTCGTGATTTCTCGAGTGGTCTGCTCGACCGGCGTGTACCTGCCGGCCGCCGAGGCCGTGAGCATCTCCGGCGTCGGGTAGGCAATTTTCCCGCTCTGCGCGGCGTCGTAGTAGGCTGTCGGCTTGAAGGCGGACTCCACACCAACAGCACCAGGAGCGCTCGTCTGGATGGTCCCCGTGTCAAAGTATCCGCGCTTCCCACCGGGGCCGATCCCTTCTTTGACTGCCCCAGCCAGCACGTAGTCTTTCTGGAGCTGCTTATTCGCGCGGTACGCGGCGTTGCTGAACGGAACCGCAGGCTCGTCGGCCACGCCCGTTTTCGGGTTGCGCTTCCGGTACATGCCGATCTCGGTGGGCTTGTCGCCAACGGCCTGAACGAGCTTCTGATTCACGCCCGCCCTGAACTCAGCCGGCGAGAGCATCACCTGTTGCCCAATCTTCAGGCCAAACTCGTTCTCCGCGATCACGACTGCCTGAACATCAGGGCCGTAGTCCTCAACGCTGGACGTGTAGGGCTGGCCGGCCTCGCGCCGGAGCTGCCCGGCCTGCGGGGCGCCAGCGCCCGGAGCGCCCGGCTGCGGCTGCGCCTGGCCTGCCACCCTGCGCCGCCCGGATTGCGCGGGGCCCGGTCCACCCTGCCCCGGCTGCGGGGCGCCTGTCGGCGAAGGCAGTCCTCGGCCAGGAGGGAGCATACCGGGCGTCCGTTGCGTCACGAGCTTGTCGCCCACCTTCTCCGTGCTCGTGGAGCCCATCAGGCGCTCATACATCGCCGGAGGGGCCGACATGATATCGATAAGCTTGTTCGAGCCGTCCATCAAGACGAAGGCTCGATCCTGGTCGGAGAGCTTCTTCCACCGCTCGAACCACTCGGGGTTGTTGTTGATCTCCTCCATCGTGATCTCTTTCCACGAGGCGGCCTGAGGGTCATCGACGAAAACGCCAAACGGGGTCTTGTTGGCCGCGTAGCGCAGCCCGCGGTTGAGCTCCGACGTAACCTCGGGCCTCGAATACTCAGGATCTTGGGTCAATGCCCACCGGGCGTCGGTGCCCATCCGTGTCGCCCAGCGGCTACGGGGGCCCGCGCTCCCGATGTCGTAGCTCGGGACTGACGGCACATAGGCCGGAGCGATCGACCCGCTGCCAGCCGGGTATCTCGGGTCCTCAAAAGGTGTTTGTCCCATCAATCAACCCCCCTGCCTACTTTGTGGTTGAGCCGCCACCACCGCCGCCGCCGCCCACCCCGCCACCGCCGCCGCCGCTCTGCGAGAAGCTAGAAGCTCTGCTGTTCTGGCCGAGCGCAGGAGCCGTCACGTCGGCCGCGATTCCTAGCGCCAGCATGAGCGCGTCAATCCTCGATTTGTACTCCGCGAACCCTCGCTCAAAGCCAACCTCATCGATCAAGCGCGGGAGCGCGTTCGCTTGGAGCCCTCCGATCTGTCGCTCGAACTCAAAACTCGCGTTGGCCCGGCGCTGCTCAACCGCCTGCGTTTGCCGGTTGCGCTCCGACTCGTAGATACCAGATGTCAGCGCAGCCGTGTTGCGCCCAATCGCGTCCATGCGCCCCTTGGACAGATCCACCGAGGCCTGAGCAAACGGCGACGACTCGGGCAGCTCTTGGCCGGCGCGTGAGAATAGGGCCCGCTGCGCCAGGTCTTCCTTGTCGAACTCGTCGCTGATCGCTCGATTCGTGTAGCCGAGCAGGTCCGCGAACCCCGGGTTTGTCTCGGGAGAGAGATACTTCCCCCCTATGGTGTCCCCGATCAGCTCGTCCGAGGCGATCTGGTTGGGGTCGCCCGCAAGCTGGAAGTTGACCCGATTGAGGGCGTCCCTCTCTCCGGCCGTCATCGGCGCGCGCATGTCGTCTAGGCGCCCCTCGTCTACGCCGCCAAATTGCATTCCGCCGCTGAAGAAGTCCTCGAGGTACGGGAATGCTCCTGCCAGCGTGTCGGCATACGGGCCGCGAAGATCCTTGAACTCATCTGCCTGGAAATCCCTGGTCTTGGTGCTGCTTCTGCTCTTGGTCGTCCCGAAGAAACCGCTACCGCCCATATTGATCTCCCAGCTCGTAGACGATCACCGACCCTCTCACTTCGCCCTCGCCCTTCGAGAAATTACGGTACAGCCGCATGTGCGCCTCGTCACTATGCCCTGTGGCGTTCTGTGTCGCGACAGACCGATACCCCTCGCCGCTCACCCTGAGCAACAGGGCGTGAAGGAGCGGGGCGCGAGCCTCGGCTACCTCTACGAAAAACTGCGAAATCCACGGGTGCGGAGCGAGCGGGCACGTCGCCATGCCGACAATCGCCAGCCCGCAATAGCCGTGCGCATCCGTTTTCGCGACCCACAGCCGGATAGACTTGTCGCTATCGGCGAGGTACTGCTGGACGTAGGATCTCACATCATCAGCGGTGGCATCGTACCGGCCGCCCGCGTAGCAGCGACCGAACAGCCGAGCGACCCCCGGCCGATCCAGCGCGTCGGGATTCCACAACTCGAAGATTCTGACTTCAGCGCTCACTACATGACCCTCCAGCGCAGGGATGTCGGGTCGTACCAGAACACCGCCGCCATCTCCGGGGCAATCGTGATCCCGAACCCGCGCGGCAGCTTGAAGCGGTTGGCCGCAGCGGATCCCGCGTCCTCGTGCCCCACGATCAGGCTATAGGTCGCCGAGACGTTCATTAGAGTCACCACCCGGCCGCCCTCGCCCTCCTGGCCGAGTCCGTTCACGAGCCCGGAGATTGTCCGGTCGGCCCCGGTCACGCTGCACCGGACCACCGCGTAGTAGCCGGGATCTCCGTCGTCCAGGTCCGCGGCGATCGTCAGGTCTACAGAGCCGTAGGAAACCATCTGGACCGGCTCGCTGCCGTCCTTGGGCGCCGTCTTGTTCAGGCGATACCCGATCTCAGAGACAACGCGCCTCACCGCGACCACGAAGGACCCAAGGAACGGCGCATGAGGCCCAGCCCCAGGGCTGAGCGGCATCGGCGTGCTTTCGATAACCCGATTCACAGAGCCCCCTCGCAGGCGTGCGCCTCGATCTCGGCAATCGTCCCCTTCAGTTTCGCCTTGCAGCCCTGGCACTCGGCTTTCCAGTCAGACTGCTTCGCCAGATAGGCGTTGCGCTGCTCCCTGATCCCAGGGTCGGGGGTCCGGCGATCAAACGCCGCGGCAACGGCCCTCTGAGCGCGCTCGTTCCCAGCCGGCGCCATCATCGATCCCCCATCGGCGTGACCTTTATCTTGTAGCCACCCAGATCCCAAGGCTCCGGCTGAGCGACCCTGCCGGCAGTCTCGCCAAGCGTGTAGAACCGTACCGCCCCGAACCTAGCCGCCTTCCGAATAGGCACAAATCGGCGCCCGCTGTGCGTGAGGTCGAAAGTGAAATGATGCCTAACAGTCGGCTCACCATCGGCAAAATCGTACAACGAAACCATGAGCCGCAACGGCGCATCCCCGGCCCCTTCCCTCCGAGTCGTGTACGGCTCGATCCAGTGAATGAGCCCCATGCGCTCTCCGTCGCCGAGCGCTCTGCGCGGGAAATCCGCGTAGCTGAAAACAGTTGCCCCGGCCTGGGTGTTCGACGTATTGAGCACGTAAATGTCGCCGTTGGCGTCCCCTACGATCTTGAGCGGGAACGCTGACTGGAGGGACCTGTCGTCCCATTGCAGGGCGCTCGCAACGAACGTCCCCTCGCTGGTTGACGGGATGTCCTCGAACTTCAGATTTTCCGTGGACGAGTAGAGCCCGGCAGCCGTAAACGGCCACTCTCGAATCATCATTGGCGAGGGCAGGTTCGGGCCCACGTCCTCAAGGTAGTGCTGGCTGTAGGCCAGAGTGGGCGGCTCATCGACAGCCTGGCCGTCCGTGGTGAGCGGCACAGACCAGACCACCTCGCCGTTCTCCTCGTCCAGCATCGCGTAAGACTGCTTGATGCGGCTAGGGGCAACCGTTCGGAGCACGTCGCGGAAAAGCTGCGGCATGGCCGGCAGCAGCGACACGCCGTCAAACCTGTACGCGCCGGCCTGGCTCAAGAACTCGTGATAGTCGCCGTGATCCATGATCGCGCGCTGCGCGATCAGCCCCTTACCGGGGACGGCCACCCGGGCGGCCCAGTACACCGGCGCGGCAACCTGCTGGAGCAAGATGATGTCGCCCTGGTAGTAGCAGACAATTTGGTCGCCGAGGGGCTTGCAGTCAAGGAGATCCAACACCCCATCGGAGGGGAGAATCTCGCCGGCGCCGAGCGTGGAGAAATTCATGGGATAGTTGATCCGCGAATACTTGATCGATCCGGGCTTGAGTTGGCCCGAAACGAGCACGTTCCAAAACACGAGCGTCTGCTGGAACACGCCGACCGACTTGCCCACAAACCCCGGAGAAAACCACGCGAACTGACTCGCCGATCCATCCCACGACATCATCTCGACGCCGTTGGTGAGGTAGTACACGTCGAGGCCCGGGGGGCTCGAATCCTGCGAGTCTTGGAAGGTGGCTGACCGCCAGATGTCGAGATTGTCACCCGTCATCGTCTGGCGGATCGTGTAGGCCGTGCCGGGCGTGACCGTGCCGGGGTCGACCAGGAGGTCGAGCCGGGTATCGCTCGTCACGGTGTCGATCTCGTACCATGTGGCATCGAGGGCCACCTCAGCAGCGTCACCGAAGGCGATCATGTAGCCGGGCTTGGCGTTCACGCCGTAGCCGCCCGTGACGGGCGCCGTCACGATGTCGGTATTCCATGCCGTACCGGAGCCATCGATGCGGGTGTTGGGCCCGGTGGCGTTGCCGACCGTCCCGGTGGCGTAGCGCGGCGTTACGTAGGTGACGGTGGCCGTAGGGCTCGCGGCCGGATTGAAGCGATAAACGTCCTTCTTGTTGGCAAATATCGTCGTGACAGCACCGGCCCGCGTGCGGTGCCTGTCGATGAGCAAGACCTGTTGCGCGTCGAGGTTGATCCGGTCGGAGTCCGATGCGAGCAGGGGGAAATTCTCCCACCCCATTCCGTCGGCCGAGAGCCTCCCGTTTTTGATGCGGACGTTGAGGCAGCCCTCTAGCGCGCGGGGGTCGATGTCCAGAGGCAGCCGGTCGCGGTAGACGCCGAGGCTCGGCCTCCGCACCACGCCTCGAACGCGGCTACTCCTGCTCGTTGCCCCCTGGCTGGCTGCTGCTGCCATCTATCAGTACCACGCATAGAAAACGATGCGCCATTTCGTGTCGTCGAGCGCGCTGACGTTGATCGTTCCGTCGTGCTTGAGGATCCGCACCTCGTTAGGCGGCGCCTTCCAAGCGAATGTCGTCGCGCTGAGCAGAGCGACGGTGATCTCTTGCGGCGTCTGGTACATCGTCCCGCCATTGATCGGGATTTCCGCTCCAGACGGATAGCCGAGGTCGGTGCTCACGCACCGGATTACGGCACTCCACGCTGTCGGCGCAGATCCGATCCCGTGGACGACGGTGCCTTCTGTATTGGAGCTACCCGCCTTGAATGTGACCTCCGCGCTCTCGTAGGCTTGGGTGAATATCGGCGCGTTGGCGAAGTGGCCCTTGTTCCACACGATTTTGCCAGCGCCAGAGTAGTAGGCGATCAGCCCGTCAACATCATCGACGTAGATCCGCGCTGCTGCGGCGAGGCCGGCGTCGCCGAGCTCCACCTCATCGCTTGCGTTGACGCCGACCAGATCGCGCCAGTTGGCGTCGAGCGCGTCTCGCCCTTGGAGGTAGAGGGTGTTCAGGAGTTTGATTAGCGCCGTCCCGGTGGGCAGAATGTCGGCGTCATTGACCTCGAGGTCTCCGGTCATTATGTCGCCGGCGACGGCCACCTTGTCGGGAGAGGCTGACCCGTTATCCGTGAGTTGGATCACCTGGCCGCCATCGTCCATGTAGAAAAGCTCAGTGACCCCAGAGATCACCTTCGCGTAGCAGAAGCCAGCGGTGCTGGAGAGCGAGGGATCCGCGCCAAGAGGCTTGAGCGACACCTTGTCGTGCTCGCCGGTATCCGCGGCGTCGTGATCGATACTGGCGCTCGACAGCGCAGCGAGGCGGTGAGCCCGCTCGTTGGCCGGGAAGTCGGCGATGTAGGACGAAGAGACGGGGTTGGTTTCGTCGAAATCGAACGCCACTAGACGGCCCTCCGTTGCCTGCGGCTCGCGCCAACGTCACGCCGCGGAACCCACTCCAGCACCGGAACCTTCCGGGCCTTCTCGATCTTCTTGGCCTCAGCCAACGTCGCCTTGGCCTGCAACAACATGATGTTTCCGTTGTCGTAGTCGTGGTTGAACAACATCGCCTTGCCGGAAGCGAACTCCTCGATGTAGGTCGCCAGATCCTCGTTTCGGGTGAGGTAGTTCGTCTGGGTGCCGGCCACAGAGAGCAGCGCGCCGCGCGAGTGGTAGGGCATGTGGATCTCGTATTCACCCGCAGCGCTGAAATCCCCCAACGTGTTCTGGAGGCCCGGTTTCGGGTAGACCTCGATCGCTCCTGGCACCGAGGAGGTCGCCAGCGTGAGCATCAGCGACCTGGGCGCGCCGCGGTAGTCGCTGTTCGTGCTGTCGATGTACTCCTTGGCCCTGTCATTGAGCGAGGGCGTCCACTCCATCGGAATATGACTCCCAAGCGCGCCAGAGACGTACCAGGGCTTCCCCACGGGCCACAGCAGCAGGGCCGGTGCATCCTGAAGAGTATTCGAGCCTGCCGTGGTGGCCTTCGTCAATTCGGCGGCGCCGTTGATCCACGCAAACGCGCCCTCGGCCTTGCGCTGCGCGCGCTGGACCCAGCCTACGAGCCGGCCCTCGGTCTCGGAGGACACGACCACCACGTTCTCTCGGATGTTGCTGAGAATGGTGGTCAGCGTCACGGCTATTGCCCCCTACCTCATGCGCGAAGGGGCGCGCCGCCTACTGCGGGCACGCCCCCTGAAACTTCAGCGGGTGACGCGGTTAGCGCCCGCCCTCACCCTCTTTACGCCTCCTACTACTCCTCGAGCAGTATCTCGACGGCTTTCTCCTCGTCGAGCCCCTCGTCATAAACCTGTCCTGAGTCGCGGTCCTTCACGGCCCAGCCACGCTTTTCCCCGGCGATGGCGTACGTCATATCCCTGATCGGGCCGCCCTGGACGATCCGAGCCGAGCGGGGCCGGCCGTTGGCGTTCGTGGTGACAAACGGCTCGCCGTTGTCGGGATCGCCGGATCCTGCGCCGTCGCCAGCGCCGTTGTCGTCAGAGGTTCTCGCGAGCTCTTCGTCAATCCCCGCCTCGATCGCGGCAGCAGCGGCCTTGAAATCAGCCTCGATCTCGGCCGTTGCCTCGGCAAGCAACTCGTCTTTCCTCTTCATGAGCCTTTCACGCTTCAGATCGAAACCGGCCGCGATCGCCATATCGTCGGTGGCCGGTTCGCCGGCCGCATCCCAGTAGACCCCGGGGCGGCCTTTGACCATCGAAATCATCGGGCCGCTGTTGGGCAACGGCTTCTGGACGAGGCCCAGATTCGGGTCGATATTGCCCATACCCATTACGAGTCCCTCCCCCACGCGAACCACGCGACGAGCACCTCAGTTGTTGAGACGATCGGCGTCGGATTCGAGCTGCTCGTTGGCCTGAACGAGAGGATATTGAGCGTCCCTGCCGTAGAGCCCGCCACCGCCGAGGACTGGTTGTGATTGATCGTGGGCGCGGCGGCAAGACAAACGAAGCCGCCCTCCACGATCGGGATGCCGGTTGCGACCTCCACGTCCTCGTCTGCCGGCGTGACCTGGCCGAACGCACACCGCTTGCCGTTGAGCGCGGCCGTGAGCGCGAGTGACTGTTGCAGCGACATACAGTGCTCCTTCTGGCCGCCTCGCGATCAGGCGGTGTTGCCGTCGTACATGCGGGTCGTCGCCGTCGCGTCGGAGTAATTCGCGTTGGCGCCCGTCTTGTCCCAGTTGAGTTTCTGGTACTGGATGAACGGATAGCCGCTACCCGACGTTCCGATCGCGGTCAGCCCGTCGATGTGGAGAATGTCTCCGGGCTTGCAGATAACTTCATCGTTCGCGGCCGGCTCGGCGTAGAAGACCGCCCCGATTCCGGCTTCGGCTTCGATCGTCAGGTAGTTCGTCCCCGCCGCATCTTCCCGCGTGACCGTAGCGTCCGCTTCGTGGGTGGTGTGGTCGAGAGCCAGCGTCGCATCCGTTCCGACGATCGCCGTACTCGTGATGATTCCCCACCGCACAACGCGAATCGGGGTCGATACGCGCAACGCCATCGCGTCGCCCGTGCCGGTCAGGTCGAATACCGACCCGATTGCTTCGAGATTGTCACCTACTCGCGACATTCCTTACTCCTCCCAGCCCGCTAGGGCCGATCCTAGGTGCTCGTCAGGTGAATGACCCGCGCCGTTGCGGCGACATCCCACGGCAAGCCAGCTTCGATGGTTCCGTACCAGCCGATCTGCCGTTTCCGGCCGAGGTCGGTGGTAAGTCCCACTCGCAGCTCCGGGTCTTCCACTGTGGCGAAAAACCCTGCGTCCGCGCCGAAGAAGACCGCCTCGCCGCAGACACCGGCGAGCCCGATCGTGTCGTCGAGCGCGTAATCGTGATTCGACTCGTAGAGCATGAAGCCCTCGATGTCCCGAATCATCCCGTCCATGAACGGGCCCGGTCCGGTCGGCGCCTGCCAGTCCTTCCACTCGGGGTCGTTTTTCAGACCGCGAGCGGCGCGCGTTGAGAGCAGACCGACGTACTTGTTGTTGCGGAACTTCGGGCACTTCAACGTCTGGCGAAGGTAGTCGTGTATCTGGCGGAGGTGGGCAACCGTGAGGTTGCTCAACGCCTGGTTGCTCTCCGAGCCATCGGTTTCCATCGTGAGCGCGGCTGCCGATGTCGCGGTGGCGAGAATCTTGGTCGTCTTGAGCGCATCGGCGGCCATCACGTCCATCGTGAGCGACATCTGGTCGCGCAGCATCCGCTGTTGCTTGTTGCGGATGTCGAAATGGGACAGGTCTTCCTCGAACGAGGTCATCTCGATCGCGAAGCCCCACTCGGCAACTGACTTCTGAACCATCTGGACCGCGGCGCGCCCGGTCGGCAGATTGTCCAGCTCGTCAACCTTCCCTGCGAGCGGAAGCTGCAAGACGCGAGTGATGTTGACGGTAGCCCCCTTGCCCTTGCCAAAACCACGCACGGGCTCGAGGAACTGAGCGAACCGTGCATCCGGCGCTACCTGCTCCCTGATGTCCGAGCTGAGCATGTGGTTTTTGAATACGCCAGCCGGCGCGTCGTATTTCCATGACATAGCCAGGGACTCCTGTTAGAAAAAGCCGGAAGCTGCTTGGCGGTCCACCAACACATCGTGCATTGTTTTGGGTTTCCGCTTGTCGGCTTTTTCGGATTTGCCGCCAGCAGGACCGCCCTTGCTTCCAGCAGACAGTTCCTCGGTGCGGCTAGGGGGAGTCTCGTTTACGCCTTTGACTTCTTCTCCGCTCCCGTCACCCGGGGGCGGATCGTCCACGGCGGCGGCGGCAGCTTTCACGACAACGCGCATTTTCGCATCTACGGCGGTGTCGAGTGAAGTGGTGTTGTCGGGGAGGGCGCCAGCGTTGATTCCAAGGTCTTCGCAGGCCTCACGGAAGCACTGTACGACGAGCGACCGCAGGCCTTGGTACTTCGGCCGCGCAGTCATGTACCCGTCGAGAATATCCTTGCTCCGCGTGCCCTGTACCGCCGCGTCTCTGACCTTGTTGGTGCGCTGGTCGTTGCGCCAGCGCTCGTACTCGCGGTCGCGCTCGTGCCACGCCTCGAATTTTTCCGGGTCGGTCGACTGGTCCGGTATGGGCC
>SDBV01010719.1_pt1 | contig 11988 bp, 8 predicted proteins | sample 2277081 | NCBI WGS metagenome assembly SDBV01 (sample SAMN10402039, study PRJNA504765) | marine sediment metagenome | isolation source: marine sediment core GS10_PC15, 223 cmbsf | place: Arctic Ocean: Southern Knipovich Ridge | collected 2010 | reverse complement strand
CCTTATCGGCACTATCAATAATAAGGAATATGAGACAATCCCGTCATGGTTTAAGAACTGGGAAAAGACAGGGCTGCTTGCGTGGCTCGATAAAAACGAGGATGGAAAGATTCAGTATCGCAGCGGCAAACCTTTTGAAGGCAAACCCGAATTCGCCGAGGGCGGACAAGGAGCGCATGGCCAGCGACTTGTCACCAATGAACCTGCCGAATCCGATAATGAGCTTTTTGTCGATCGCGACATCATGGTATTGGCAAATCCTGAGATCGCAAAATTGCCGAACTGGGTAGTGGGGCTCGTGGCGGCAGGGGGGTTGGCGGCTGCATTATCGACGGCAGCCGGACTGCTTCTTGTAATATCGACATCGATCTCGCACGACCTCATGAAAAAGATCTTAATCCCGGAAATTTCAGAAAAACAGGAATTGCTCTTTGCACGAATCGCAGCGGGTGTCGCGGTTGTTCTTGCAGGGTATTTCGGTGTTCATCCTCCCGGCTTTGTCGCCGAGGTCGTTGCCTTTGCTTTCGGTTTGGCTGCATCGTCTTTTTTCCCGGCTATCTTTCTGGGCATATTTTCAAAACGGATGAACAAAGAAGGCGCAATATCAGGAATGCTTGCCGGAATCACTTTTACCGCCGCATATATTATCTATTTCAAATTTGTAAATCAATCCGCTAATACCCCGGACGGATGGCTGTTCGGCATCTCTCCGGAAGGAATAGGCGCGGTAGGAATGGTCATTAATTTCATCGTTGCCCTGACAGTTTCACGATTCACAGCCCCACCTCCAATTGAAGTCCAACGCCTCGTGGAAGATATCAGAATTCCACGCGGCGCCCACGCTGCGCACGAAATCAGCGCATAACAATTTGCAGGCGCTTGTTTCCAACCGTACTATCGCAGTTGGGCTTTAATGGCCTCAATATATTGGGCCAGTCGGCCGGTGAGGATGTCGGATAATTCCATTTGCTGGCTTACGGTTTCCGGTTCAATGCCGAAGAAGATGATTTTTTCGGGGCAGTCGCCTAATTGGCGGGCGAGGTCGATTACCTTGATGATGTCTACTTCGTGAAGGGACACGTGGGCAAGCTGTTTTACGGTTTCTACTTCGTTGGGTGTGAACTGTTTGATTGCGCCCGGCGTTTGGCCCATGAGGGCGCAGTCTATTATTATTGCTTTCCTGCGGCCGGAGATTAAGTGCAGCAGGCTCATGCCGCCGGTTCCCGCGTCAACAAAATCGGACTCGGGGAAATCTCCGGAGGCCGATTGCAGCATTTCGATGAGTTCTATTCCGATGCCCTCGTCGCCCATCAGCGGGTTGCCCAGGCCGAGAACAATCGTTTCTTTCTTCATAGCTATTTCACAAACTCAATATCCAACATGTGCGTCGAACACGAAACGCACGGGTCATACGACCGTACCAGCATCTCAAGGCCCAGTCGCAAGGCGTCCTCGCCGCGATCGGCAAACTCGGGCACGAACTTTTCAAAATCCTTCTGGATATTGGCATGGTTCTGGTTGGTGGGGATGCAGAGGTTTGCGGCAACGCAATCGCCCTTGTCGTCGAACTCATAAGTGTGGAACAAAATACCGCGAGGCGCCTCAACCGCGGCTGTGCCTTTGCCTGCCCTGGGCTTGACTTCGACCTTTTCTTTCTTGAGTCCTTTTGTCAGCAGCTTGTCGATAAGCTCAAGAGCCGCTTCCACAACGTGTGCGGCTTCGGCTAATTGTGCGACATTATTCATGAACGGATTGCAGCAGCCCTGCTCGAGGCCGAACTTTTCGGCGACCGCTTTGCCTAACGGACTGAGCAGCTCAGCATTGTTATTAAATCTTGCAAGCGCCCCCACCGCGTAGCTGTCACGGTGCCATTTTGCCCACTTGGCCGTCGACTGGCCCACGACGTATTCGTTGGCGACGCTCTCCCACTCATCGACCGGTGCGGTATATCCGTCGGCCGAAGCGATATGGCCGTGGTAAAATGTGTAGGTCGGCGGGTCGTCCTGCTTCAATGAGACATATTCGGTTTCGCGCTCGAAGGCGGGCAGGTTCTCTGCGACACTGCCCACTACGTCAACGATTGTCAGCAGATCCGGCACCGTTGCTTTCAGCGTCTCGGCAAGGTCGCGAAGCTGCGCTTCGGTCGGGATCATCGACATGCCGCCCGGCACGAGCGTAATAGGATGCGTGACCCGTCCCGCTAACACCTCCGACCACTGGTTTGCGACGCGATGTGCGCGGATAATTGTCAAAACCGCATCGGGCGCCTGCGAAACCAACGGTACGACCGAAGGCACACCGAACAGATCCGGCGCAACCAGATAACCAACGTGCAGCACGTGGCTTTGCAACTGCTCGCTGTAGTGCATCAGCAGTCTGAGCATGTCGGTCTGCTCGGAGACCTCGACACCTAATGCATTCTCGACCGCCTTGGTGGCGACCAGCGAATGGCTGATCGAGCATATGCCGCAGATCCTGCTGACGATCGTCTGGATGTCGTCGAAATGCCGGCCCCTCACCATAGCCTCGAAGAAACGCGGCGCCTCGGGGACCTGCCACTCGACTTTTTCCACCTTGCCTTCGGTCATGTTGACGACGATATTGCCGTGCCCTTCGATTCGGGGCAGGTGCTTCACATCAATATTCACATCAGCCACATTCACCTCTACATTACTCATAAGTCGGTCCCTGCTTACTGCCAAACAAAACCAGTTTACTTCTTAACGCATCGACGCTCAAGTCGTATTTGTCCATAACATCCTTAGCGGCGGTGATGTTCGGATCGTCGATATATCCGCGACATCCGAAACATCGAAAGCACGCCGACGGGCACTTTGCGCCGCAACCGGCCCGCGTGATGGGGCCAAGACATATCTCATCGTACTCCCACCGGCAGACATTTTCCTTCATCTTGCACTCGACGCAGACCGGGTAATCCGGTATCTCGGGTGTCTTGCCCATCAACAGGCATCGAACCACATACGTAAATTCCTCGGGGTTCATCGGACAGCCGTGCACCTTGTAATCCACCTTGACGACCTCGTCGACCGCCCTGGTCGGCGCCGTGTCAAGATGTTCCATCCTGCCCGCTTCGCCGTAGACGTATTCTCTGACTTCATCAAGGCCGAAATTGTTCTTGAGTTTATTAATGCCGCCCATGGTCGCACAGGCGCCGATAGCGATGAGAATCTTTGCCCGGCTTCTGATCGACCTTATGCGGTCTTCATCCTCCGGACGCGTGATCGAACCTTCGATGATTGCAATGTCGTAATCTTCGCTGGATTCGGCCATAGCTTCACGCCACTCGACCACGTCGACAGCGCCGATCAGATCGAGGATTTCCTCTTCGAGGTTGACGATCTGAAGCTGACAACCCTCGCAACAGGCGAAATCAAAAATTGCTACTCTCGGTTTACTCATATCAGATTGCCTCCGGCACAGTGGCCAAATCAGAATAACGAAATACCGGGCCGCTGCGGCAGACATAGACACCGTTTATCTGGCAGTGTCCGCATTTGCCCACGCCGCATTTCATCCGCCGTTCCAGGTTGACAAAGACATTGTCAAACGGCACGTCGTACTCCATCAGCGTCATCAGCACGAACTTGTACATGATGGGCGGACCGCAGACCAGCAGCCCCGTGGCGGTCAGGTCAAGGTCAATCTTGCCAACCAGCGTCGTTACCACGCCCACATTGCCGTCCCACTGCTCGCTGGCAACGTCTATCGTCTCCATCAACTGTATATCGTCCCGGACGGACCACTCGGCAATTTCGTCGGCGAAGAGGCGGTCCTCGTAGCACTTGGTGCCCTGAAGAATGACGACCTCGCCGTAATCTTCGCGGTTGTCCAACACATAATTGATAAACGCCCTCTGCGGCACCAGTCCGAGGCCGCCGCAGATAAAGACAAGGTTCCTGCCCTTCAACTCCTCGACAGGGTAGACCGAACCGAACGGCCCGCGAATACCTAATTTGTCGCCCGCCTGCATCCGGTGCATAGCGCCGGTTACCCGTCCGGCGTTGCGAACGACCAGCTCGAAACCATCCTGGGTAGGCGATGACGAAACAGTAAGAGGCGCTTCGCCGATACCCGCCACCGAGACTTCCACAAACTGGCCGGGCATGTGCCCCAATTCTTTGCCGGAATCCAGTTCGAGATGCAGGTACATCTCGGTATTGTTGACCATCCGGCACTCGTCAATCGAGGCCGGCTCGGGCAAATAGATGTCTTTTTCCATGGTACTACATTCACACATCAAAACGTCTCCTGGTTTATGTAACATTTCAGCCAAATGTGGCACGGGCATCCTGCCCGTGATTTACAACCTTTACGACAAATAGGTAGGGTGGGCTCTTAGCCCACCGATCATTACCACGCTCTATTTACCCAAAACGGATGCGACCTCTTCGGCTAACGTGTTATAGACCGCCACCGGGTTGGCGATGTCGGGGATGCACGCCGTGATGCAGCGCCCGCAACCCACACAGGCGATCTGTCCGCCGATCTTCGAGGGAACATACTTGCCCTTGCGGTAAAGCCGATGACGAAAGCGGTCCGCGCGGCTCTTGCGGAAATTGTGATCGCCAGCTACGGTCGCAAAATTCGTCAGCAGGCAGCCGTCCCACGCACGCTGTCGGCGTCCGCCGGACAAGTCCCAGTTGACATCGTCCTGTACGTCGAAACAGTAGCACGTTGGACATGTTGTGTTACATGACCCGCAGGAAAAGCATGTCCGGGCTTTTTCTTCCCAGACCGGATGGTTGTAGGCATTCTCCAGCAACTCCGGCAGATCCGACGGTTTGCAGTTCAGCGGATGTTTGTTGAGTTCGACAGCGTTCTTGTCCCAAACCCCCTGCCGTGCGGCAAGGTCGTCCACCGATGCTTGCGCAAGACCCGCAACGCCCTGCAAGAGGGCTTTGCCCTTCTCCGTTGCGGCATCGACAACATAGCCATCTCCAATATCGGTCAGGAGAATATCATAACCTTCCTTCACCGTCGCCGTGCCCATCGACGAGGCAAAGACATTCTGCGAAGGAGTAACAACGTCGCAGGCAATGATGGTCGTATTATTGCGTCGCCTCATATAGTGGTTGTCGCAGGCATCCTGCGAAAACAGCACATCCATCTGACTGATCGCCACTACATCATAGGGGTGCACCCCCAACAGAATCGTCTGCCTGTCATCGTATTGCGATTCATATTCACAGGGCAATTCGTAAGTCAGCAGAGTCTCCGTCTGCGGCAGAAGGTATTTCTTGGGCGGCAGGATCGTCACGTCGTAGTCCAGCCTCAAATCCTCGGCCAATGCCAGCGGTCCGAACGCAAACCTGTCTCCTTTGGCCTGAACGCCCGCCACCGTCTGCTCCGATGCGATAAGACCGGCCACAAAGCTCTTGAAATCCTCTTTGCTCAACTTGCTCACATTCATCGTTTCTTTTTCCTCATGCTGACAAATACTGGCTGTTGTTCTCCATCGACACACGTCAAGATACGAACTTACGCCGGATCACGTTCAATGTCACATCCCGGCGCCTTGAAAGGAGGCAATCGCCAACCAAGCCCTTACTGACCCGACATGCCGGCCTCTTTACCTTGAAACCGCCGTATAACGCTAAAAATCGGCTGCTTTGACCCGGAAGTTTACGCTTAAACAAAGGCTGTCCAAACCGATAATTGCCACTACTTCTCGCTCCGCATCAGACTGTAACATCGCTTATTATCGCCGCTTGGGCGTACCGGATTCGGTGGACGGCAACGAATATCAATATCGAACAATCCGGCCACCACTTATCGGTCGTAACATCACCAACTATAATCACCATGCCGAATATGTCAATAGCCGCAAGCCCAAATTGTGTTGCAGAATACACCTCTTTTGTAGTACTATCTGGCTTGGCCGGATTGTCTGTGTCGACGGCGGGGTCCTGTATCATCCGGCTGACGAAATGAGCCCGCACCACTGAATAACAAAAGACTTGCAATTACTATCAAACGTTCTATAATAATTGTAATTCTGTGAGTATGCCGGCGTGGTGTTGGGCCGCCTGAGGTTTTTACAAGGGGTGTATAATTAATAGTAACCTGTCTGGTTTTGGGTTGTCACCATATTTTATTGCGGTGATCTGGCTTGTCCTATGATAAAGTTCGGTTCAGTCAAGCAATCTAAGAAATCGTGCGTAATACTGATAGCTGCAATTGTGTCAGCCGCAGCCGTTGGGTGTCTGTGGATATGGCAATCTTTTGGCAACTTTTCTGCAACGCCCGCCAATGTCATACTTATAAGCATAGATACATGTCGGGCGGATTATTTAAGCTGCTACGGCCATCAGCGTATAACCACACCCAATCTGGATAAGCTGGCAAAACACGCTCTGCTTTTTGAAAATGTTGTTTCGCCGGTGCCTATTACGCTGCCCGCACACAGCTCGATGCTGACCGGATTGATACCGCCGAGCCACGGCGCCCGTAATAATATCGGCTACCAGTTGTCCCCCTCAAATCTCACACTGGCCGAGATCATGCAATCCAACGGCTTTTCCACGGGAGGCGTTATCAGTTCTTTTGTACTCGATTCGGACTTCGGCCTGGACCAGGGGTTCGATACGTATGACGATGAATTTGACTATGCCCGGGACAGTGCTTTCGGAGCCGAACGCATCGGATCCGAGACCACTGAGCATGCCATAAACTGGATAGAGGCACATCGCGAGAATAAATTCTTCCTGTTCGTGCATTATTACGACCCGCATGTCAATTACGAACCGCCTGAACCGTTTTCCACAGAATATTCCGACGATCTCTATGCCGGTGAGATTGCATATACCGACCATTGCATAGGAAAACTGCTAACGTATCTGAAAGAACGGAATTTATATGATTCGAGCCTCATCATTGTGGCGGGCGATCACGGAGAGATGCTCGGCGAACACAATGAATTGACCCACACCTACTACATATATCAACCGGCGATCAAAGTCCCGCTAATAATAAAACCCGCCGGTAAAGTCAAGGCGCGCAGGATAAAGAAGATAGCAGGCCTTATAGATATTGTGCCCACGGTTTGCGGATTTCTTGGGATAGAACCGTCGGCCCGGCTGCCGGGCTGTGATCTGTCGAGCTATGCCGAAGGCGATCAGGCGCCTGCGATTGACAGAGCGTTTTATTGTGAGAGTATAACCGCGGCGGTATCTTTTAACGCCAATATGCTCACCGGCCTTGTCACCGACCGCTTCAAATATATCCACACGACAAGGCCCGAACTGTACAACCTGACAGATGATCCTTCAGAGAACAATAATCTTGCCGAGAAAGAATCCCAGCGGGCCCGAATATTGCACGACAGGCTCCAGGTCATGCTGGAGCAGGCACTGGTAAAGAAGGCGGATGAGAGCACAAAGGCTTTGGATGAAGAGACGATTGTTAAACTGCAGTCGCTCGGGTATGTGGGAAGTAACGTAAGACCGGATACTGTCTTCGATCAAACAAAGAAAGACCCCAAAGATCTCATAGGAGTGTATAATAAATACATGAATTTTCTGAGCACAGTTCATTACAACCAAACCGAAGCGGCGACAAAGATCGCCCGTGATATTATCCTCGAGTATCCGATGCTTAAAGAACCAAACCTGTTTCTTGCGATCCAGGCCATGGAAGCAGACCAATATGAAAAGGCCGTGCCGTATCTGAATCGGCTGGTTGAATTGAAGTTCGATCTTTTCAAGGTGCACTTCAATCTTGGAGTCGCATTGAGCCGCCTGGATAAATTTGACGATGCGATAGAGAATTTCAACAAAGCGCTTCAGATTAACCCGAAGGCTTTCAAAGTGCATAACGAACTTGGAGGAGTGTTGAGACGTTCCGGACAGACTGACAGCGCTATCGAACATTATAAAAAATCGCTTGAGATCGATTCACGACAGGCGATTATACTCGGCACACTGGGGGGGATATATTCGAGCGGTAAGGATTATGCCAATGCTGTGATGTACTGGAAGAAGGCGCTCCAGCTTCAACCGAACTGGACGACGGCATTGAACAATCTGGCATGGATATACATTTCAGCCGTTGATACGGAGTTTTATAATCCGACGGATGCTATAATCCTGGCGCAAAAAGCCTCCGATCTTACGGGGCACAATAATGCACTTATACTGGACACGCTTGCGGCGGCTTATGCGGCGGACGGCGATTTCAGCAAGGCCGCAGAGTTCGCCCAAAAGGCCCTCGACGTTGCCGGCCGTCAAGACAAGGACCTTGCCGAAAAGATTCGGATCAAACTTGCCGGGTACCGCCGGAAAATGTAGCTTGCCCCGCATCATTGCCGGCACTGTTTATTCATGTGTTTGTCGCCACGGTTCGGATTGTGTCGATTTGGAAGTCGCAGATGTAATGGGCAGTCTGACTTCGATCCGTTCGGAAGACCTTGCCGCTCTGGCAAGGGGAACGTTCAGGTCGACGGGCCCGGTTATGAGTTCCGGGAGACTGTATGTCCTGAGTTGAGACTCGTAATGGTCGGGGTTTCTAATCGGCATGATAAAAGGCTTGTGCTCTTTTCCTGTTTCGTCAATATAGCAAATGTACGTCCGGGTAAACTGGCCGTCACGTTGTTTGCTGCTGAAAACAAGCCATCTGCTGTTGCTCGAAAAACTGTGCCATGACTCAGAGTATTCGCTGCTATGCGCAAACTTGTGATACTTACCGCTTTCAAGGTTCATCAGATACAAATCACTGCTGGGACGAAAGATGGGAAAACATCCGTAATCACACATGCAAAACACCAGAAATTTGCCATCGCCAGACACCTTGGGCAGCAGTATGCTTTGGCCTGTCTCTGCCGCCGACAGTATGATCTCCGCCTGTCCCCATTTATCCGTATCGATGTCGTAGCTGATACGGTTAAGATCGTATCTGACTTCGTCGTAACGTTCGGGAGGCATCTTATCGCGGTCTGTCCAGAGCATATCGGCGCTGCAGAAATAGAGGTATTTGCCGTCCGGCGACCAGTTGGGATATGTTTCGAGCTTTGCTTTGTCGGAGAGTGCAGGGGTGGTTTTTGTTTCACGCGAATTTACGACATAATAAGCGATAGCCGAATCCAAATCGACGACATCACGGTCTTCAAATGCCGTCGTGTGGAAAAACTGCCTGACCTTGTTCAAGGAAAAGGCTGCGATTTTGCCGCTGGGGTGCCACGACGTGTACCCCCATTTTGTACCTATGCTTTCCACCTTGCCGTCTATTGCCAACAGCGTCGCACTGCCGAACTTCTCACTTCTAATGCCAATTGTCATAACCCCGGGGTCATTGGCTGCAAAACTATGGCAGTTAAGGCAGCCGTTTCCAAAGGATTTGCCGGAGAGGACTATTGAGTCACCGAAGCCTGTTAGATTTCGCTGTCGAATTTCTATATGGTTCCAGTTGTTGTAAATTGGTTTCATGAAGCGGTAAACGAGATATGGATCGATATCCTCTCCGGCCACCCGGTTGACTATCCTCTTGTACTTTGTCCAGCCATCGTCGCCGCTCTTTACATATACATCAAACGCTATCTCTTTGCCGCGACTGTTATCCAGCAGTTTCTTCCACGGCTTTGCGGGAATTCGGATCAAGCCCGTATCGGCGGCAATATCGATCGAACCGGACGAAGGATCGGACGGGCATGATATCTTAACAAAAAACTTGTCGCCTTCGGCAAGGACCCTGAAATTCATAGGCGCGATGTTGGGCGGGACAACTACACCATCATAGTCAGGTCTTATCGGCGCAGAATGATCGACCTCGGTATATTCCGTGATTGCCGTGCCTGCACCATCGGCGCAGAGGCGGACAAGAATCGCAACTATGACGATGACAATGACAATAACTGAAAACAGTAACCGCTGCTTGCTCATCGAACCGCCCCCGATACGTCAAAAGCATAATAGAATATATACCTGCCGGCATAGTCTTTCGCCAGTTTGGTCTTGGCGGTTTGTCTGTCGCGCGCGCCGCCAAACTGAACGAACATCCGGTCGAACGCCTTTATCTTTGAAACGGCGGCCCGGTTGATGGTATAACCGTGTAAGTTGTCAATCTTGGCGCCGGACGCCAGATAGATCGCAATTGCTTCTTCAAAGTGTAATGGAATTTTTTCATATCCCAACTCTCTGAATGTTTGGAGATTGGCGGCCACTTTGTGAACCTGACGAGTCAGCAGGCAATATGCCATCATGTATTCAAAAGCCATTTTGTTTTGTCGGTTTTTCCGGAGAAGCTGAACGAAGAAATCGTCAGCGTTTATTGTCACCGTAGTGTTGTCCTTCTGCGATGTAATCGAGCGGATATGCTCAATAAGAGCGCTATTCTTCTGCTCCGGATCTTTGTCCAGTTGCACCAGGTAGCGTGTCGCCCATTTGCCAAATATCAAATCTTTGCTCAACGCGTGCAGGAACACCCTGGCCGCTTCAGTCTGGCCTTTTACGATATTTATCAGCGCCAGCCGCTTAAGGACATACGGGCTGTTGCCGCTAACTTCCAGTGCTTCGTGATCAAGCCTTCTTGCCATGCCCACATGACCGATGTCCAGGAAAAAATCACATCTTTTGTCGAACGAGTTGGCGGAGAACCGGGATTCGGACTCGCTCAACGTCAATGCCGCTGTCTTCTGTGGAAAAGCGAACATCCTGTCGCCGAGAAGGCCCGCATGATACAGAGCGCGGTTAACGTCGTGGTTCATATACAGATTGAAGTCCCCTGCCTTTAGAGTCGCAGCCTTTTGCAGCAGCGGCTTCCACATCCGGCGGCCGGCATAATAGCTTATCTGCATTTCATTCCTGAGTCGCGGATTGAACGAATACCGGCAAATCAGAATCGAAGCAGTTGCAATGACCAGAACTTGTATTATGAATCTTGACGTACGGTTACAAAAAAGCTTCCAAAACAGGCCGGGCGTTTCTCTGCCTTTCTGTCTCTTCGGTCTGGGCCGGCGCATCCGGTTCCTTTTGAAGTAACCCGTTATGCCCAGGCAGATAAGAATAAGAGGGAAGAACATGTATAATCCCAGGACGCTTAACCTGATCCATTTATCTGATATGGCCTGTACGGAAAGTTCTCGCAGAAGGATTATCTGCGGCCGGTAGTCAAAGATAATTGCACCTGCGGCATACACCCCTGCACAAAACAAAAGGAGTACGGACCCCGTCGCAAGGTTTCGGTTTAGAAACACCTCATACATTATCGCCAGTGTGGCAAAGTAAAAACACGTTCCTCCGCCGAAATAATAAAGCACTGCCAACGTCACCACAAAAACCACGATGCGCCCCAATCCTTTTAATGTCATGGTCGCATAAACAACGAAGCAAACGACGGCCAGCGTGATCGACAGAATCGCCGGGAGTTGGTGGTCATAGCGGTTAAATGGTATCAGCAGAACAACGGCAGGAACAAAGCAGGCGTAAGCCGAGCCCTTTGCCGACTTTGATCTAAAGAAGATGACTACGCAAACACTCAAACACACGGCAATCAAGGTAACGATCAAACCGCCCAGCCATGAATGGTAATAACATTGTGACAGCAATCCCTCTGCGTATTCCAGCAACCCGCCGGGAACGCCGAGATGTTCTCTGAGGAACAGCAAGCCTTTTGAAAACTCGGGGAACTTGCAGAGTCTCCCAAAAGACTGATAGATCAGGTCTGTCCGGACTATTTTGAGAAGATACAGGTAGTAACATATATAAAAAAACACAAACGCCAACAGATCAACACCGCCGACCCGGGATGTCCTTTGTTCGGAGAGATCCATCAGTCCCCCCCGGAGTTCTTGTATATTTCAATCATTTGCAGATTATAACCGATTTGCCGTTCAACGACTACAGCCGACCCAAAAAAACAGGACTCCACACCTCTTTACTGCCCATATCAATCAAGAAACGACTGTTCTTCTACTGCGACAACGCCCGAGTACGCAACAGAATTGGCGGTTAGCCGCCAAATTTATGCGTTTTCGAC
>SDBV01010718.1_pt1 | contig 11989 bp, 14 predicted proteins | sample 2277081 | NCBI WGS metagenome assembly SDBV01 (sample SAMN10402039, study PRJNA504765) | marine sediment metagenome | isolation source: marine sediment core GS10_PC15, 223 cmbsf | place: Arctic Ocean: Southern Knipovich Ridge | collected 2010 | reverse complement strand
CTTATACACTAAGGATATCTTCCCCGCGTGGTGGCTAGTGGCGACATTCATCCTCTATCTATCTGTGTATGGAAGTATTGTCAAGTGGCATGACAAAAATTACGGTATTTATGTTAAAAGTATGACTATCATCGGAGCTGTGGCTATTACTCTAGCTTTGGGTGTATCGAGTAATATAACCAAACCTTTATTTACCTTTCTTTGGGAGCACCTTCCCTTTTTCTCCGCATTCAGAGATTCGCAAAAGTTTGTCACCCTGCTCGTCTTAGCATATTCGTTCCTCGGAGGACTGGGAGTTGCCGCGCTTGTTGAAGGCTTAACTAAGAAAAGATCTACTAAGATAGGTTCCTTAGCTCTAAATATATTCGTAACTCTGGCTTTAATCGTTCCCATTTTAAATTGTTTTACCATATTCAACGGGTTCTGGGGTCAGGTAAAGCCAACCGATTTCCCTGAGGATTGGTACGAAGTCAATGAATTCTTGAATGAAGATAGTGATGATTTCAATGTAATATTCTTGCCATGGCATGGCTATATGGATTACAGTTGGCTTCCGCAGGCTTTTAAGAGAACGAGAAATATTGCCGACTGGTTTTTCGATAAGCCGGTAATTGGGGGCGATACTATCGAGATAGGTAAAACTTATACTCAATCTCTCAAACCTGTGTCTCACTATATAGAGTTCCTTTTTGGATTGCCCGAGTACAAGGAGAGGAATATAACAAATCTAGGTGAGTTAGTCTCCCTAGTTAATGCGAAATATGTGTTGTTAACAAAGGAGGCAGACTGGAATTGGTATTATGACTTGCTGAACCGTCAAGAGGATCTGACTCTAGTTAAAGAGACCTCACACCTTTTATTATTTGTGAATGAGCACAGGACAGCTAGAATTTATCAGGTGAGTAATGTCGCTAATATTGAAGACTGGGACGAGCTTTTGGCGAGAAGTAAAAGTGAGGATGTTATGGATTATCTCTATCTAGTTGATGATGGAGAAGGGGTAGATAGTTCAGAAAGAGGTCGGGCAGTCACCTATGAAGTTGAATCACCAGCCAGGTATATCATTAATAGTCCAACATATGGATACGTAATATTTGTTCCTACTCAAGATATGAGTGTCAGCCACTGGGAATATAATGGTAACGGGTCGCTCAAGCAGCTTGGCTTTATACCTGCATTTGCGTCGAACTCAGCTGCGGGTGAGCTGGTGTACACTAGATTCTACCAGGTATATATTCCTAGTTACATCATATCTTTGGTAACATTAGTGTTGGTGCTGTGCTATTCTTACTACGGAAAACTGAAGGGAAAAAATGAAAAGCTTGATATTTAGTAGTGGCACACACAGGAAAAACTTAAGTCTTTGCATATGAAAAGGCGCTACCGTTTTTACTTCGGTAGCGCCTTTCTTATTTTTAGTTGTTCATCCCCCGGCTAATCAGGCTGTCCGCCGTCTCCACCATAAGAAGTAGACTAACAGCCCGCCAATCACTACCACAGCGGCAATAATACCGCCAATGAGGCCCCAGTTAGTTACTGGTTTGGCTGGTACTTCTTCCACCGGCGGCTTCTCGACCGGCGGCTTCTCGACCGGCGGCTTCTCGACCGGCGGCTTCTCGACCGGCGGCTTCTCGACCGGCGGCTTCTCGACCGGCGGCGTCTCGTCCGGCGGCTTCTCGACCGGCGGCTTCTCGACCGGCGGCTTCTCGACCGGCGGCTTCTCAACCGGCGGTTCCACTACTGGCGGCGTTGGCGTTAAACTGCCAATCAGTGCAAAAGTAGTAAAGTGGCTTACTTCGGCCACAAATGTGTTACCTACAATAGTGCCCGGAATGTCTTCCCATACTCCTTGGGCATTGAGGAAGACGACAACCAGACTGCTTGGAGATATACCCTGGGCTGCCAATGCCACCGGGTCAAAGCTGAAAGTCAACACTATGTGCGGACTAAAAGTAGCTCCAGGAGGTCCGAGGTCAAGGGCACGAAGAATGTTTTGACCCGAGGGTGCTGCGGGCGGGTTAGGATTAACCGCTGCTGTCAAGCTGGATAGCGGATTGCCATTAGCATCCTTAGCAATTGTACCTGCAGGGACACTCAGACTTTCTGTGCCATCCTCTGAGGTAAAGGTAACTGTATTCTGCACCACCCCATTTGAATTAACCGTCATACCGGTAGTGCTACCAAATACGTCAGTCGTGACAGAAGTTGACACACCTACAGCTCCTCCTCCTCCTACTCCATCATCATCTTCTGCTGCTGCAGAGAGTGTGAAGGAAGGCGTGGTTGTGGTGGTAAAGGCTGTGCTGATACCATTGCCATAAACGATTACACTGATTTCGTAGGCGCCTTCTGGCCAAGTTGTCGGTGACGTCCAGGTGACAGTATATGTTATCGATGTTGGTCCCACGTTAGAGCCGCCATAGCCATAGCCATAGCCATAACCAAAACCAAAACTCTCATAACCCCAGCTCCCTGACTGGTACCCATATCCATAGCCAGTGCGCGTACCCGAAGCATATACCCAATTAGCCCCCGTGATTCCTGAGACAGCGACCGTACCCCCGGCTCCTGTATAAGTCCTAGTTGCCGTCTGCAGAGGTCCATTTGATATGGGCAGATTAGTAGCGCCTACCGTATAGGCATTGGGAGAGGCTACGTTGTAGATGCTCAGATCGATACTCGTGAGCGGTAGTAGGTCGTTATTATCAATATCTATTTCGATAGTGAAAGAATAGCTGCTGCCGAGAGTTCCGGATGAAGGGTTAGTAACAGTTATATTAAGTGCCTGGGCCGGCGTGGCAACCCATAATGTCGCAAGAATAGCCACTGTTGCAGCCACGGATATTGCTACTCTAGAGAAAGCTTGATGATTTGTGAGAAACGAACGGGTACTCCTGGTCCAATTCTGTAAGCTCCTGGTCCAATTCTGTAAACTCGCTCTCACTTTATTCGAAACATCAGAAATTTTCTGAGCCCGGGGTGCCCTTATCGATTGCAGTAGCTTGCTATTCTTAAGTAACATTTCGGCAACGTCTGATGGTACCCTTCCTGCTAAAATGAGAAGCTCATCTTTGTCGGTATTTAGGACCTCAGCCAGTTTTGATATTACCTTCTCGCTGAGTGACGTTAGTACCCCATTTTCCAGTTTACTCAGATAAGTAAAGTTAATACCAACTTTATTGGCAAGCTCTCGCTGAGTCATGCCTGCCTGTTTTCGTAGTTCTCTTAACCTTATATTAAACTGGTTTTTGGGGCTCTTTAACTTTTTGACTATGTCAGATGGTATCCTTCCGGCTAAGATCATTAACTCGTCGCTATCGGCATTTAGGACCCTGGCCAGTCTCAGTATTACCTTCTCACTGGGAGCGGACTTTGCTCCGCTCTCAATCTTGCTAAGATAGGTAAAGTTGACCCCAACCTTCTTGGCAAGCTCGCTCTGACTGAGGCCAGCCTGTCTTCGTAGCTCTTTTAACCTTGCTCCAAATTCTCTAGCTTTCATGCTCTCACCTCACACCTGATACAGAATTAGACTTCACGCCAAATATAAAGTACCTTGCTTAGAAAGTCAAGTCCTTTTCTCATACTATTTTGCCTATTATATGGTGTATTGATTAAAATGTCAAGTCTTTTTTAGACCTTTTTATTATGTTGTCTAAAAAGTCAGTTTTCCGTATGGTACCTGTCGGTAAGTGGCTGATAGTTTTCCCTGCAATACAATCTGAAACTTGCTTAATATAGGGTAGAGGACTACAATGAAAGGGGTGAAGGAAAGACAAGGGTATTCAGCAAGAAAGGCAGACAAAGAAACTTGGAGGAGCGAACATGCTGAACGATTCAGCTCGACCAAAAATAATCGTTGCTATGCCTGCTTATAACGAGGGAAAGTACATCGGTAGCCTAGTGTTGCAAGCACGGCAGTATGCGGATGAGGTTGTTGTCGTTGATGATGGGAGTACTGACCACACCTCCAGGGTCGCCGAGCTTGGTGGTGCTACTGTGGTACGGCACACGGGGAACAAGGGCTATGGGAGCGCCATCCGGAGTATATTGGCCGAGGCAAAGAAACAGAACGCTGATATTCTTGTTATCCTTGACGCTGACTCCCAGCACAACCCCGAGGAGATACCATCTCTGATTAAAAGTATCTCCGAAGGTTCTGACGTCGTCATTGGGTCAAGGGAAATGCAGAGAAATGTAATCGCCCCCTATCGCCGCATCGGGCAGAAAGTTTTATCAAGACTAACTCATATTGCCTCTCGAAGAAAGCTATCAGATACCGAGTCCGGATTTAGAGCCTATTCTAAGAAAGCTATAACCACTCTGGAGCTGAAGGAAAAAGGAATGGCAGTATCGTCGGAGATAGTATCTGAGGCTACTGCGAAGGGTCTTAAAGTTACAGAAGTCCCTATTTCTGTTGTATACACTAAAGATGGCTCAACCCTGAATCCCATAAGACATGGTTTTGGGGTCCTGAATCGGATACTGGTGATGATTTCCGAGAGAAGGCCCCTTTTATTCTTTGGCTCGTTTGGGAGTGTACTTATAGTGTTCGGGGCTGTTGCCGGTGTCGCGGTAACCCGGACTTACTACGCTTCATATGTGTTAGCGACAGGAACAGCATTAATATCAATACTGCTCATCACCACCGGCTTGTTAAGCATATTCACTGGGGTAATATTGAACGTGTTGGTGAAGCGGATAAGTGACCATTTGTGACAACAGTGGCTAGCGGATATTAAGTTTCTGAACAAAGGAGAAAGCTAATACCTAGAGAAAACTATCGCAGGATAGTAAAAGGTTATAAGCCAATAGAGCTTGCTGGCTTCTTTGAGAAGGTGTTTTATCTTCTCTGGTTGCCGGTGGTCGTTTCCCAGGTTATACTAATACGCGTCAGACCGTATCGCACCGGGGGTGGCAAGAATAAATAACGAACCAAGATATGATAAGTATTATTGGAAGGTTCTGAGTGGTGATGGCAATGTTGCGTAGAGTTCTAGCTTTATTGGGACTAGTTCTGGCCTTAATTGGCTCTCTTATTACTGGAAGCTGTGTTGAGCCCAATGAAATAATCGGCTCCCTTAAACCAAAATAGAGGACTATGGATAGGTACGAGGCGAGTGGTTTTGAAAGAAGACCGAGCACCAACAAGGGATATGAATGAGTCTTATTACCTCTCAGGGAATTCGCCTTCAAGAGCCTTTGAGACGATATCCCTTACCTCGGGAGAAAAATCCTGTGCCAGCATCCAACTAAGGTAGTCCGGATATTCTCCGGCTATCTCTCGGACGGGCCTTCCCCTGTGTTTCCCAAAATTGAAAGCCGCCTCTTCTTCAAACCAAACGAACCTTCCTGCGATATCAATAAAGTTTTTCCTCGGCTCGAGGCACACTGAGCACAGTCCTTCCGCATCACGAGGCAAATCTCCATACATCTGAAGTTGACCGTCCAGAATCTCTGCTGAGGCCCTGACATCACTATCGGTGCTATGGGCATTAGTCAGTTCCTTATTGCAGTACTTTTGATAGGCGGCTCCTAAGTTTCGTGGGGTTTCAGAATCAAGCGGCACCTTCATATGGAATATAGCCATACTGTCCACGATATGGCGGTTATCACGTGAGAACTCGATTCCTACCCTTTCAAACTCATTCTCAAGTAGAGGCAAGTCAAATCCCAAGATATTGAATCCTGAGAGGTCGCAGTCTTTCAGAAAGTCGCAGATGCCTTTTGCCAGTTTGCGGAATACTGGTTCTCCTACCAATTCAGTATCGGTAATCCCGTGAGTCTCCGAGGCTCCCGGTGAAATCGGCATTTCCGGGTTAACTCGCCGGCTTTTGTATTCCTCAGAGCCATCCGGATGAATCTTCAGCACTGAGAACTCCACTATACGGTCAACGTAATACCGGTTGCCGGTCGTTTCAAGGTCAATGAATGCCATTGTCCTTTTCAATATAAGATTCTTCATCATATCCTATTAACTCCGCCCAGTTGTTGGGAGTAAATGTTAACCCCAGACTTGATGCAAAGTCAATATGAGGGTTAGTCGTAATAGATGACATATTCGGGCTGCTACTGCCTGCTTTGGATGCTTGCGTTTCCTTCATAACAGTATTATTATGGCGTGAAACAAGGGATTGCTGTACTGCCCCCCGTTAGTCAAGCTTTGACTAAGAGAGTCAGCTGGTTATTTTGATACTCCTCCTGGAATTTCATCGGTGACTTGTAACCCAGTGTTGAATGAAGGTAAAACCGGTTATAGCTGTTGATCCATTTACCCAAGGCATCTGTCAGTTCAAAGGGGCTACTCCACTCCCTGAGCCACAGTAACTCCTCTTTCATTGTTCTGAACACCCGTTCCGTATCTGCATTACCTCTTGGATTACCGTAGCTGGTAAAGGCTTGCTTAACGCCCATGTCCCGACAGGCTTTCATGAAGGCCAGGGATGTTGGCTGACTACCGTTATCAGACATGAGTGATAGTCCCTGATTTTTGACCCCGTCTGGGAATTCACAGTTAACCGCTTCATTCAGAGCTTCAAGCCAGTGTTTGCTCAGGCACTGCACTCCGGCGTAATAACCGACGATTTGCTTGGTGTACCAGTCAAGCACCACCACGATATACATCCAGCCAAAGCCTTCTACCATCACCTTGGTCATATCAATGCCCCACCACTCATATGGCCGTGTCGGCCTGGGTTTACTCCTCCCGGAGGTTCGTACTGCTTTAAGCCGGGTGTTGGGCTTCACTACCAGCTCATGCCTCTGCATAAGCCTTAAGATACGCTTCCGGTTTACCTCAAGACCGTCAATGTACTTAAGGTGAGCCCAGATACGCCGGTAGCCCCAGAAAGGATGATCCGTTTTAAGTTCCTTAATTCGCTTTAACAAAACAGAATTTCGCCTGGTAACTGATACCGATTCCTGTCTCTTCATTCGGACCACTCGTTTATTTTTTTTAACTCCACCGTGAGTTCTCCGATAAGCTTCTTCAGACGACCGTTCTCCCTCTCCAAAGATTGCTCGCGGCGCTCCGTTTTCAAGAATAACTCGGGCATCCTCGTCATGAACTGCTCCCGCCACTGGTAATACTGCGCCTGGCTAATCTGGTGCTCAATACAAATATCGGCAACCGGTCTGCCTTTTATACCCTGCAGCACCACAGTGGCTTTGGTCTGTGGATCCCATTTACGTCTTGGCATGGCTGTCTCTCCCCTTTCCCCAGCCATTTTACTCTCTTATCCCATGACCTGTGTTAATGGGGTGCAGTATATTGTATGCAGGTGCTAGATACTAATTTACCTTAGAGGTGTTTTCAGATGAATCAACCAATTATTGGTACTGCCATAGCTTTAGTTGTTGCAGCGATTCTCATGACCACCATAACCTGGGAAATAGATGTAGAAGAAACTTACTATATTCAAGAGCCTTATTCTTATGAACAAGAACTTGTGCGGGAAAAGCAGGTGCCAAATACCCCCTTTTTCTGGTGGGAAGTTACACAGGTACAGCATCTGGTAAAGAACAATGACATGAAAGAAGGAACCTTTGTATTAAATTATCTTTTTGATGATGGCGTTAATACTAAAACAAAGACAAAGAAAGTTATAATACTATCAGGTGAAGAGATAGCAGAAACAATGAATTCACATTTATTTGGTGTGTCTACTGTCTCACTTAATATTGTTCCCCCCAATAATACAGTGCCTCAACAACGTCCTGTGAAGTAATACGTCTCTTTACCAGTATCGCCAGGCATTCCCGGGTGTATTCATCCAGGACCGTAAGTATCCGAAATGACCTGCCATCAGCGGTCCTTGCCATCACGAAGTCGTAGCTCCTGCTGTGGTAGCTTATTTGGGCGCCTCTGCGCCGTAATGCCAGACCAGGTCATTGCGTGTCCACAGGACGCGATTACACCTGGGACAAACCAACTCAAGGTGGTCGTTGTTCTTCCGTTCCTGTCCCCTGACCAACCTCCGGCAGTTTGAGCAATAGGTCTTTTTGACAGCAAGTTTCATAAGGTTCTCCTTTGTCTATTTTCTCTACTCAATAAGTCCTTCCTGACAGTCCCGTTGGTACAAGCTGGGCGTCCACTCTATACAAGCGGATGGCTTAAAGGACTGAATAAGACAACGGGTCACGTCACGAGCTTCTATCCGTTCCAAAAAGACACACGCCCCATTGCAGTGGCACAGTAGAAAGCTGTCAGTCCCGGGCCATCTCTGGTCAACATATCTATCTAGCCACTCATCCCAGTCAAAGCCCAACTCATCGGCAATTTCCATGCCTTGTATTATCCATTATTATCGAATACCTACTAAAATCTTTTCTTCCTCTTTACCCTTTTTGCCGCTGTCTTATCCTTTTTAGGCTTCCACTTTGTTTCTGCCTTAGCCTTCACCTTAGGCTCTTTGTCCCCTCCAAATAAGTCTTTAAATTTTATCTCCCTCCTTCTTCCAACCTTTAATCTCATTCTAACATAAACTACTATTAGCTCTCCGTTAACGGGTTGTTTATACCTTAGCCTTCAGGCGCAAAATCAAGCGCACCTTTTTAGTGGATAGTGAACAAACCGTCAGATTGTTGTTCACGAGGGTATGGAATCTAGAATGAGGGGAAACTGAGCCTTTATATCTGATGATTCAACGTGGTTCAGGCTTGTCAAATGAGAGTAGTTCAGGTAACGATATATTCAAAGCTCTAGCGAGCCTTTCAATATTTATCAGGGTTGGGTTCCGTTCTCCTCTTTCTATACCACCGATATAAGTCCAATGCAAGGTAGCCATCTCCGCTAATTGTTCCTGAGAATATCCCTTAACCGTCCTCAGCTCCCGAAGGCGTTTTCCAAACTTGGCCCGAATATCAGTAGTGACAGGTCTCTTCTTTTTCATAGGTAGTCTCTTGACATATGCTATGTTTGGTATAGAATAAAAGTCTAGAGACCCAAAGTATTATTCGGGCGTAAACTAAGGTTAACGGTTACGAAAACAGGGGGAGGGAACAGTGATGTTAGACAAGTCGACAGCAGCGAAAATAAGTGCCTACTGGAATAGCTGGGACGAGCAATCGTTTGCCGAACATGCTGAAAAAGGGCTGGTTTATAGACAGGAGTTCAAAGCTGGTTCTGTGTTTGGATATGTAATCGGAAAAGATGACCAGGAGTTCCCTATAAACCAGCTTATCGATGTTGAAAATACCCCCAATTTGAACATAGTTTTAACGATAGATTCATTGAATCTCAGGATACTCTCTCTATTGGCTTTCATAGAAAAGGCGCGGCAGGTGCCCCTACAGCCTCCTGATAGAAGTAAGAGCACGTTGAGTAACGATGTAGTGGGTGAAGTTGGTGATAATGCAGATGTGGGTATGTATGCGTGTTATTCATTCAATTCGTTAAATGAACTCGCAGAGAAAGTGCGCGAAGTCATAGTAACAACTCTTAGTGAAGAACAGAAGAAAAATCCTGTTGCTGAACTCACTAAATTTTCAGATGAAGAATGCGACCGAGTTATCAAGAGAAATTTTTGGACTTTTACAAAGCATCAGTCTTATCATATTGTGAACGGAAGAGTGGTTGTAATAGACGAACCTGGGGACTGATGACGTAGCCTGACTGATAGTTCATGCATATCTATGGCGTTGATGATTCACATTTTATGATTAAGGACTCTGGTCAGTCGGCATATCAGGCTTGTATTTCTCTACCAGCCGCTTTCGCACTCTATGCCTTTCGGTCTTGACGGTTCTGCGTCTTCGTTCGTCTTCCTGTGCGTCATCCATCTTATAAGTGTCCGCTACGATTTCAAACAAACCACGGGCTGGGAGCCTTTCCTCCGATATTCTGAGCTTATCAGCTTTCGAAACCAACCGAGATGTGCGTAAACGGTTAGGAGTCGAATACCCAAGTGCCCTAAGCAGGTCTTTTCCCATTTTATTAGCAACATCATGCAAATGACGCGCGGAATGAGGTGGATAATTTACGGGGGTTGTCACTCTCATCGAGAAGGCTGTGCTAACTGGTGGCTTTGAATGAGGCAAAGGTGGTGGTTCCAAGTCTTTGATGGAGATTGTCTCCCCAGAATAGACGATTGGGTTCAAGTTCGGGATTCCCAAAGCTTACACGCTCAACCACCTGAGTTGGCAGCATTACTTGTGGGTATAACTTATAATATCCACGGCGTGAATCCCAACCTAATGGGTTGGCTTCTACGGGTATGCTTCCGAACCGCGCTGGTGGTCGCCAGAAATCTTCTTGGTCAGGAAGGGCTTCCTCTATTTCCTTTCTATCCGAAACGTCAGGCGGTGGAACAAATTCGCCTTTAAATGGGCCAATCGCATCTCTCGCCTCTCCAAGCCTCGTACCGAATAGTTCATCACCTAATCCGTCTTGTTTCCTCTTTGCCATGCGTGCATCCCATAGTTCTGTGACTATCTTATAAGCCACATTATACATCAGAAGGATTAGAATGAGAACAAGGAGGGTAACATTCCGTCATTTAGTTACTTTCTATTAGCTAAGAAATGAGATATATTATTTCTTATAGACTACCCATATTAAGGGGGGCAAGTTATGTTAGGTGACATCATCACTGGCTGCAAAGCTGTCCTTAACCATATTTCAACCCAAAGAAACGTTAAGCGAGAGATCTTTGATCACGCTCTCGCGTCTCTGTACATGGCGTGCACTGAGACTAAGATTTATATCCAGCGAGTCCAACGAACAGGTATCTCAAATCACGAAACTGAAGAAGAACTCGCTCGCTTATGGTCAAAAGCAGCTGTTCCCTTGCGTCACATCGATCCTGATTTGGCTAGAAGATGCATTGATAAAAGCGAATATTGGCTAAATCCTGAAAATTGGAGCCATGCAGATATAGCTCGGTATCGCATAGGGATCGGTCAAGTAGCTAACGAAGCTAGAAAGTTAGCGATGAAAAGAATGTGACAACTAAATAAACAGAAATCGTCAGTTGTAGACCCATGAGTCGCTGGTAAGAGCGATACACAAAAAGCCATTCTGCTGTGAGATTAGAACTAAGGGCAAGAAAATATATAAACACATGAATCGGGGGTGTTAGTTCGTGGAAGCTTTTGAACAGGTGGTAAAGGTTTTTCTTGAGGCTAAAGGCTACATAGTAACGACTAATGTTAAGTTCTCAATACGTAGAAAGACGAGAAAGGTTAAATACGACGAATACCAAACTCATGGCTACGAGGTAGACATCGTGGCAGCAAGACATGACTCTTTAATCCTAGCCTCTGTTAAGTCGTTCTTTGGTTCGGTAGGTGTCAACCGCCAAGGCTTTAAAGGAATCGCTGATAATAGCAGGCAAACTCATTTCAAGAACTATGCCATGTTTAATGAGCCTGAGGTAACTGAAGGCATCCTTAGAGAGGCCGAGAAGCGCTATGGCTACCCCTTGAGTCAGACTCAATTCTACTTATTCGTAGGAAAATTCAAAGCAGGAGATGAAATTATTATTACAGACCATCTTAGTGGAATTGAAGTTGGAGCAGGGCCAGTCAAAGTTGTTAATCTCGAAAATATAGTTGAAGGACTTCTGGACGCAGCTCAATCAAAGACATATTACAATGATCCAGTGATTATGACTCTCAAGACCTTGAAAGAAGCAGGGGTACAGTTAAAGCCGCCGAAAGATGATACCACAGTGGCTATTCAAGCGCTTCGCGCAAAGCTACAAAAATAATAGATTTATATGACGGGGGACTAGTAGAAATAAGCCTACATTCACTAGAGAAAACCTTTGCTTTGCCGTGCGATTTAACTTATTAGCTAGCTATGGATGTCACATTTCATCTTTTAATTAGGTCGCACATAGCCACAATCGTAGGTTCTCTTCCCAAACCCTGCGTATAACTGCAATTATACGTATCATTGTCAGGTTCTATTTGAAGGTAGTAAAATCAATCGTGACCAAAGATTTAGATGGAATTGAGCTATCTTGGCAACTTGATGGTGGTTTACCTGGAG
>SDBV01010717.1_pt1 | contig 11989 bp, 6 predicted proteins | sample 2277081 | NCBI WGS metagenome assembly SDBV01 (sample SAMN10402039, study PRJNA504765) | marine sediment metagenome | isolation source: marine sediment core GS10_PC15, 223 cmbsf | place: Arctic Ocean: Southern Knipovich Ridge | collected 2010 | reverse complement strand
CATTGCCGATCTGCCTGAGAAACTGCACGTGCCGGTCGTCGAACACTACCTGCTCGGGCGCACATTGGAGTCCATCGGAAACGACTTAGGGGTCTCGCGGCAAGCGGTGCACCGCCGCCTTCAAAAAGGCGTGGAGCAAATCCGCACCACCCTGCGCAAGAAGGGAATCCCCATCACCGGCGCAGCTCTGGCGACGGGTTTCGCGGGAATTGGAATGGCCGCGCCAAACGCTGGACTCCGCAAGGGACTACTCAACGCGGCTGTCGCGGGAATCGACAGTAATACATTGGTGCAAGTTGCATCGAAACCGCCAGTTTCTTGGTTCGCCGCACCCATCATCGCCGCATCGATTGTGGCGCTCGTCCTCTTCGGGACTCAGGTTTCCAGGAGTGCGAATGAGACTTCGATGGCTTCGCCCCCGCCGGCGCCCGTCAATGGGACGGTGCCTCCTGTGACCCTTGACGATGAGCCTTCGGCCCCGAGCTCATTCATAGTGGCTCAGGCCGCGGTGGAAGAATCGGATTCCACAGCTGCTGGCGGCGCGGCCGCTAATTCCGGAACCCCCGACTTTACCGAGTTCAGCCTCACGCGGCCCTTCCCCGAACCGGGTGTGGGCTCGTTGTTTTTCTACTTCAATACGCCTGAGGCCATCGGCGCTGAATTGACCATCACGCTCATCAATTGGAAACCTTGGGAAAAGACGCCGCAGACTCGCCTGACCTTTACGGAAACCGTCCCCGAAAGCCGTGTCGTCTTCTTCAAGAATCTTCCTCTGGGCACCTACCATTCGAGCGTACGCACCGGAACGCTTGGCGTAAATTCGGTGAGCACATTGCGTGAAACTCTCGCAGGAGAACACCTCAACCTTGCGCTATGGCCAACGTACTCGGTAGATGTTCTCGTGACGAACGAAGAAGGATTGGGACTTACCGGCGCGGAAGTCATCACGTACCAGAGTCAAGCGACCGGTGAACTGCCCTTTCACCTCATACCGCGCGTCGAGAAACAGTTCACGACGGATGGCGTTGTGACGATTCCCGAAGCAGTGACCGGTATCTATAGGATTATGGCCCGGGCGCCGGGGTATGCGTTAACGCCTTCGGATTGGGTAGACGCCCGAGTGGGCACGTACCCCATTGTGGTTGCGCAGGGGGGCGCGTTCGAATGCCGGGTGGTAGACGAGCGGGGCGACCCGGTGGAGGACGTTATCGTCCATTTGCAGGGCGACTACTACTACGATCACGGGTATGCACGCACGGACCAGGAAGGCCTGGCGCATGTCATGTTCTTGCGGCCGGTATCCTACAAGGTGCGTGTGTATAGCCTGGAATATGTGTTGAGCGGTTCTCCGGCCACGGTCATGATCAAGGAAGGCGGCCTCGCATCGATCGGAGACCTCAAAGTCCAGCCGGGTGTCGACATACAAGGACGCGTCTACGACACAGAGACCGAATTGGGAATCCCCGGCATCCGGTTGTCGGTCCATGCAGACACCGGGGTGGCCATCGAGGATCTCACAACCGATGAAGACGGCTTCTACACAATTCCGAACGCGTCTTTCACGAACTATAGTATTGCGCGTCACGGTTCCGGCGGATATGGCTATGGCGCTGGGATCTCACAAATCGACCTAACCGTGATTGCGGATGGAATAGAGGGTGAGACCGACTTCCCATTGACAAGAGGGATTCCCGTGTCCGGCCGCGTGGTCGATACGGACGGCCGCCCCGTAATGGGAGCGCTAATTCGGGCCGGCTATGCGCAAAACAACCACCGGCTAGATACCTTGAGCGACCGGCGCGGCCGTTTTCATCTTGTGAGCATTCAGGAGCCCGGTGAGATATATATCCGTGCACAGGCGGCGGGATATGGACGTAAGATACTAGGGCCCTTTGAAATTCCGGAAGAGGGTAGAAGCGACATCGTACTCAAGTTGCCCCACGCGGCGCTCATCGCTGGGAACATCAAGATCGACGGGCAGTACGCTCCCGAACGCACCTATCTGTGGTCCCAACCGCACGATCCGCAGTCGGAGGAGGCGCGTTCTGGAACGGGTGTGACGTACACCTATTGCGGAGGGATGGGGTTCTACATCCTGCCGTGGCTTACACCCGGTACCTACGACCTCTCCGTGGGGCCCGCTAACGGAGCGCGAAGCCCCACCCTGGCGACCGTCACTGTGGAGGAAGGGCAAATTATCGATGATTTCATCGTAGATTACAATACGTCCGGCCTCGCCCTTGATGGTTTCGTGGTCGACCGAAGGGGCTCCCCCGTGGAGTTCGCGCAGATCCTGGCTAGAGGCGAGCTTGGCTCAAGCATTCAAGTGAGTTCGGACGCCGAGGGCGCGTTCTCTCTCATAGGGTTGCTTGACTCATACTATGCCATACAAGCATCTCATGCACAGCACAGCACTGTAGACGTGGACAACGTGCCTGCCACACAAGGCACCCTACGGATTACGATGCCGGATCGGGGCTCCGTGATCGGAACTGTCGTTGCCGCTGCCTATGGCGATGCTATCAAACGATTTCGGGTCGCTAGGATGACCGGACTGCTGGGCGCCCCTCCGCTCTCTCAGCCTTCGGGTGTAACCATAGCATCCGACACGGGAACGCTCGAACTGAACGACGTGGAAATCGGCGACTCGACATTGGTTATCACGGCAAAGGGCTTTGCGCCGGAGCTCGTGCATCTACTCAATGTCCAAGAGAATCAGACGACCAATGTTGGGGCCGTCACTCTGCAACCGGCCACGCTTCTCACGGGTCGGATTACAGACGCAGACGGCACTCCAATATCGGGCGCGTCGATTTCTTACCCGATGCCCTACTATGTCCCTGTAAGTTCACAGGAGAGCTTCGCGCGTAGCGACAGCAACGGGATGTACAAAGTCGACACCTTACCAGAGGGCGTATTCGATCTGAGCGTGCGACACAGGGACTACGCCCCGGCACAAGTTTCGGTACAGCTTCTCTCCGGCCAGACCACTGATGCCGACGTCACCCTGTACGGCGGCGGCGCGCTCGAGGGCATCGTATACGTCGGCGGAGTCGCCCAGGGCGGTGGCATGTTGCTACTCGAAAGTACCGACGGCACCATGGGAAACCAGCAGGCACAAACCGATTCCAATGGACACTATGAATTCACCCGAGTACCCGCAGGCGAATACACACTTCGCGCGTATGTGCCGAGCGTTGACGAGGAGCCGTATTTATCGGAAGAATACCAGGTCGTATTCGACAATTTCGGCACGCAGATTATCGATTGGACGTTTTAGCGGACCCAGCCCGCGCGCGGCTCGAAAGGCTTCGGGACAGGCGGACCGAGCAGGACTCGCCTCGCACAAGGACGCGGAGGCGTAAAGAGTCTTCCTTGGCGGCTTAGCGCGAAACAAATCTGCGTTTATCTGTGTCCATCTGTGGTTCAAAAAAGGCTCGTGAGCAGCGCTGGAGTTCCGTCCGGCGCTGCGTTTTGGTTTGGGGGGTGGGGTGGGTATACTTCGTGCTTTCCGGTTGGGCAGGGGGTTGGGATGGATGTGTTGAGGGAGATTCTTGGGCGGTATTGGGGGTACTCGGGGTTTCGGCCGTTTCAGGAGGAGGCGATGACGTCCGTGTTGAAGGGCGAGGATTCGCTGGTGGTGATGCCGACGGGTGGGGGGAAGTCGCTTTGTTATCAGGCGCCGGCGTTGGCGCTCGATGGGATGGCGGTGGTGGTGTCTCCGCTGATATCGCTGATGAAGGACCAGGTGGATTTTCTGCTGACGTGCGGCGTGCAGGCGGCGTGTATCAACAGCTCGTTGAGTGAGGGCGAGAAGCGCGAGATCGACCGGGAGATTCAGGCGGGGAACGTGAAGTTGCTCTATGTCGCGCCGGAACGTCTCGCGACGGGCGCGTTCATGCGTTATCTCAAGGGGCTGCGCCTGTCTTTTTTCGCGGTCGATGAGGCGCATTGCATCAGCCATTGGGGACATGATTTCAGGCCGCACTACCGTCAACTGAGTCTGCTCAAGGAGGAGTTCGGCGTGCCGGTGCACGCCTATACGGCGACCGCGACTGGACCGGTGCGTGACGACATCTGTGTGCAACTCCGTTTGGACGAGCCGGCCACGTATATTGGCGATTTCGACCGTCCGAACCTCAACTACTCGGTCGAGCGTCAGACGGACCGTTTCAAGCAGGTCCTGGAGGTGGTCGAGCGCCACCCGCGCGACGCGGGTATCGTCTACTGCACATCGCGGAAGAAGGTTGAGCAGATGGCAGAGCATTTGCTCGAGGCGGGGCATGCCGCGCTGCCCTATCACGCGGGCATGGACGACATCGCGCGTAAGCGCAACCAGGAAGCCTTCGCGCGCGACGAGGCGGACATCATTGTCGCCACGGTCGCCTTCGGCATGGGCATCGACAAGTCGAACGTCCGCTTCGTGGTCCACTCGGGGATGCCTAAGTCGCTCGAACACTATCAGCAGGAAAGTGGGCGCGCGGGCCGCGACGGTCTGGAGGCGGAATGTCATCTGATTTACTCGAAGGCCGACCACGGTTTCTGGCGGCGGTTGCTGGCTGAGCTCGAGGGCGAGGCGTACACGGCGGCGGTCGGCAAGCTGGATGACATGTATGCGTATTGCACGCTCATCTCCTGCCGCCACAAGAAGCTGGTCGAGTATTTCGGCCAACAGTTCATGAAGGAAGGCTGCGGCGCGTGCGATGCCTGTCTCGGGACGGTCGATTGCCACGAGGATTCGTTGTCCATCAGTCAACGCATCGTTGAAGTGGTGGATGCCCTGGGCGGTATGGCGGGCCCGGTATACACGACGCTGGTTTTGTCCGGCTCGACCGAAGAACGCGTCACGGCGAAGGGCCACGACGCCTTGCCGGGCTTCGGCGCTCTGGCCGAGTTCGGGCGCAACGACGTGCGCGACTGGATTGAGCAGCTCGTGGGCCAGGGATACCTGAGCAAGAACGGCGAGTACAACATTCTGGCCCTGACGGACAAGTGGGTGCGCGTGATCGCCGGCGACGACGTGCCGGCCCTGCTCAAGCCCGCGCCACCGAAAAGCCGGAGGCCGAAGAAGCTGCCCGAGAAGATCTGGGAGACGCTGGATCGCGAACTGTTTGAGGTTCTTCGGTCGAAACGGCTGGAGCTTTCGCGCGAACGCTCGGTGCCCGCCTACATCATATTCGGCGACGCGACCCTGCGCGACATGACGGCCAAGCAGCCGCGGACGATCGAGGCGATGCTCGACGTCCAGGGTATCGGCGAGAAGAAATGTCACGATTTCGGCGACACCTTCATCCGGGCGATCGACGCCCATCTCACTTCGGAATCCGGTGGGGGAGAGGCCGCCGCCGAAAGCGTCCGCTACGAAACCGACTATCAGCCGCGGCGCCGTGCCAGCAAGCAAGAGCAACGGGCCGAGACATTCGGCCAAGTCTTCGAGTGCTATGCCGCGGGCATGTCGCCCAAGGATGCCGCCGGACGGACGGGTCTATCTCACTCGAAGGCGCTGAAGCTGCTCCAAGACTACCTCGCCGAACACGGGGTCGTGGACCCGAGCCCCTGGGTGCTCGACTCCGACTATCGTGCGATCCTCCAGGCCACGCAAGTCGTCGGCACGACGCGATTGAAGGCCATCTACGACTATCTCGAGGCCAGCGTCGCACAAAGCGACATCAAGATCGCCCTGGTCTGCATGCGGAATGAAGACTTAAGGCGCGCCGGGGACTAGAAGTCCCTCTGGGAGCTTCGATGCGATCACTCGCGTACGTGGACGACGAGCATGGTTTGGTCGTCGGTGGGGCGGTTGTTGGATTCGTGTTCTCGGAGGCTGTGTATGAGTTGCGCGAGCCGTTCGTCTGCGGAGCCTTGGGTGTTGGCAAGGGCCTCGGCGAGTCCTTCTTCACCGAGCAGGTCTCCGGAGGGCGATCGGGCCTCAGTGATCCCGTCGGTGTAAAAGAGGAGGGTCTGTCCGGCGCTGAGTTGGATGTTGGTGTCCTGGTAGCTGGTGGAAGGCTCGACGCCGAGGGGGAAATCGCATTGTGGATCCAGCGTGGTCACGCTGGCGTCTGGGTGGCGCAACAGGGGCGGCGGATGTCCGGCGCTGGCATAGGTGAGCGTTAGGGCGTCGGCGTCGATGAAGGCGGCGTGGGCAGTGACCAGGGTGTAGCCGATCTCGCCCTTCATAAGGTGCCGGTTCAGGTATTCGAGGAGTTCGGCGGGACCCTTTGGTGTACCGGGAAAGCTCTTTCGAAGCGCTGAAAGCATGGCGACGACAACTGCGGCGGAGGGACCGTGCCCGGTTGCATCGGCGATCAGTATGCCCCAACGGCCCCCGCCCTGGTCCCCTCCATCTAGCCGAAACACGTCGTAGTAGTCGCCTCCGGCCCGTTCGTAGGTTTCGTAAAAGGGCGCCCACCCGATTCTTTTGGTTGCGGGCATGGCGGCCGGGAGGAGGTTCTTCTGTATCTGGGCGATTTCGTCGACCTCGTTTTCGATCCACGTGCGCGCTCGTCGCAGTTCCTGGAGAAGCCGTTTCTCATTCGTTACTGTACCGACCAGAGCGGCATGGATGAAACGGCGTTCGATCTCAGCGCCGGTAACCGTGACCCCGGCCGCATGCAGATTCAGAAGCCAGCTCGTAATCTCGCCCTCCTCGAAGATGGGGAAAGCAAGGATTTGCGAGTAGCCCGCGAGCCGGTCTCCGAGTACGGGGTCGCCGGTCAGGTCAAGGTCGCGTAACACTTGTGCCTTCTCCGACGCGATGATCTCCGCGATGATCCCGCCCGTGTGGATCGGCGTCTCTGGCGCGTGGAGGGGGGTGTCAGGGGCCTCCTCCGTCGGCACGAGACCTCTGTGCAATATCCTGTTTATGCGATACTGGCCTGGCTTCAGGTTCTTGACGGAAACGGCGATCATCCCCGCCTCGCCAGAGAGTTCGTGCCAGACGCGCACCAGATTCCCGAGAGAGCTGGTCGGATCCGTGTCGCGGCTATACTCGCGAAACGCCTCGCTCCACTTCGCGAGCCGCTCTGGGCTGGCAAGGTCTTCGTTCACCCATACCTCCTAGAAATGGAATCAGGATGCCATGCATGGTCAAATGTGTATTCTCTAGGCTAGCGGTCTGAGGCCACGAGTTCAATCTCGGACCTTGGAGGGGGGACACGTGCGGCATATTATGGGTGCGCGTGTTTGCTGTGCCGCCATCGCAAGGGTTAGAATTCGGCCCTATCCGGCTCCATTGGGGGTATGTATGGTCAACGTCTTGTTCGTCTGCATGGGCAACATCTGCCGCAGCCCGACGGCTGAGGGCGTGTTTGCGCATTTCGTGAGCGCGGCGGGGGCCGCGGACCTCATCGGTACCGATTCCGCGGGTACGATTGCCAGCCACACGGGCGAACCGCCGGACGAACGGGCGCGGGAGACGGTGCTCAGACATGGGATCGATATCGGGCATTTGCGCGCCCGCCAGTTTCGTGGGGACGATTTCGACAACTTCCAGTACATTCTGGCCATGGATAGGGAGAATCTGCATCAACTGAACCTGGCGCGGCCCGATGAGTTCGAGGGCCGCCTGCAACTCTTCTGCGATTTCGCGCCCAAGCTAAGGGGGAAAGGGACAGAGGTGCCCGACCCTTATTACGGGGGGGCGAAGGGCTTCGAGAAGGTTTACAGGCTTGTCTCGGTGGCCTCGGAGGGTCTTCTCGACGCCATCCTACTGGAGCATTACCCGGACCATGCTAAGGGCGGTTGACTTCGAGATCGAGAAGGCCCTCGGCACGGCGCCGGTGTCGTTCCAGCACTTGCCAGGGGGCTCGGTGGCGGAGGTCTATCGCGCGGACGTGCCGGAAATCGGGAATGTGGTGGCGAAAATCGACCGCAGCAGCCGGCCCACGCTCGACATCGAGGGATACATGCTCGAATACCTCGCGGCACACTCGACCTTGCCTGTTCCAAAGGTGTTCCATGCCGCGCCGGAGTTGCTGATTATGGAGATGCTGCCGGGGATCAGCCGTTTCTCCTCGAACGCGCAGATCCACGCCGCGGAGCTGCTCGCCGAGCTGCATGGGATACGCGCGGACCGCTTCGGACTCGAGCGTGACACGCTGATAGGGTCGCTCCATCAGCCCAACGCTTCGAAGGAGTCGTGGGTGCAATTCTTCGGCCAGCACCGGCTGCTCCATATGGCGCGAGAGGCGCACGGCGCGGGACGCCTGGGCAGGAAGCTCCTCGGACGCCTGGAGGCCATGTCGGACCGCCTCGACGACTGGCTCGATGAGCCCGAGCACCCCTCCTTGCTGCACGGGGACGTCTGGACGACAAACGTGCTGGCCGACACCAATCACATCACCGGCTTCATCGACCCGGCCGTGTACTTCGGACACCCTGAAATCGAACTGGCGTTTATCACGCTATTCAACACCTTCGGATCCGACTTCTTCAATCGCTACAACGAACTCCGCCCAATCGCCCCAGGTTTCTTCGAACAGCGGCGGGATATTTACAATTTGTATCCGCTGCTCGTCCACGTCCGCCTCTTCGGCGGGGACTACGTCGGGCGCGTGGAGCGCACGCTCGAGGGATTTGGGTTCTAGCCTGGGCAGGGCGCTACAGTGGCCTGAATCGGTGGGCAAGGGGCGGGGTTGTGGAGTATATTTCTCATTGGTGGCACAATGCCATGAGTTCAACTATGCTGATGCGTAGGATGTTCGTGGGGCACACGGATTGATGACGGAGTGATTGCCATGTGGCGCATGTCGGAGCGGTGGAGGTTGTTGGTGGCTGGTGGTGATGGGGCGCGGGTGGCCCGTTTCGCGTGTCTCGTGGCGGGGGCGATCTGTTTGGTTTCCGGGGTGTCGTGGGCGGAGGAGGCGGGCCGGTTCCGGCGGGCCGCATCTGAACTTGAGCGCGTGAACTTCGCGGCGTTGCGGCGTGCCATTGAAGATCTCTCGAAGAACTTTCCTGAGCAGTACACGCAGGGGGCCGCCTATTTGCAGCGCTTAGAGGCCTTCGAACGGCGTCTCCCGGAAATGCGCGCGGCCCTCGCGGGCGGGGAGGCCCGGGCATTCGAGAGCGTCGATGCTGTGCTGGCGTTGGAACGGGAGGCGCTCTTGGCGAATCCGCTCCTGGATTTCGACCGGTTGTTGCTCGTGAAGCGGAACGCGGATCTGCTGGGCCTGCCGATGAATTGGCAGGGCAATTGCTCGCTACCCCGTCGCGGTTACGACAATGAGATCGCCCTCCTCGACCCGCTGCGGCCGGAGGACGGGCTGACGACGTTGTTCAGGCCGGAGGAGTCGAAGATGGTGGCTGATGTCGATCTGCATTTCGACGGTGAGAAGCTGCTGTTTTCGATGATCGGGAGCCATAACCGCTGGCAGATCTGGGAGATGCGCGCGGACGGTACGGGCCTGCGGCAGGTGACGCCGGGCGCGTATGGGGACGTGGACAACTACGATGCCTGTTACCTGCCCAATGGCAAAATCGTGTTCGACTCGACGCGTTGTTTTCAGGGAATCCCGTGTGTGGGTGGTTCGGATGCTGTTGCCAATCTCTACCTTATGGACGCCGATGGCCGGAACACGCGCCAGCTTTGTTTTGACCAGGACCATAGTTGGTGTCCGACAATGCTCAACAACGGCCGGCTGCTCTATACGCGCTGGGAGTACTCGGACACGCCGCACTATTTCTCGCGCCTGCTTTTTCACATGAACCCGGACGGTACGGGGCAGGCGGCGTATTACGGCAGCAACTCGTATTGGCCGAACTCGACCTTCTACGCGCGGGCGGTCCCGAATCATCCCACGAAAGTTGCGGGCATTATTTCGGGCCATCACGGCGTACCGCGCATGGGGGAGCTGGTGATCTTCGACCCGGCCATTGGGCGCTTCGAGGCGGACGGCGTGGTGCAGCGTATACCGGGCTACGGGAAGAAGGTGGAGCCCGTGATCGCCGACCAGCTCGTGGACAACTCGTGGCCGAAGTTCTTGCATCCCTATCCGCTTAGTGAAAAGTATTTCCTGGTTTCGTGCAAGCCCTCTCCGGACGCGCTGTGGGGCGTCTATCTGGTGGACGTGTTCGACAATCTGTTGCCGCTGCACGAGGTGCCTGGTTACGTGCTTTTCGAGCCGGTTCCGCTCCGAAAGACGCCGCGGCCGCCGCTGATTCCGGACAGGGTCGATCTGGAGCGCGACGACGCGACTGTGTACTTGGCGGACATCTATGCCGGCGAGGGCCTGAAGGGGGTGCCGGAGGGCACGGTGAAGCGCCTGCGCATTTATGAATTCCATTACGGCTACCCGCAGATGGGCGGGCATAAGAACGTGGCTGTCGAGGGCGCCTGGGACGTGCACCGCATCTTGGGCACGGTGCCTGTCGAGCCGGACGGTTCCGCGAGCTTCGCAGTGCCCGCGAACACGCCGCTCGCGGTGCAGCCGCTCGATGAGGAGGGCAAGGCGCTGCAGATCATGCGGAGTTGGTTTACGGCCATGCCCGGCGAGGTGCTTTCGTGCACGGGCTGCCATGAAGAGCAGAACACGGCGCCGCCGATGCGGCAGACGCTGGCGTCACGGCGTGCGCCTTCGGCCATTACGCCGTGGCGCGGGCCCACGCGCGGCTTCGGTTTTAAGCGCGAGGTGCAGCCGGTGCTGGATCGTTATTGCGTGGGCTGCCATGTCGGACAAGACTGGACTTTCCTGTACGCTGCCGACAGAGGCGCAGTGGGAATGGGCCTGCCGCGCGGGTGCGGCGACGCCCTTCAGCTTCGGGGACCTCGATACGGACTTCTCGTCCCACGCGAACCTGGCGGACCTTTCAATCAAGCTGCTGGCGGTCACCGGCGTCAACCCGCAGCCGATTCCGAATCCGAGTCGCTACGAGGATTTCATTCCAAAGGACGCGCGATTCGACGACAGGGCGAAGATCATGACTGATGCCGGCACCTACCAAGCGAATGCGTGGGGCCTGCACGACATGCACGGCAATGTATGGGAATGGACGCGCTCCGCGCTCCGGCGCTATCCCTACCGTGAAGATGACGGCCGCAACGATCTTGCCGCGGAGGACAAGCGCGTGGTGCGAGGCGGTTCCTGGCGCGACCGGCCCAAGCGCGCGCGCTCGGCCTACCGCCTCGCCTACCGGCCATACCAGCGTGTATTCAATGTCGGCTTCCGCGTGGTTGTCCAGACGGCGGAGACACGGACGGCGGTCGCGCGGGTGAGTGCCGGTGAGGGAGACGGCGCCGGTACGAAGGAATGAGCAGAGCAGCGCAGGGCTACGCGCGGCAGTCACGGATTCGAACGGGAGAGCGGAAGTTGAAGCGGCTAGTAACGAATGCGGTCCTTTCCTTAGGTGCGCTTTGCATGCTCGTGGGTGTTGTTGGCGGCGCGCCGGCAGAAGACGCAGCCTATCTGTCGCCTCTGGCCCTTGTAGCTGATGAGCAGGGGGCCACGCTGTATGTAGCTGTGTATACGGCGAGGCAGATCGTTGTCGTCGACCTGGCGAGTGGCGGCGTGTCGAAGCGCTTTCCCCTGCCGGATCGGCCCAGCGGGCTTTGTCTCTCTCCGAACGGCGGCGTCCTCTACGTGACGGCTGCCGAGCCTGAGGGACGGGTGCACGCGATCGACACGGGGACGGGCGACATCGTGTTTTCGGTGGCCGTGGGCCATACGGCGACGGCGCCCGTGCTTAGTCCGGACGCTTCGACACTCTACGTTGCCAGCCGCTTCGACGGCGCCATTTCCGTGATCGACGTTGCCGCGAAGAAGGAGGTGGCGAAGATCGACGTGGGGCGGCAACCGGTGGCGGCCGCCATCACCCCGGACGGGCAGCGGCTCTTTGTAACCCATCTGCTGCCGGCGGGCAGTGCCGACACAGGCTATGTGGCCGCGGTGGTCAGTGTCATCGACACGGCATCCCGGACGGTAGCGGCCACGGTCCGGCTGCCCAACGGGAGTACGGCGTTGCACGGCATTTGTGTCGCGCCCGATGGCAAGCA
>SDBV01010716.1_pt1 | contig 11990 bp, 11 predicted proteins | sample 2277081 | NCBI WGS metagenome assembly SDBV01 (sample SAMN10402039, study PRJNA504765) | marine sediment metagenome | isolation source: marine sediment core GS10_PC15, 223 cmbsf | place: Arctic Ocean: Southern Knipovich Ridge | collected 2010 | reverse complement strand
GCAGCTAAGGCCTCTTTTGAAAACTTGCCACCACTTGCCAAAAGAATCGATGATGAAGCTAATAGGAGAATAAGGAAGCTCTTTTTAGAATAGATCATGCGCTTACCTTTATTTAATTAGATTAATTTATGTAAGTAATTTTGTTCAGTATACACTAAACGGCACAATCTATCAATCGAACTTCTCCCCAACTTGACATTATCCCCCCTCATACTATCCTTAAAGTGGAACTATTCAACCCTTTAAAGTAAAACCATGAAACGACTTCTACTACTCACCCTCTTCACCTCCACCCTGTTCGGCTGGTCATTCTTCTTCACCGATGACGATAGCACAACACCTGCACGTCCTACTACGTTTACCATAATGATAGACCCGGCAGGTGATGCTAAAGATCCTGGAAGAACTATCGATGATACCTATGAACGCTCTATTACTATGCAGTTTGCAGAAGAGCTTAAAAAAGAGCTTGAGGCTAACAATAAGGGACTCAAGGTTATTTTTACCCGCTTACCAGGCGAAGCACTTGAATCTCTTCAGAACGTCTCTTTCTCAAATAGACTTGCCATCAACCTCTATATCAGCTTAAGCTTCTTTGAAGAAAGCGCTTCTAAACCGAGCATCTTTACCTATAACCTTATCTATGATCCTGCTACAGACTTCATACAAAAAAAGAGCTCTGAGCTTGCCCTACTCTCTTATGACCGGACCTACAAAGTATCTCTCTCAGAAACAAAGCACTATAGCCAAAAGTTTGCAACAGCCTGTGACCAAAAAAAGTTCACCTGCCATACTCCTATTGCACTACCCTACAAACCGCTCATCGGTATCATGGCACCTGCTATAGGCATAGAAATCGGCATCAATCGTAAGAACCAGTGGAAAAACCTTGTGGCACCCGTAGCAACTGCCCTACAGGAGAGTATCTATTCATGATAATGCTTAGAACAGAATCCTTTAGATACCTACTAATCAGCATAGCTATGCTCTTATTGGGCATGCTATTCTATGGATTTTATAATAAGCTGATTATTATCAGGCTCCCGGTACGGAGAGCCTCACTATTTGAACGCCGCTCCGCATTTAGAAAACAGGTACCCCTCTACCATTTTAATGGGAGCACCTTTGTAAAAGATGATAAAGAATTGATATTCTCAGCCAATACCCAATCTACGCTACAAGATATTGTAGCCAGCTGGCTCTCATATGTAGAAGAAGAGCAAGGATTACCCAAGAAGGTATCAGTACAATCGGTGATGATCGATGCACAGAAGAATACCGGCTATATATCATTCGACAAAACTCCCTTCACTGAGAACCAATCGACCTACAGTAAACTTATGTTCCTTGAAGGACTCTTGAAAACTCTTAAGGGCTCAACTATATCCCTTAAGAAGGTACAGTTCTTAGTACACCATAAACCCCTACATGACAGAGATCTAGACTTTTCTCATGCATGGACTATTAATGGATATACCTCGTAGTATTGCTTTTTTACCCTCTTTTTATCTATACTAAAAGAGACTACAATCAAAGGAGATAGTATGGCAAATCAAACAACACCAGAAGATAAGATGCTACAACGAGCTCGCTCTATTGCAGCTTCCTGGAGCCCTAAAGTACGCGGATGTATAGCTTTAGGAATAGGCCTCGGCCTATTCTTCTTTAGCTTAGGCTACTTCCAGTTTCTACATGTAGCAATTGGCGCCCTTGGCTTAGCTCTTATCATATGGGGTACGTTTACCTCAAAGGTACTCGATACCCTAAAAAGCTGGTTCGAAACGATCAAAAAGCGGTTCTTCTAAAGAGCCGCTTTTCAGTTCCCTTTAAATACCCTATACTAAGAGTATCACCTACTAACACAAAAAAGTATGATACGATTACTCTTAGCGCTTTTTCTTTCCTCACCCCTATTAGCCCATATCCATGGGTATACCCAACTCTACAATCCAACTACCAACAAAACCATCGATCTTCTTCATGATACTCACACAAAAGAATTCTTCTTGACAACAGAACAGCTTCAGACACTCTCACTTGAAGAGATTAAACAGAAACTCTACCCTACAGAAAAGCAGCTCATCAAGATCCTTGAACAGATTAACACCCCTAAAGCCAACTGTATCTTCATCTGTGAAGCTTCCAAAACCCATAGCTATGGCAATAACGCCTTTCTTGATAATATACAGCGATTGCTATCAACAAGACTTTGCTCTATTCCCTTTATCTGTGCTGATGAATGGCGCCGAACTCCACGAGGGATGATAGGTTTTCTGCTGAATGGTATATCACCTCTGGACCTTGTCAACAAAAAAACCATTATCAAAGAATCTGGCAATACCGTATGGCTTGCTTTTAATAGTATGATCGACCAAGCAACAACAGACATTTGTACCTATACCAAGTCACTTAATCTCACCACAGAAGGTAAAGATCTTCTCATAGAGCATTTTTCACAGCATCCACTACCAGGAGAGCAATGCTTATACCAACAACACTATGTCTATAATACTGTCTACTGGAAACTAGCAGACATAGAGCTCCTCTCTTATATCCTCAGTGCACCCCATAAAAGAATACTCGTCTATGCCGGAGGCATTCACAGCGAGGCTATTGCCCGCTTCTTACACAAGCACAGCGACTATAAGATAACCCACCGCTACCAAACATGGGATTACTCTGATGAGCTTACTCTTTCACTTCTTAACCCACTTGAAGATAAAGAAGTACCTCTAAGCGCTGTTATATTTCATACGATTAAGAACATAGTTCGCGTTACCTTTGGTGGACTTATTAGTAGTCTCATCAATGTAATCACCTGGTTCTTTCAATCATATAGTGCATAATGATTTACTGATTGCGCTTTCAATGGTATACTTTTGGTATATACTCGAAAATATTTATAGCAACACAACAAAGAGGCTCCGGTGAAAAAGCTCCTTCTAATAATCTTATTCGGTACTACGCAATCTACTCTTAGCCTTGTCAACGGATACACCCGTTTATATCGTGCTGATATAGATCAAACAATCGATATTGTTCATGATAACCATATTGTAGAGAACGGCCTCTCACAAGAAGATATGTCCGTACTCCCTATCGATAAAATCAAACCAAAACTTTTCTCATCAGAACAACGTTTCTTAGAAGTTCTTGAATCTCTCGATAAATCATCTCAAACTGGAGAAATCGCTTTCATAGGAGAATCAAGAGGCGACCATAATTACGGCATTCCTTTATTTATAGATCACACAGAGCGCTTAGTTGCTCAAAGATTGAACACCATTAAGTTCATTCATGCAGATAACTGGCGAAGAGACAAGCGCGGCCTCATAGACTTTCTCATGTTAGGGAAATCTCCTTTGTATCTGATCGATAATGATGCAATTATTAAGCATTCAGGCCTCCCCGCATGGGATGCTTTGGCCAATCTTATTACACAATCAACTGAGGCTATAACCAATTACTTTACCGCACTTGAATTGAGTGAAGGGCGAAAACAAGAAATGCTCTTTCACTTTAAGCGACATCCACTTCAGGTAAAGGAACTTATTTTTGTAGAATACTACCTACATAATCCAGATTTTTGGGCCCTCTGTGACATTGAAATTATTTCACATATTTTAAGCACACCTCATAAAAGAATAATTGTTTACGCCGGTTGGTGGCATGTAGCTAATATAACGGATTTCCTCACAAATAAGGCTTGCTATCAATTAATAGAAACGTACAGTAACTCAACTATCTCACCTGAAGCACACCCTGAGATCCTTAATCCATTAGATGGTGGGACAGTCCCAGCATGGGCTAAAATCAGTCCAGCAACACATGGTGATTCCTAAATTATTAAGTAAAAACTAAGGGTTCATTTACGTACAACACTTTTTTTGGCATACTCTACTCATGAAGAGTACATTAGACGTGAGAAACCTCACTAAGAAGTTTCACACAAAAACAGGCCTGTTTACCGCAGTTGATGAGGTAAGCTTTACCCTCTTAGAGGGTGAAGTACTTGGTATCTTAGGCCCTAACGGTGCCGGTAAGACCACCATGATACAGATGCTCTTATCTGTACTCAAGCCAACCTCGGGCTCTATTACCTACTTTGATAAGAACTTCTTTACTCATCGCAGTGACATTCTACAGAAGGTCTCATTTGCGAGCAGCTATGTACGACTTCCCGCTCAACTTACCGTACGTACCAACTTAGATATCTTTGCACAGCTGTACGGTATACCTGCTAACGAACGTAAGCACCGCATCGAAAAACACCTTAAGTTCTTTGGCATGTGGAACCTTGCTGACAAAGAAACCGGTGTGCTCTCTGCTGGTCAGATGACCAGAGTTATGCTTGCGAAGGCCTTTATAACCGAACCTAAGATAGTACTTCTTGATGAACCTACCGCCTCTTTAGACCCTGACATAGCACAAGATGTACGCGCCTTTATACAAGAACAACAAAAACAGTGCGGTACTTCTCTCTTGCTTACTTCTCATAACATGGAAGAGGTTACCCAACTATGCGACAGAGTACTCGTCCTTAAAAACGGCTCTATTATTGCTAACGATACTCCTGAGAACTTAGCACTAAGCGTCTCTCGTGCCCGTGTTAATCTTCTTGTAGAAGAGCCGGCTGTTTTACTCGCTTACCTTGAGAAGAACAGTATCTCTCATCACACCATTGATAGCACCGTAACTATTGAATGTGATGAGCAAGAGATAGCACAACTACTTATTAACCTAGCACAAGCTAACATACACTACACACAGATATCTATAGATACCCCTACGTTACATGACTACTTCTTATCGATAGCGAGGGACTCATGAAATGGTATAGAGTTATGGCTATGGTTAGACGCCACTTCTTGTTAAGCTTTAGGCGAGTTAATAGGCTACTTAATGTTGTCTACTGGCCCTTTATTAATATCGTTATCTGGGGAATAACCAGTGTCTGGATACAAACACTCTCAGATGATCCCCATCTAGCTGCTACTATACTAACCGGTTTAGTTCTCTGGCAAATCGTCTTTAGGGTCAACCTAGAAACAGCTAAGAGCCTCTATGAAGAGCTCCAGCACCATAACCTTATTAACCTATTTGCAACACCACTCACCTGGCTTGAGTGGGTACTCGCCATTATGATCATGGGCATCATCAATATGGTCCTCGTAACCATCTGCAGTGCTTCTGCTGTCTACCTACTCTATGGCATAAGCATCTTCGATCTTGGTAACCACCTCTGGCTCTTTATGGTACTTCTTCTCATGTCAGGCTGGTTTATCGGGTTCCTTATCTGTGGCTTACTCATTAACTGGGGCTTGAAAGCACAAGATCTTCTCTATTCTATCGGGTACCTATTTGCTCCCTTTAGTGCTATCTTCTATCCGTTAGCAGCACTCCCTTCGATAGCACAAACCATCGGAAGATGCTTACCGACCACCTACGTATTTGAAGCGATGAGAGAGCTCCTTAAAACTGGTTCATATACTCAAGGGCTTATTACCACCAGCATTGCTCTTAATATTATCTACTTAGCAGCAGCTTTACTCTTCTTTAAGATACAGTTTGAGCGTAGCAGAGCTCAAGGGTTTGGTAGATTAGAATAACACTGGTATACTACTTCAAACTCAGGCTTTGCACGCCCAACCCTCTCACCTATATCGTTCGCTACAAGATCTATATATCTACCCTATCATGCTTTCAGAAATTCTATTATTGATGTTAAAAAGCAACATCATAAGATGGTGCAAAATGCTCTTTTAGGAGGACTGTATTCTTTACCGCTGGTAAGATGTTGCATGCAAGAGTCAAAAAGTTCAGGGTAAAAAATATCCCTGTGCTTTTCTAAATCCAGCATCACTTCCCAACGAGGATCATGTTGTAATAATTTTCTAATAGCAGGAGCCTACTTATCGATTTCATCTTTTACTTTTTCCCAGGTCATATGACATACTGCCTCTGCCAAGCGATGCCTTATCCATTGTGGAACTTTTTCAGCCCGCGATATATGAGAAAGGTGCAACGGAACGATATAAAGAAAGGCTAACTCAGGATCGATTTGAAGTATATATTTGTATACAGAAGGGGGAAGGAACCTTTTTAAACAACATATAGCGGTTATCACTTTTTTCTCAATAGATCTTTTTGATGGTATAGATTCTTCTTCATCACTCACTGGTAAGACATTCCCCGTACAATCTCTGAGATAACGGTAGCATGGTTCCCAGTCAGGGACCAATTTCCCGTTAACTATTTGTTCGGGAATCCAGTGCCCTGTGGTGATAAGCATGCTCAGCATGTCATAGTTTAATAGCTGAGAATCTCTTGAAAGATAAGAATCAAATATAGAATCAGCAAAAACCCGATAGGCCCCAAGAACCTCAGGCAATACCATTCTCACCTTGAACTTTAGAAATAGTCGAGCTATTGCAATATGATCGTGTGTTACGGCAGAGAAAAATGGATGGGATAACTCACACCTCTCCGGTTCATAGAGTGGATCATCAACCCGATTGCTCATAACATATTCAGGAACATATTCATATTCTTTGATCCTCGTAAGCGAGAGCAAGAAAATAGTAGCACCAATATGTCCGGTAAAAGCAGCTTGACAAAGGCACTTTTCAGCTATTTTTGCAAAAACCTTTTTATCAGTACGACTATAGATAAGCTCTATAATGTCCATCCCTTGTTCTAATTTAATTGCCTCTTCTAATGGGCTTTCATAGCCACTATAAGAAAAATGATTGCAATCAGCCCCGTGTGTGATGAGTGCTCGTATTATTTTTGGGTTAGCACTCTTTATCGCTTGGTAGATTTGTGGCGCGCTGCGCGACTTTTTGTCTATACGAGCGCCACGTGTTAAAAGTAATATAACTACTTCCTCCTTGCCCGAAGCGATAGCCATATCTAAGGGCTGTGCATGAAACATGTCTTTGTTAAATCGAGCATCATTATTTACCGGCACCAATGCATGCAGGTTGAATCCGTTATTAAGCAGAAGGTCACATGCCCCTTCTGAGCCATAAAAGGCTGCATGATGTAAAGCTGTATAGCTTTCCTCATCTTCAACAATGCGTTGACGGCAACCCTCTACTAAGAGCTGATCTAGTTCAAGCTCATCTAATGGTTGTTGCCTTTCTTCAATTTCCTCACTCGAATACACCGGATACATCGGATACGTCGGGCAATTTAGCATGAGCATAATTACCAGGAATCCATACCATCTTTTCATAATAGATCCTACTTTCTTTGTGATACTATAACTCTAAAGTAAACAGCTTTAGCCATAAACATACTTTCTTTTTCACATTTTTTCAACCGACATTCTGGCGATTTAGTTAATAATATTTATTATTCTAGAGGGCTTGGTAGATTAGAATAACCCTGCTATACTACTCCTATACAAAATGGGAGGTATACCATGAGCAAAAAAAATCCTAAACTATCAGAAGAAGAACTTTCAGACATAGAGAACGAACCACTATTTACGGTGTTTATGGAGGCTCTCTACATTAATACTATTAACCATCCAGAGAATCTTAAGGATCTCAGTGATATCTTCGATGAACGAGCAGACAAGCTTCTTGAAGGGGTTAATCTCGACGAAGATTGAGCTATTGAGGATCTTCAGGCTTCTTCATAAGATCTGCAAGTGCCTCTTCAGCTACAGACTTCCGCTCAGGTACCATATTTACATTACGAACTGGACTACCAACATCAAGACCATTTTCACGCAATGCACGCACCAGCTGTAAGCGAACAGTTGAGGCGATAGCATACTGCTCAAGAACCTTATCATGACTAACATAGCCACGAACTACAAACTGAAACCCACTTTCGGTGAAGTCATCTAACCATACAATCGGTGCAGGATTACGGAGCACTTCATAATTGTCCTCAAGAACCTTCAGAAATAGATCTCGTACCATTTCAGGGTCAGCGTCATAAGAAATACTTATAGTAATATCATTGAATGCATAGAACATAGGATAGTAGTTCCAATTAACAAAGGGCCTATTAAGAAGATAGGAGTTGGGAATTACTATGTTAACACTATTCCTTTTTCGTATGACAACTGAGCGTAAGTTTAAGTGACGCACAACACCGATAATAGTTGGATCAAGCTGAATAAAGTCACCAATTTTCAGGGGCCTTTGTATCAGGATCATGAAGTACCCAAGAATATCTGAAACTATCTCTTTACCTGCAAAACCAAGACCACCAAAGATTGCTAACAGATACAGCAGGAGTGACGATCCTAGACCTATGCTTTGCAAACCAACAATAATAGCAACTATTAATATAATATACCGCGTTAGCGAAAGAAAGATACTCTGTACCCCAGCATTAACCATAAGAAGATCGAACATACGACGAAGTACAAACTTGTTAATAACAAAGGCTACTGCTACCGCTATAACTCCATAGAACAGCACTCTCAGTAGATGGAGGAAATTAACCTTAACCTTCATTCCAGTTTCAGCAGACTTGTATTGCCACAGCTCCTTACGCAACCAAAAAATAATCTCATTAAACCCAACTTGGAGGCCCCAAATGTTTGCTGCAGCTATTACCGCTAAAAGACTAAAGAAGATAAAGCTTCCGATAATCAGAAGGCCATAGGAAGTGCGAGCATACGGGAACGATTCCTTAAGCCTACCTTCATCATCATAGTCGAAGAATAACCGAGCAAACGCACTCTTTATCTTTCCATGTAAGGCGATAAGAAGTGGTACCAGTAACATAATAAGCGCTACTCGTAAAATAAGATACAGAAAATGTGTTCCATACCCAAGATATGGGTTACTCATCACAATAATAACGATGAGACCTAATAAGAAGAGATAATAGTACCTATCAACAAACTCTTGTATCCACTTACCAACTGAAGCATACCGAGGAATAAGCCTCAGCAACTGCTCACGACTAATCATTAATATCAATGATACCTGAAAGATAATAAAGTTGATCGCTTGTAATATTGTCGGCGCATCCGAATAAGGTAACACTTTACCGAGAGCCTCTTGCAAGAACATAAGAATCGCCGTAGAAGAAAGCAATGATGAAACAAGAAAGAAGAACCTATTATGATACTTAGAACTGGCAAACTGATAATCTCGCGCCTTATTTACCGCTTTTGCATAACTTACAAATCTGTTTACGTACAATAACCAGAGCGGTATCGATGCTAAGTAGAACAACGCACTCGTATACGGATCGGTTACTCCTGCTCTGACGGCTATGAGCAACATCGACCAGATAAAGATCCCATTCAAAAAGCGACCTAAGAACTGAATCACCATCGAAATAAACCCAGCGATCATATGGACAAACCCATATTCTGGTGGTACTAAGTTCGTGATAAGTAGACCAATATCGAGCAGATAAAACCGCAAGAAGAAGTACATAACAAGAGCGGCAAGCAGATACAGTATAGCTAACAACAGTGAACCTGGATTAGTCCGCAGCGCACCAACCCAAGTACTTAAAGATAGCCTTAACGCACCAAGACTCGCTTGGAACCTACCAGGCGTCGCTAAGAATCTGACGAACTTACCCATATCAGGAACAAACTTCTTCACCCCATGCCACAGTGGTGGTACTAACCGAGATTGAGCCTTAGATTGCAGCACACGTGCCATCGTACCGATTTTTTTGATGCTCATCTCTTGCTGCTGAATTATGGCAGAATAGAGATCGATCAACCGCGGAATATACTCTGCACGTTTTTGCGACTCTACAAACGCTTTTTTGAGCACTGCATCAAGCTGCTTATACAATATCTGATCTGTCTTAAATACCGTTCCTTGCTGATTTTTTAAATCAGCAAAGCGCTCTTTTATAACTACTGACGTTTGATTATTCCGCAATAAAAGCCGTGAAGCATCTGCTCGTTTGTCCTCAAGTGAAGCAATAGAGCTTACCAAATCTGCCTGAATCTTTTCATACCGTTTAATCTCTTTTGCTAACTCACCATTCATCCCCTCTAAGGAATCGGTACTTAAATTATGCCAGGTATCTATTATCTTCTTCTCTACTTCGCGCATATCAACCAGAACTCTAGCCTGCTCAACCTTCGCAAGATAGAAGTCCTTCTGAGTCACTATTTCATAGTATACCTGATCATGCAGACGCCCAATGTCTATAAGATCATTCCACCCTTTTATAGACGCTGGCCTATAGGTCCAGTTAAGCATTTCCTCAAGCATCACATCAGAAATATCCGCGAGCTCCTTAATACTCTTGAGCTTATCGAGTTTCTTCTGCTTTTCGACCCCAAGACTTGTAACACGTGGACCATACTCATCCTGTAAGCGATTGTATTTCTGACGCTGCTCACCTAACGCTCTCTCTGCTGCTACAATATCTTTAGGATCGATACGCAACTCTCTTCGTACTCGATCTTCCTGCTTTTGTAGCATCTCAAGCTGCAGCTTCGTAAGCTTTAACGAAAGTTCAAAGAACTCAGCTTTTCTATCAGCCTCTAATAGCCGCACTTCCGAAAGATCCCGCTTATAACTTAATAATCGCTCTTCAGAATCGAGTAAAGCCCCTTGTTGCTTTAACGTAAATTGCTTACGATCTAAAGGATCTTCTGGTCGCCGCTCCTTAAGCTCAGCCTGCTCCTTCTTTTTATCAACAAGGTCCTGCTTTGCCAAAGCAAAGCTCTTCTTTAACCTTTCAGAGTCAGCACCAATTTTATCGAGTTGCTCCTGAAGAGTCTTAAGAGTAGTCTCGTGGCGAAGCACCGCACCATTAACCTTCTGAAAGTCCTCTATTGAGTAAATAGATTTTTCTTCTAACTGATAGCCCTTCTTCTCAAACTCAGGATCTTCTTTATACTCTTGAAGGACCTTAATATGCTCATCAACCATATCCTGAATTCGCTGATATGCCCCAATAAGTTCAGTAAGTACCTGAACAGTACTATTTACAATATCGATCTGTTTATTGGTATACTCAAGCTCAACACCTCTTACGCGCTGACGCTCCTCTTTAAACTTAGCACCATCATTTTGGGCGGTATCTAACGATGCTTTATACTGCTCTTGGGCCTTCTGAGCCTCCTCTTCACGCTTGGTAAGATCAGCAATACTCTTCTCAACAGCTTTAACAAATATCTGCTCAGCATCCCACTTCTTAGTATCAAAAAGAGTCAATAAGGGGCCAAGACCATACGAAGTATGGCTCATTAACACCGCAAAAAATACACTTACCCTAAGCAAGTAATTCATTCAAAAACCCCGCCGTACGTAACACTACCGGATGTTGATTAATACACGCTTCTATCCATTTCTCAACACTATACTCACCCTCTTCAGGATAAACACCAACCTTCTGAAAAAATGAATAGAGAAATAACTTCTGCGCCTTAGGGGTATTTACCACCTCAGGACTAGTATACATAAAGTAGACCAACTGGTATACCACTTCACAGTGGCTATCCCACGGCAAAAAAGCATCACAAATCTCAAGCACATGATGAAAGAACATAAAGTTATCACGCGCCCACTTCATAGGCATATCTTTTAACATAACATCAGATAATAAGTACCTCATGCCCCTTTTTTGAACACTATACTCAATAAGAGCCCCATGAGAAATAGCCTGGCCATACGCACCAAGACATTCTATCTTACCAAGTCGTTCATCTAATATCGTCAACGTACCTTTAAAAGCCGATCTGGACCGCAATACAATCCCCGCATGCCGCATTTTGTCTCCCTTAAAAGATCAATTACAGTGAGTATACCAGACAATAAGAGCTAATGCTACCGTTTGGAAGCAGTAAATAGAATTTTTAGGAAGAACAAATCTACAGAAGAAGAGCACAAAAAAAGCAGGAGCACCTATTCATGCATGCTCCTGCTAAAAATTAAAACCAATAATAAGGATCTAACTATTGAGCTTCAACTGCGACGCCTTGTTGAGCACGAACCAGATCTTCATCCAACGGTGGAGCCGTAGGTAGCTCTGTCAAATAC
>SDBV01010715.1_pt1 | contig 11991 bp, 14 predicted proteins | sample 2277081 | NCBI WGS metagenome assembly SDBV01 (sample SAMN10402039, study PRJNA504765) | marine sediment metagenome | isolation source: marine sediment core GS10_PC15, 223 cmbsf | place: Arctic Ocean: Southern Knipovich Ridge | collected 2010 | reverse complement strand
TGCTTGAGGCGACGGAAGGCCTTCGAATGAATGATGCGGTCACGGTCGCGCTGAAAGGCAGTACGTACCGGACAGGGCTCTTCATATTTCAGCCTGCCCCGCGAGTGCTTACTTTTTACGGCACAGGGAGAGAGGCCTTCTTCCCTTTCTTCGGCTATCTGGCGGATTTTAAGCTGCTTAATCATCTCTTAAACTGCATGACCTAGACATCAAGCGGCTCATCTTTGCTGAGCTTTCTGGTAAAGGGCTAATCGCTGATCTGCAATCGCTGTTCTACCCCGGCAATTATTTCTCTAGTCTGGTCAATCATATCAGGGCTCACGGAAACTGAGGTGATACCCCATTCCACCAGCTTTTCCGTCAGATCAGGATAGACTGATGGTGCCTGTCCGCAAATAGAAGAGGTGATTCCCATACTCTTGGCTACCTTGATAGCTCTTTCCAGGGACATCATAATCGCTTCATCCCGCTCGTCAAATATCCCGGCCAGTTTAGCGCTGTCCCGGTCAACACCCAGGGTAAGCTGGGTTAAATCGTTTGAGCCGATAGATATACCATCGATACCGGCAGCGATAAACTTCTCCAGGAGAATTATATTGGATGGCACTTCAACCATCATCCATATTTTAAGGTCTTCGGAGCGGCTGAGACCTTCAGCCTCCATAATCTTTAGAGTTTGAGCTAGCTCGTTAACGGTGCGGACGAAGGGAATCATCACCCATAGATTCTTATACTGCTTCCTTACCTTCTTGATTGCTTCCAGTTCCAGCTTGAAGGTAGCGACATCGGTGATGTACCGTGAAGCTCCCCGGTAGCCAATCATGGGGTTCTCTTCTTCCCCTTCGTATTGGTCGCCGCCCTTTAGTGCCCGGTACTCATTGGTCTTGAAATCGTTGGTTCGGTAGACTACCTGGCGGGGATGGAATGCCTCAGCGAAGGTGGTTAAGCCCTGGGCCAGCTTATCGACGAATTCACTGCCACGGTTCTGGCTTATCATGTAGCTTGGGTGCTCACCAATCTGAGCAATCATAAATTCAGCTCGCAGGAGACCAATGCCATCAACATCGCGAGAGGCTACCCTGTGTACCAGTTCCGGCTGAGCCAGGTTGACCAGAAGTTTGGTCTTGGTCTTTATCTTGACTCGGGCCTGGGTCACCGCTTTGACAACAATTTCTACCTTGCCATCGTAGACCTTACCGGTCGAACCATCCACAGTAATTATTTGCCCGTCTTTCAGGATGGTTGTAGCCTTCTCGCTGCCGACAACGCAGGGGATGCCCAGTTCCCGGCTGACAATGGCGGCGTGAGCGGTTCTACCGCCGCGGTCGGTAACAATAGCTACTGCCCGTTTCATTGCCGGCACAAAATCGGGAGTGGTCATCTCGGCGACCAGAATGTCACCAGTCTCTACCCGGTCGATTTGAGAGTCATCAGTTAGCAATCTGACTGGCCCGACGGCTACGCCGGGACTGGCCGGTGCTCCCGATAGCAGCACCGGGGCTGTAATTTCCGATCTAACCTCGGCTTCCTTCTCCTTGATGGTAGTTACCGGACGAGTCTGGACAACAAAGATCTGGTTGTCCGCCCTTGCCCACTCAATGTCCTGAGGGAATTGATAGTGTTCTTCCAGACGCTTCCCTATGTTGGCCAGAGCAATTATCTCATCATCACTTATTTTTTGCTGGGCTTGCTCTTCAGGAGTAAGCAATACTTTGACATTAGCGTCATCTCCTGTGCCATTCTCACTCCTTATCAGCTTCCACTCTTGCTTGGCAATCTGTTTGCTGGTAATTTTCAGGTCATCTTTATTGATAATATATGTGTCCGGGGTTACATCTCCCGAAACAATCATTTCACCAAGTCCGATGACAGCTTCAATGGCTATCTTGCTTCTATCACTGGTTACCGGTTCCACGGTAAACATGACCCCGGAAACCTCGGATTGCACCATTCTCTGCACCGGGACAGCGATTCCAACATTGAAGTGGTCATAGTTCTGCTGAACTCGGTAGAAGATGGCCCTGGCTTCAAAGAGCGATGCCCAGCACTCATGAACAGCCGTTACCACTTCCTCGTCACCTTGTACATTAAGGAAGGTCCTTTGCTGGCCAGCGAAAGAGGCATCAGGCAGGTCTTCAGCAGTGGCTGAGGAGCGTACTGCCACCAGCCCCCGTCCCATCGCGATATAAGCCTCTCGAATCTGGCTGGCGATTTCCGGGGGCATCGCCGCCCTGCAGATTAGCTGCCGGACCTCAGCCGCTACCTGCTGAAGCTGTTTACTATTATTAACATCTACTGGTTCCAGTAGTCCGCGGATTTTATCGCTAAGGTTCGTTTGCCGGAGGAAGTCAAAGTAGGTACTTGAGGTTACAATAAAGCCGGGCGGTACGGGTATGCCGGCGTTGGTCATTTCACCCAGATTGGCTCCTTTGCCACCAACGATAGCTACATCATTCTTGGTGACCTCTTTAAACCAAACCACGGTCTTGCGACCCTCGTGCATGAGTGTGCCTCCTTCTTTAGTCGGGATTGAATTTACTGTCTTTGGCGATATATAATATGGTTCATTATACCATAAACAAGGTAATTTGGCTAAACGGTGGAGAGAATAGACATCCCCTATTCTCGGTTGACAGTGGGAGTTTGCCAGAGTAGAATTAGGGGTATCGCCTGACCAACGGAGGAGGTGTGACTGTGATAGAGATGACTATTGATAGCATTCGGGTTAGCCTGATGAATTACCAGCGGGTGGTGATTTTAAAGGAGAAAATGGCCGACCGTTACCTGCCCATCTGGATTGGTCCTGCCGAGGCAGATGCCATAGCCGTAAAACTGCAGGGGGTTAATGTGCCCAGGCCTTTAACTCATGATTTGTTGCGCTCGGTGATTGATACTCTGGGAGCAAATGTTAGCTCTGTTACCGTCAATGACCTCAAAAACGATACTTTTTATGCCAAGATTACCCTTGATGTGGATGGAGGGCAAATGGAGGTGGACTCTCGCCCCAGCGATGCACTGGCGCTGGCAGTGAGAATGGAGGTGCCCATCTACGTTGAGGACTCGGTTCTGGATAAGGCCGGTATCCTGCTGGATAAGGAGACCGGTAAACTCCTTCCTGATGAGGACAAGGATGGGGGCTATCGCCAGGGTAAGAAGGTCAGCGAAGAGGAGATGAAAAGGATGTCGGCTTTCCGTGACTTCTTTGATACCCTTGATTTGGATGACTTTGACAAGCGAAAATCCTAGGGCGAGACTCTATCCGTCCGGGGAGCTGGTGGCCAGGTTTTGGCGGAGGGGTTCCTGGCAAGAGGTTGATGGATCCAGTTGATTGTTGGGCTTATTTCAACCGCAGGAGACTTGGTGTGGAAAGCGTATGAACGTTACTTAGTATGCAGTTATTCCTTAATGGTAAATTGGTAATAAGAAGCCCTAGGACTGAGTTCTATAGGGTTTTTTAATGACTAAAGAGAGTGCCTTTATCGGGAGAGATTTGGAGGAACTGAACTGGTTGAGTGTGGATACACAATCTGCAGGAATGGTCTTGAATTAAGCGGATAGGTCTGGTATGCTGCTAACGGCATGAGCAGGTGGGCAGCGTCTCTGAGGCTGATAGGGGTGGGGTGGTTTATGGGTATCTCCATCCTGCTGGGTATACTTGGTGGTTTGTGGTTGGATAATAGGTTTGCCACCAAGCCTCTTTTTGTGATTATTGGCTTAATTCTGGGGATTACGGTAGCTTTTTATGGTGTTTACCAGATGCTGCTGCCCCTGATCAGGGACAAACAGAACGGGGAGGACAATTAGTGCCTAAACGCAGAATAATGGGCCTTCCAGTCCCGGTGCTAATTGGCCTTGCGGTTCTGCTGCTCGTTTTATTTGTTGTTGGCATTCTGGCTGGTCCTATCGGCAAAAGTATCGTCGAAACATTCGGCATAGATTTAGAGCTACCGGGTTGGATCAGTGTTCCCCAGCCCCACCCGGAGCTTCCTGCCGAGAGGGTCTTCATTAATTCTCCTTTCCTTACGAATAGTATCGTTGCCACCTGGATTACCATAATATTTCTGGTGGGTATTTCCTGGATAGTCAGCCGACGAACCAAGCTGATACCGGGCAGGCTGCAGGCTGCCTTTGAATTTCTGCTTGGCTGGTTGTATGATTTCTGCGTTAGTGCTGCGGGTGAAAAGAATGGGCGGCGTTTCTTTCCGCTGGTGGCCACCATTTTCCTCTTCGTCGCCTTTAATGCCTGGCTGGGCTTGCTGCCTGGTTATGGTTCAATAACTGTTCCCGGTTTTGTATTACATGAAGGACACTGGGTAAGAGAAACTGTACATTTAATCAGACCCGCCAATACCGATATTAACACGCCCCTGGCGATCGCACTGATGTCGGTTTTCATTACTCAGTACTTTGGTTTCAGAACACTTGGCCGTCGTTATGTGATGAAATTCGTTAACGTTGGTACTTTTTTCCGCAGTGCCGGGCAGGTCGCCAGAGGCAAGGTGGGCACTGGCCTGAGCGGTATGTTCACCGGAATCATTGAGATTTTCGTTGGTTTTCTGGAGTTGCTCAGTGAATTCATCCACGTCGTCAGCTTCACCTTCCGTCTATTTGGCAATATGACGGCCGGTGAAATTCTTATTTTAGTGGCCGTTTTCCTGGTTCCGTGGCTGTTTGCCCTGCCGTTCTACGGGCTGGAGCTTCTCATCGGATTTCTCCAGGCACTTATCTTCGGCGGGCTGACACTGATATTCCTTACCTTGGCCGTTGCTAGTCACGAAACAGAGGAAACTTAACATAAAGTAGAAAAAGGAGGCAGAGAATGGAACCAGAAGTGATGAAAATGTTGGCGGTGGGGATGATTGGTAGCCTGGGGCTGTTGGGGCCAGCGCTGGCCCTGGGTCTTATTGGCTATGCAGCCTTGACCGGGATCGCCCGTAACCCTGAGGCACGAGGTCCCATATTTACCAACATGATTCTGATTGCCGGTCTGGCTGAGGCCATCGGTATTTATGCCTTGATTATAGCTATTATCTTGGCTATGATTGTATAGTGGCTTGAGGGAGGAGTGATTATGGAACAGCAAGGTATACCCATGTCCATCGTGATTCTCTTTGCCGCGGTAATTGTGGCCGCGATACTCGTTGTGGGCCTGATAATTAATGTGGTGCTTGCGGCTTAGCCAGATAGAGGGGTTTGAAGAATGGAAGGTATTGCGAGCCTCGGTATAAATGTATCCACTCTGCTGGCACAAATTGTGAATTTTGTTGTCCTGTTTGGCCTGATGTATCTGGTTGCCTTTAAGCCGGTGATGAAAATGCTTGATGAACGCTCCAGGAGGATCAAGGAGAGTATGGAGCAGACAGAATATATTAAGGAACAGGCAGTTCACGCTGAGGAAGAGGTTAAAAGGCAAATTGAGGCTGCTGGTGGGGAAGGGCGAGAGGTGATAGCGCGGGCAGTACGAACCGGCGAAGAGGTCAGGCAACGGGCGCAGCAAGAAGCCAGGCAGGAAGCAACAACCCTTATTGACCGGGCGCGGGGAGAGATTCAACGGGAGCGCGATGACGCTATTGGTGGGTTGCGTGCCGAATTTGCCGACCTCACCATACTGGCGGCGGAGAAGGTCATTGACCAATCGCTGGACAAGGAAACCCACCGCCAGCTTATTGATAAGGCACTGGACGAAAGCACAACCCTTAGAAAGGGCTAGCGTTCTTATCAGGAGAGTAGCTTGAAGGGGACAACCCCTTGGTAAGTAGCCTTTTTCCCTCTCCTTTGAGGGAGAGGGGCACACCGGGGGAGAGGCAGATAGACAACGTTAGAAAAGGGTCAGCCAGTTTGAAAAAGGGGTGAGGTAGTGGCCAAGACGGCTTATGCCAAACGCTATTCACAGGCAGTGTTTGAGATTGCCCTGGAGAGAGGGGAATTGGATGGTTGGCAGTCTGACCTGAGAAAGATTGCCAGCTTAGGTGAAGACGCTGAGTTCATCGCCTTGCTTGAGAACCCCAGGCTTCAATTTAGTGACAAAGCCAGATTGCTATCCGAGCGGCTTGGAGACGTAAGTACCCTGGTCCTGAATCTGGCTTATTTGCTGGTAACTAAGGGCAGGTTTAGGGACGCCGATGAAATTGCCGGTGAGTACCAGCGGTTATTAGATAGCTACCGTGGCATTGAGCGGGCCACGGTTACCACCGCCATTCCTCTCGATGATGAGGACCGGCTGAAGCTGGAGGAGCGCCTGGCGGCTATCGTTGATAAGAAAGTAGTCATCAAGTCTGAAATAGATCCCGGTGTGATTGGTGGGATTGTAGCCAGGATTGGTGGCAAACTACTGGATGGCAGCACCCGCAGCCGGTTAGAGGCTTTGAAGAGGGAACTGAGCGGGCGAGCCAGGTAGATACTTGGGGAATGTCTATCGGGAGACTTTTGTTTGAAAAGTGAATATCGGGGGAGAATCCCCGTCAAAGGTGATACTTCCCCCCTCTCCCTGGAAGGAGAGGGAAGTAAAGAGGGTGAGGTAGATTAAATGACAACAAGAGGGGAAGACATCGTTTCGGTCATTAAGCAGCAGATCGAGCAGTTTGGTATGGCGGCGACAATGGTCGATGTCGGTACGGTGATTGAGGTTGGCGATGGTATCGCCCGCATTCACGGGCTGGCCGCCGCCAAGTATAATGAGCTGCTTCAGTTCCCTAATGAGATCATGGGGATTGCCATGAACCTGGAAGAAAGCAATGTGGCCGCCGTTATCCTTGGTGACCACGCCAGGATTAAGGAAGGGGATGAGGTACGCTGCACGGGCCGGATTTCCGGGGTGCCGGTAGGTGATTCCCTTATTGGTCGGGTAGTTGACCCTCTGGGACGCCCTCTGGATGGTAAAGGTGCCATCAGGAGCCAGCAGACCCGGCCTCTGGAGCGGGTGGCCCCCAATGTGGTGGTACGCGGTGCGGTCAACACTCCGGTGCAGACGGGTATTAAGGCAATTGACAGCGTGATTCCAATCGGTCGGGGACAGCGAGAGCTGATAATCGGCGACCGCTCAACAGGAAAGACGGCAATTACGCTGGATACTATCATTAACCAGAAGGGTGGAGACCTGATTTGTATCTATGTTGCCATTGGCCAGAAGGCTTCCAAGGTAGCCCAGGTGATAGCTACCCTGGAAGAATATGGGGCTATGGAGCACACGGTGGTGATGGCGGCCAACGCCGCTGATGCGGTTGCCCTGCAGTATCTGGCCCCCTATGCTGGTTGTGCCATCGGAGAGGAGTTTATGGAACAGGGCAAAGATGCCCTGGTTGTCTATGACGACCTTTCCAAGCATGCCTGGGCTTATCGTCAGCTTTCCCTTTTATTGCGTCGTCCGCCCGGGCGGGAAGCCTATCCCGGTGATGTCTTTTATTTACATAGTCGCTTACTGGAGCGAGCCGCCAAGTATGCCAGTGAGCATGGCGGTGGTTCGCTGACTGCCCTGCCGATTATTGAGACACAGGCGGGTGATGTATCTGCGTATATCCCGACTAACGTTATCTCTATTACCGATGGTCAGATTTATCTGGAAACAGACCTCTTTAATGCCGGTCAAAGGCCGGCGCTAAATGTTGGCTTATCGGTATCCCGGGTGGGGAGTGCTGCCCAGACCAAAGGAATGAAGCAAGTAGCCGGCAGGCTCAGATTGGAGCTGGCTCAATACCGGGAACTGGCTGCCTTTGCCCAATTTGGCACTTCTGAGCTGGACCAAACAACTAGAGACCAGCTGGAGCGCGGGCGGCGGATTACTGAGATCTTGAAGCAGCCCCAGTATAGCCCGATGCCGGTAGAGAATCAGGTGATGATTCTGTATGTGGTCATTAATGGCTATCTTGATGATATAGCTGTGGAGCAAACTGGCGCTTTTGAGACTAACTTCCGTCAATTCATGGAGACCAGCCACCTGGCGATAGGGGAAACTATTGCCCGGGAAAAGGACATCAGTGCTGAAACTGAAGAGGCGTTAAAGGCGGCCATTACCGAGTTTAAGCAGGGCATGACTTTAGGGTGAGGTTAAAGATTGGCTAATATTCGTTTAATTCGTCGTCGGATTCGGGGTATTCAAAACATAACCAAGATTACCCGGGCTATGGAGATGATTGCTACTTCCAAGATGAGGCGGGCCCAGGAGCGTGGCCTGGCCGGACGGCCCTATTCCGATAAGATTCGCCAGGTGATAGCTGATTTAGCGGCTTTACCTGAGGCTGATAGGGCACCGCATCCCCTGTTACAACGCCGGCCGGTGGAGAAGATAGCGATAGTGCATATTACGCCTGACCGTGGTCTGTGTGGTGGGCTTAATACCAATATCAACCGCCGTACCGCCGGCTTTATCCTGGAGCAGAAGATACCGGTCAGCCTTATTTGCATTGGTCGTAAGGGGTTGGATTTTATGGGGCGGTCCAATCGTGATATTCGGGCGGAGTTTACCGGGCTTGGTGACTACCCTGGCCTGCTGGATACTCTACCCATATCCCGCATTATCATTGATGATTACACCAATGGTGTCATCGATGCTGCCTACCTGGTCTATTCTCAGTTTGTTTCCACCATGGTGCAGAGACCGCTGGTGCAGCCAATACTGCCGGTGGAACCAGCGGTTATACCGGCAGCACAGAATGCAGACTATATCTATGAACCGAATCCGGCCGTGGTGCTGGGCGGGCTCTTGCCAAGATTTGTCGAGATGCAGATTTATCATGCTATCCTGGAGTCTATTGCCAGTGAGCAGTCGGCCCGCATGGTAGCCATGAGGAATGCCACTGAGAATGGCAGGGAACTGATTGACGATTTAACCCTGATGTATAATAAAGCCCGCCAGGAATCAATCACCAAAGAGCTGCTTGACATCACCGGCGGAGTGGCCGCTCTGAGTTAGCAAGGATTTTCTATGCCTATCAGCCGCAAAGAGTTTGAAACTGGTGAGCTTGACCTAAGCTTCCTAATCATAGACTTTCTCCGTACCAATTCCGATGATGCTTATAATGTGGAGGAACTGGTAGCAGAGTTGGCATTAAAGGGTATGAGTTTAACAGTGGAAAAGGTCCAGACTATCCTTAGCTCGCTAGAAAGTCGAGGGCGAGTTCAAACACAGACAAGGGATGGTGTGGTATATTATATCTATAGTAGGAGAATTGGCTTTAGGCCATCTTAGGAGGCTAGCATGCCGATAACAAGAAAGCAATTTGAACTGGAAATAGATATAAAAACCGAGGAGTGGATGAGAAAAATCCACAGTTTACTTGCCGAACACAAGGATGAGGCCTTTACAGAAGAGGAACTCCGTCAACACTACGCTCCCACTTTAATACAACTTCTTCCTGAGGTTGAACAGAAGATGGTACAGCGTCCTGACGTAAAAGTAGATGCTTTCTTTTATCTTTCAAGTGAGAGCAATGCTTTTTCTCTTGCTCTCGAAAAACTTGTGGAGGTAAGAGCAGTCGGAAAAGCTGTTATTCGAAGCTCAGTTTATTACGCTTATGAGAAAGAATTGGAAGAAGTATTCTAGAAGGCTACAACAAGACTATGAGGTGAAAGATGGCCAAAGGTAAGGTGATTCAGGTAATCGGTACCGTAGTTGATGTCGAGTTTCCACCGGATGCGCTACCGGCGCTCTTTAATGCCATTGAGATTACCCGTGATGATGGCAAGATTGTGCTTGAGGTCCAGGCACATATGGGCAATAACTGGGTGCGGTGTCTGTCCTTCTCACCTACCGAGGGGCTGGAGCGGGGCGCTGAAGTCGTGGATACGGGAGCAGCCCTTAGTGTGCCGGTAGGCAGGCAGGCCCTGGGCCGGCTCTTTGACGTGCTGGGTAAACCCCTGGATGACCTCGGTGAGGTCAAGGCTGAAGAGTACTGGCCAATCCGTCGTCCGCCGCCGTCACTTGAGGACCAGGCAACCAGTGTCGAAATGCTCGAAACCGGGCTCAAGATTATCGACCTGATTACCCCGTTTACCAAGGGGGGCAAGGTAGGTGCCTACGGAGGTGCCGGCGTTGGTAAAACGGTTATCATTCAGGAGCTTATTCGTAATATTGCCACCGAGCACGGCGGTTTTTCCGTTTTTGCCGGTATCGGGGAGAGGTCTCGGGAGGGTAATGACCTCTGGCATGAAATGAAGGCTTCAGGGGTCATTGATAAGACGGTGCTTGTCTTTGGCCAGATGAATGAGCCGCCGGCGGTTCGCTTTAATGTGGGACTGACTGGACTGACTATGGCTGAATACTTCCGTGATGTTGAGGGTCAGGACGTTTTGCTCTTTATTGATAATATCTACCGCTATACCTTAGCTGGTATGGAGGTATCGGCTCTACTGGGGCGTATGCCTTCAGCGGTGGGCTATCAGCCTACCCTGGCGACCGAGGTCGGCGAGCTGGAGGAGCGGATTACCTCGACCAAGAAGGGCTCGATAACCTCCTTTCAGGCGGTTTATGTGCCGGCCGATGATTATACTGACCCGGGGGTGGCCACCACCTTTGGCCACCTGGATGCGGTTATTGCCCTGGAGAGGTCTATTTTTGAGCAGGGTATCTACCCGGCGGTTGACCCGCTAACCTCGACCTCCCGGATACTCGATCCCAATATCGTTGGCGAGGAGCACCATCAGGTCGCCCGTGGCGTGCAGCAGGTGTTACAGCGCTATAAAGACCTCCAGGACGTCATTGCTATCCTGGGCATCGAAGAGCTCAGTGATGAGGATAAGCTCACCGTGGCTCGAGCGCGTAAAATACAGAGGTTTTCCTCGCAGCCGATGTTTGTCGCTGAAGTGTTTACTAATACGCCGGGCAGGTATGTGACGATACCTGAAACGGTGCGTGGCTTTAAGGAGATTCTGGAAGGCAAGCATGATGCCTTGCCGGAGCAGGCCTTTTATATGGTGGGTACCATTGATGAGGTGTTGGAGAAGGCGCAGGGGCTAGGAGCATAGGCTAATGGCTGGTATAAAGCTGGATGTGGTTACCGCTGACCAGATGGTTTACTCGGACGAAGTGGATATGGTGGGCGCTCCGGGTGTTGAGGGCCAGCTGGGAATCCTGCCTCACCATGCCCCGCTGATGACGATACTGGAGCCGGGTGAGTTGTGGATAAGGAAGGGTGGTGTGGAGGTCTGCCTGGCGATTAGTGGCGGCTTTCTTGAAGTCCGCCCTGACCGGGTGATAGTCCTGGCTGACGCCGCCGAGAGATCTGAGGAAATTGACCAGGCTCGAGCCGAAGAGGCAATGCGGCGTGCTCAGCAACGAATCAGAGAGCGTTCCCCTGATGTTGACCTGGCTCAGGCGGAAGCCGCCCTGCACCGGGCTATTGTTCGTCTCGATGTGGTCCAGAAGGGGACGAGAAGGAGAAGAGGCCAGGGCGTATGACTGGCTGATGGAGATTAACCGACTGAAAAAAGCGGCCAGGCTAACCAGCCGCTTTTTTGTTTAAGCTCAATAGTCCCTCAATCGGTTCGATAACCAGGCACCCTTTATCAAGGTCAATAGATTTTACTACATCCTCAATGGCCGGGATAAGAAACTCTCCGCTGCTGCCGCTGACTGCATAGTTATCGTTGCTTGGGGTGGGTAGGATATCGGTAATACTTCCCAGTAGTTCTCCCCGGGTTGTCCAGACCTCCAGCCCAACGAGCTGAAAGTGGTAATATTGTCCTTCGGGTAATGGCTGAAGCTGGCTGTGGTGTATTTCTAACAATTGTCCATTTTGCCTGGTAGCATCTTCAATACTATTAATCTTGTCAAGCTTGATGATTGCTTTCCCCTTATGCCATTCGGTGCTTTCGATGGTCATTGGCTGAGGGTCAATATAGACCATTGCCGAAGGGGCAACGCGTTGTGGGAAGGCAGTGGTTACGGCTACTTTTAATTTGCCCTTGACATCCCAGGGGTCCAGGATTCTGCCGATAGTTATGAACTCCGGTGCAGATGATTGCATCAGAGACATTGAATTATCCCGACCTACTCGA
>SDBV01010714.1_pt1 | contig 11991 bp, 10 predicted proteins | sample 2277081 | NCBI WGS metagenome assembly SDBV01 (sample SAMN10402039, study PRJNA504765) | marine sediment metagenome | isolation source: marine sediment core GS10_PC15, 223 cmbsf | place: Arctic Ocean: Southern Knipovich Ridge | collected 2010 | reverse complement strand
GCGATGGACGGCGCGTCGAAGTTTCTGCGGGGCGACGCTATCGCGGCTGTCGTCATCACGCTGGTGAACATTCTCGGCGGCCTGTACGTCGGCATGGTGCAGTACGGCTGGGGATTTTCCCAGACGCTGGGGCTGTTCACCCGGCTGACCATCGGCGACGGGCTGGTAACGCAGGTGCCCGCATTTCTGATATCGATCTCGGCCGCACTTATCGTCACGCGCAGCACGGCCAAGAGCAATCTCGGCGAGGAAGTGATCGCCCAGCTTACCCGCCGGCCGGTAGCGCTGGTGATTACGGCGGTTTTCCTGGCGGCGCTGACGATGACGTCGCTGCCGCCGGCGCCGCTGTTGACGCTGGCGGTGGGGTGCATCGGGCTGGCGTGGATTCTCTCACGCCGCAACGGAATCGAAGCCGCGGCGACGGTCGACGAAGACGCGGATGAATCTTCCCAGCCCGGCCAGAAGACGGACGGCCAGGTGGTAGACACGATGCTGGCGGTCGATCCGATACGTCTGGAATTGGGCTACATGCTCGTCGGGCTGATCAACGGCCCCAAGGGCGATCTGCTGGAGCGGATCGCCACCCTTCGCAAACGGATTGCATCGCAACTGGGGCTGACCGTTCCGCCCGTAAAAATTCACGACAACATGCGGCTGGCCAGCGAGGCCTACGTGATCAAGATTCGCGGCGTGAAGGTCGCATCGGGTCGGCTGTATCCGAAAAAAATCATGGCCCTTCGCGACGCCGAAGTCGCCGAAGAGATTGTGGGTATCGACGCGGTCGAGCCGACTTTCGGCGCCCCGGCCGTGTGGATCAGCCCCTCGCAGCGACGCCAGGCCGAAGCCCTGAACTACACCCTGATCGAGCCTACAGCTGTGCTTACGACGCACTTGGGCGAGATCGTTCGCAGCCATTCGGCCAAGCTGCTCACCCGCCAGCAGGTCGCACGGATGCTCGATCGGATCAAGGCCGACTCACCCAGCCTGATCGAGGAAGTCCGCGAGAAATTCTCGCCCGGTCGAATCCAGAAGGTGCTCCAGAACCTGCTTCGCGAGCAGGCGCCGATCCGCGACCTGGAGAGCATTCTGGAGACGCTCTGCGACGCGGCTGAAATCAGCACCGACCCCGACGAACTGACCGAACTGGTCCGCGCGTCGATGGGCGCCATGCTCAGCCAGCAGTATTGCGACGACGACGGCAAGTTGTGGTGCGTTTCGCTGGCACCGACTCTGGCCGAGGAAATCGCCGAGACCATTTCACCGAATGAACCGGACCGTCCGGCGAGGGTGGCCTTGCCCGACCGGACCAGGCGTATTGCAGAAGCCCTGGCCGACGGACTTGCCAGAATGGGCCAACAAGGGCGAAAGCCCGTGCTGCTTTGCGAATCGAAACTTCGAGCCCCGTTGCGGAAAATCCTCGAGCCCATGATGCCCGAGGCGGCGGTGCTTTCATATAACGAAGTTGATTCCATGGATATCCAAACCATAGGAAGCGTAGGGATCGAATGATGACCACGAAAACATATCAAGCTCCGACGATGGCCGACGCACTGGCGGAAGTGAAGAAAGAACTGGGACGCGACGCACTGATTCTCAATACGCGTCGCAAGCGAACCGGCGGCCTACTCGGCTGGTTCGGCGGGGACAGCTTCTGGCAGGTCCAGGCGGCGCCCAGCGGATACGAGCCGCCCCAGGACGTTGCAGGGCAGTACATGCCCGCCGGCCTTGCAATAGAGTACGGCGACAGCGAACCCATGCCCGCTCCGGTCGATTTGACACCCGACGACCCGGACTACGATTTGTTCTGCGAGCCGGACAGGGAGGCCGACGTGTGCGCGCTGGCTGTGGCGAGCGAACCCGCCCCGGTTGCGGTTGCGGGCTCGGCTGCTACTCAGATGCAGGAAATCCATCGCATGGTGAGCACCTTGTTCGGCCGTCACGGTGAACCCGCCCAGGCGCCGGCCGACGAAGTTGGCCTGCCGCCGCAACTGCTCGCACTGAAGGAGCATCTCCTGGAGCAGGACGTGGAAAAGTCCATCGCCTCGGAGTTGATGCAGCAATTGCAGGACAGCCTGGCCAATCAGCCGGCGCTGGACGACGGTGCGCTGCGGGCACGGCTGACCGACCTGATCGCCGATCGCATTACCATCGCGCCGTCCCGCACGGCCGTCAACGGGCAGCGCATCATCGCACTTATAGGCCCGACCGGCGTTGGCAAGACCACGACAATCGCCAAACTGGCTGCGAATTTCCGCCTTCGCGAGCATAAGAAAGTGGCACTGATTACGATCGATACGTATCGAATTGCGGCGGTCGATCAGTTGCGGACGTATGCTGAAATCATCGAAGTGCCCATCAAGGCGGTCTTCACGCCGGGCGAACTGAACAACGCCGTCCGCAAGTTCTCCGAGGCAGACGTGATACTTGTCGACACCGCCGGGCGGAGCCAGAACGATGAATTGCGCCTCGAAGATTTGAGAAAATTCCTGGACGCCGTCGGCTGCTCCGAAGTGCATTTGGTGCTGTCAGCAGCGGGTAATCCGCGTGTGGCGCGGTCGGCCCTGAAGCGATTCGGCCTGATCGGCGCGAACCGTATTCTTGTGACAAAGCTTGACGAAGCCGAAACTTTCGGCATGATCTTAAATCTGGCCTCTGCGACGGATGCAGGGGTGAGTTGTGTGACAACCGGCCAGGACGTTCCGGATGACATCGCTCCGGCGGACGCCAACCGACTGGCCGAGTGTATTATGTTTGGGAGTTGGAATGAAAAGTGAGGACCAGGCCAGCAAGTTGCGCCGGCTGATGCACCAGGCCCGCCAGACGCGAACCATCGCCATTACAAGCGGCAAAGGCGGCGTTGGAAAGTCTAACATTGCGCTGAACCTGTCGATTCTGCTTTCGGCTGCGGGCAACCGCGTGGCGCTGGTGGATGCAGACCTTTCTCTTGCGAATCTCGATCTGCTGATGGACGTGAACGTTCGTGCGAACCTGTCGCACGTGATCTCCGGTTCGCGAACTCTGGAGGAGATCGTAGTCGACCTGCCGCACGGCGTGCAGCTCGTACCGGGCGCAAGCGGCTTGGCAAAAATGGCCAGGCTGTCTGAATTCCAGCGCGTGCAGTTGCTGAATCAGTTGACGGCGCTGGAGGCCGACAACGACGTGATCGTGATCGACACCGGTGCTGGAATCAGCCCGGATGTATTGCAATTTGCCGTCGCGGCCGACAACGTAGTGGTGGTGACCGTCCCCGAACCGACGGCAATCACCGACGGCTATGCGATGATCAAGCTGCTTTCGCAGAACGGCTACGAGGGCCACATGAGCGTGTTGGTGAACATGACGCTCAACCGCAACGAGGCCCGCACGACGTATCAGCGGATATCCAACGTGGCCAGGCAATTTCTGGGCGTGCGCGTTTTCGATGCAGGCTACGTGCTGATGGAGCCAAAAGTCCGCGAGGCCGTCCGCAAACGAGAGCCCTTCGTCCTGGCGTATCCTCGCTGCCCGGCCAGTCGCTGCATGGCCGCTCTGGCGACGAAACTCTCGGCAAGCGGGACACTGACCCTTCCCCATCGGAAGGAAGGCTTCTTCCGCCGCGTGGCAAACTGGTTCGTATGATCGCCTGAGACGATCAAATAAATATCGCTCAGAGGCGTTGCTCTAATATCATGCCACTAAAGCACTTGGAGGTATCGAATCGCCGGGCATGCATTTTCTTTGAATTAATCCCTAAAGTTTTACGGGATAAATACGTGAATAAAGATAAGTGCGGAGTGTGCAGCCTTCATGTACGCCCGTCACAATAGGCAATTCTGGTGATATAAATAGGTGCCCGGACGGACATGTCGAAATGAGTGTGCGAAAGTCTGGACTGGAGAGTAGTGGGTCAGGGATGACGGAAGCAGACGCAGTGAATGCGTATCACTGTCGCTCCATATCACATCTCGATCTTGCGTGAAAGGATTGACCAAGGATGAAGACCGTCAAGCGGAAGATGACGCCCGAGAAGGCTGCGAGGGCCGCCAAGGCCGAGAAACTCTGGAAGGCGTATTGGAAACGTAGGAGTGAGAAGAACCGCAACGGACTGCTCGAACATTACCTCCAGATCGTGAAATACACGGCCGACCGACTGTCGGCGAAACTGCCGGACGAGGTGGACGTCAACGATCTGATGTCGGCCGGCCTTTTCGGCCTGATGGACGCGGTCGATGCGTTCGACCCGGAACGTGGCGTGAAGTTCGAAACTTACTGCGTACCGCGCATCCGCGGTGCGATCCTGGATGAATTGCGAGCGATGGACTGGGTGCCGCGTCTCGTTCGCAGCAGGGCGCACAAGCTCAACGGCGCCAGGCAGGTTCTCGAAGCACAATTCGGCCGAGAGCCGACCGAGCGGGAACTGGCCAAGCAACTCAAGGTCACACGGAAGGAATTTAACAAGCTCAGACGCGATGCCCGTGCGGTGGGTTTGGTTTCCCTCAGCCGAAAGTGGTTCGAGACGGATTCGAACAAGGATGTGCGTGAAATCGACGTCCTGGAAGATCGCCGCATCGAGGACCCGTTCCTCCTGGCCCAACAGAAAGACCTCAAAGAGCTGATCACTCGCGGGCTCAATCGCGCCGAGCGTTTGATCATCATTCTTTATTACTTCGAAGAGATGACGATGAAGGAGATCGGCGAGACGCTCGATCTGTCCGAAAGCCGCGTCAGCCAGATGCACTCGGCGATTCTGGGCCGACTTCGCGGGCAGTTGGAGAAGCGCCACAAGGAACTCCAGACCGTCTGATTTGGGAGTTCGACAATACGAAATAAACATCAGGCCCGTCCCATGCGGACGGGCTTTTTTTTGTATATTCGTGGAGTACTCCGCAGTCGGCCCTTCTGGCATCCGAAATGTGGAAGGTTAAGCAGTAAACGAAAGATTTCCCGGACAAGCGGAGTAGCGTATAATAGCTGTTTAGTAATTAGGACGAGGTGTACTGATGCGATTCACGAAAATGCACGGCGCCGGAAACGATTACATTTACGTCAACGGCTTCGACGAAACGGTGGAAGACCCCGCGGCAACTGCGCGCGCGGTCAGCGACCGACACTTCGGCATTGGCGGCGACGGGCTGATTCTCGTTCTGCCTTCGAGCCAGGCCGACGTTCGCATGCGCATGTTCAATGCGGACGGTTCGGAAGCTGAAATGTGCGGCAACGGCGTGCGGTGCCTGGCCAAGTTCGCGTTCGATCGCGGGCTGACGAACGCCAACCCGATGTGCGTGGAAACCGGCGCTGGCGTCAAGACCATCGAACTGGAATTAGGCGAAGACGGCAAGGTTGTCGCGGCGACCGTCGACATGGGCGAGCCGATTTTCGACCCGCCGGCCATTCCGGTCAACATTTCCCAGCCGCGCGTGGTGGACCTGCCGATTCGTACGGCGGCCCGTGCGTATCAGATGACGTGCCTGTCGATGGGCAACCCGCACGCGGTGATTTACGTCGATGACGTCGCGGCCGTGCCGCTAGAACAGGTCGGCCCGGAGTTGGAGAATAATCCGCTGTTCCCTCAACGGATGAACGTGCATTTCGTGCAGGTGCATTCGCCGCAGGAAGTGACGATGCGGTCGTGGGAGCGTGGGAGCGGCATTACCCTGGCGTGCGGTACGGGCGCGTCGGCTGTGTGCGTGGCGGGCGTGACCGTCGGGCGGAGCGGACGAAATATCGTCGCCCATTTGCCGGGTGGCGACTTGAGGCTGCGATGGGACGAAAGTTCCAACAGCGTGTTCATGACCGGCCCGGCCGCCGAAGTTTTCTCCGGCGATTGGCCTGACTGACAGCGACGAAGGCGAGGTTGAAATGTACGGATTGTTCGGTGGAATGTTTGGTGGGATGTATATGATGCAGGCTCAGATGGCGGCGGGCAGGGCGGAAACCGCAGCCGCAAAAAGCCAGTCGCGGACCACCCGGATGGCGACGGAAATTCGCATGCTCACTGAGCGGCTGGATAAGCTTATCCTGGTGAACATGGCCCTCTGGTCGCTTGTGCAGGAGAAGACCGGCCTGACCGAGAAAGACCTCGAAGACCGCGTCGAACAGATCGATCTGGAAGACGGCGTGGCCGACGGCAAAGTTACCCGGACCGTGTCGGAATGTCCGAATTGCGGGCGGCGCGTCTCGGCCAGGCACAAGCGATGCCTCTTTTGCGGCAATAAAAAGATCGGCAGCACATCGCTCGATCAGGTCTGAGGCACTCCGTCGCGCCGGCCTTGCTGAAGTATACCAGCGAAGGTCGCAGGGGAGAGTTCTCGCAGCGAATCCACCACGAGTTCAGCATCGGCCAGTTGCTCGCGCGTGGCGGTTCCGGTAATGGCAATGGCAGCCATGCCGGCGCTATGGGCCGCTGCAACGCCTACGGGGGCGTCTTCGACAACGACGCATCGCTCGGCCGGCAGGGAGAGCTTCCCGGCCGCCTGGACGAATACGTCCGGCGCGGGCTTGCCGCGTTCCACGTCGTGGCCGTTTACTGTCGCCGCAAAAATCCCTTCGGGCAGGCTATCTACGACGACCTGGACGTTCTCGGCCGGGCCTGACGAACCGACCGCCATCGCCCAGCCCGCTTTCTGTAGCGAGTGCAGCAAATCGCCAACGCCGTCCATCGCCGGAAAATCCGCCTGGAGTATCTCTCGGTAGTAGGCTTCCTTGGCGGCGTCCCAGGCGGGGACGTCGTCTTCGCTGGCTTCGCTCGGCCAGTACTGGCGGATAATTTCGCGGCTGGTTTGGCCAAAGCTAGCTGCAAACTGATGTTCGGTGAATTCCAGTCCGTGGTCGGCGGCCAGGAGTTTCCACGATTCATAGTGCGCCTCGTAGCTGTCCACCAGTACGCCGTCCATGTCAAAAATTACGCCATATTTCTTCATAATAATTCCAAGGGTCATGCTATAATGCAATTACTGTGCATCATAGCTTTAATGCAGGATCTTCAGGTTCGGGCGTTTCCCACCTTGTGATCATTATGCTTTATGGTATGTCCTGACCGATGCTTGCACCTTGGTAAGAAAACTATACCATGGTGCTTTCCTGGCTGCGACATATTTTGACTGAATAAGCAATTGACGGAGTTATTTGTTTGATGGCTGAGAAGAAACGATACGCACTGGTTGGCGCTGGTAGCCGAAGCGGAATGTTCACCAAAGCAATCGCCACGACCTACAGCGAAATCTGCGAACTGGTCGGATGCTGCGACATCAATACCGGGCGCATGGAACTGAAAAATGCGGAGCTGGTCGCCAATGGCCACCCCGCCGTACCGACTTTCGCCCCCGACGAATTCGACCGCATGATCGCCGAAACCCGGCCCGATACAGTCATCGTCGCGTCGATGGACGTCACCCACGATCACTACATCTGCCGCGCGATGGAACTCGGCGTGGACGTCATCACCGAAAAGCCGATGACCATCGACGAAAAACGCTGCCGCAAGATCCTCGAAACTCAGGCGGCGACCGGTCGAAACGTACAGGTCACTTTTAACTATCGTTATGCTCCCGTTCGCAGCCAGATCAAGGAGATCATCCAGGCCGGCGAGATCGGCAAAATTCTCAGCGTTGACTTCGCCTGGCTGCTGGACACTCGGCACGGCGCGGACTACTTCCGCCGGTGGCATCGTCGGCGGGAAAACGCCGGCTCGCTGCTGGTGCATAAATCGACCCATCATTTCGATCTGGTCAACTGGTGGCTGGGCGACCTGCCGGAAGAGGTATTCTGCCACGCCAGCCGGGGCTTCTACACGCCCGCCAATGCCGACGAAATGGGCCTGCAGGACCGCGGCGAACGTTGCCACGGCTGCCCAAGTGACGACAAATGCAAGTTTTACCTCGACCTGGCCGAGCTTCCCGAGACCAAGGCGCTGTATCTTGACAACGAGAAGTACGACGGCTATTTCCGCGACCGCTGCGTGTTCTCCGACGAGATCGACATCTGGGACAATATGTCCGTGTCGGTTCGTTATCGCGGCGGGGCGCTGCTGAACTACATGCTGCACAGCTATTCCCCGTGGGAAGGCTACCATATCGCCTTCAACGGCACGAAGGGCAGGCTCGAGCACAAGGCGTGCGAGAACACTTACATAAACGGCGACGGCACCGTGCCCGGCGAACTGACCAAGGGCAACGTCTCGCTCACGCTGGTCCCGTCTTTCAAGCAGGCCCAGCCGATCGAGCCACGCATCGCCAAGGGCGGACACGGCGGCGCCGACCCGGTCCTGCTGGCAGACATATTCGATCCAGACTCAGTGGCCGACCCGCTCGGCCGAAAGGCAAACCAGCGCGACGGCGCGTACTCGATTATGGTGGGCATTGCAGGCTGTCACAGCATCGACGAGCACCGCCCGGTGCGAATCACCGATCTATTGGGTGATGCGCCCATCGGCGATTAATTCGCTCGAAGGCCTATTAACCAATACAGACGCCGAGTCCGCCTCACGTGCGGGTTCGGCGTTTTTGATCGATGAACAGCACGTTTCATTTCGGCATCGTGTGTTGATCTAACGCAACATCGCCCCCGAATCTGCCGATCTCAATCAGTGGAATCCCCGCGTTGTGACTTGTGTGCGGGGCGAATGGTTCCATTTTAAGGATCGAACGATGGCTGGGCGAACGGCAGTACAAAATGGCGTCAAGGCGAGGGTGCTTCTCGTCGATGAAGATGCAATTGTTCGCGAAAACATCAGTGCTTTGCTCTCTGGCGAGGGCTATGAGGTAGTTGCAGTCGCCGGGGAGCAAGAGGCCGCCGAGCACCTGGCCGGTTCGCACTTCGCGCTATTGATCAGCGACGTGTCAGCCGGCGCGGAAAGTGGTTTCGATCTCCTGCAATACGTGCGGGACCGCTGCGGGGGTACAAGCGTGATCCTGACCACCCGCTACGGCTCGATCGGCTCGGCCGTCAAGGCCATTCGACTGGGTGCGTGCGATTACCTCACCAAACCCTTCGCGGATGAGGACATTTGTCGGGCGGTCGACAGGGCTCTGGATCAGTCGCCGACGAGCGCCGACATAGGCGCCGACCTGAACGGTTTCGGAAGGGCGGATATTCTCGGCCAGGATTATCGCATGGCCAAAATCTTCGAACTTATCGAGGCCGTCGCTCAGAGCCAGACCACCGTGTTGATCACGGGCGAATCCGGCACGGGCAAGAGCCTGGTCGCCCGGGCGATTCATGCACGTTCGTCGCGGCGGGATCATCCATTCGTCGAGGTGGCCTGCGGGGCGCTGACGGACAGCCTGCTGGAAAGCGAATTGTTCGGCCACGTTCGTGGGGCGTTTACGAACGCGGTGGCCGACAAGCCAGGCAAATTTGCCGCGGCCGAGGGAGGTACGATCTTCCTGGATGAAATCGCAACGGCCTCTCCGCATCTACAGGTCAAGCTCCTCCGCGTTCTGCAGGAGCGCCGATTCGAGCCGGTCGGCAGCAACGAAACCCAGCGAGCCGACGCACGGGTGATTTTGGCGACCAATTGCGACCTGTGGGCCGACGTCGAGGCCGGCCGATTCCGCAAGGATCTTTACTATCGGATCAACGTGGTGAATATCGAACTGCCGCCGCTGCGACAGCGCACGGCTGACATCCCACTGCTGGCCGGGGCGTTTCTGCGGCGATTCCTGGCAAACTCGCCCAAGCAGATACTCGATTTTTCGCCCGAGGCGGTCGACAAGCTGCAGCAATACTCCTGGCCGGGTAACGTGCGGGAACTGGAGAACTGCGTCGAGCGGGCCGTCGTGCTCTGTCGTCAGCCTTATATCGGCCTGGCGGACTTACCGCCGGCGGTGTTGAACGACAGGGCGGCCTCGCCGAATACAATCGCAGCCGGCGAAGGGGGAACGCTCAAAGAGGCCCTCGCCGAGCCGGAGCGGGAACTGATCCTCCGAGCCCTCGACGCCAACGGCCACAATCGTCAGGCGACCGCAATGCAACTGGGGATCAACCGTACGACGCTCTACAAAAAAATGAAGCGCTACGGACTGCAGAGCTGAGGTGTATTAGGCTTTCTGCGGCCGGCCATCGTCCGAATCGTAGATGGGTCCGTCGTCTGAATCTCCGCAAACTTCGATGCGTTCTATCGACACGGCCCGGCCGGTATGTGAATTGATCTTGGCGATAATGCCGCACATTCGCGGGTCGTCGCGAGCCACTTCGAAGGGGGTCGGCATGCCTGTCGACATCGCGTACAGCACGCGGTCTTTTAGCCGGCCTAGAACGCCATCGTACGGCCCGGTCATGCCCACGTCCGAAATGTACGCCGTTCCGTTGTCCAGCACGCGGGCATCAGCGGTGGGCACGTGCGTATGCGTGCCAAACACGATGCTGGCCCGTCCGTTGAGGTGCCACCCCATGCCGATTTTTTCGCTGGTCGCTTCCGCGTGAAAATCCACTACGCGGATGGGCACGTCCGCAGGCATTTCCGCGAACACCCGGTCGATCGCATTCCAGGGCGAATCGCACGAACGCATGTACATCTGGCCCAGTGCGCAGGTGACGGCTACTTTGTGCATGCCGTCTTTGGTGGGCACGACGGTCCAGCTTCGGCCGCTTGCCTGGGCGGGCAGGTTCGCCGGGCGAACGATCCGATCGGAAGTCTTCATTTGCGAGACGATCTCGACTTTCCGATAAACGTGATCGCCGAGCGTCACCACGTCGACGCCGTAGTTGATGAGCTTTTTGAATATCTGCGGAGTCAGCCCGCTGCCGCCGGCTGCGTTTTCGGCGTTGCAGACCACCAGGTCAACGTTTTGCTCGATTATCAGATCATGGAGCTTGTCTGCGAGCATCTTGCGGCCGGGCTTGCCGACCACGTCGCCGATACACAATATATTTACGGACATTCCGTTCTTCACTTTCCATCCCCCCGCATTGTCTGCCTCGTATTATAATCGCAATGCGGCGAGTCCAAAGCCAATTCTCGATTGCCAGCGTCGATCGGGTATCGCTGGCGGCAGGAATCGGCTTGTGCGGCCCGGTAGGCCAGACGTATGATGGATAGCCAGATTGAACCATTAGCGCGCCAGCATGGAGCGGTACGAATGATCCAGTGCAAAGACTGCGAGTTGTTTCTTCGCAACGAAACCGGCGAAATTTCATTTTCATGCGATCCGTTCGGCAATATTGTCGAGCCGGAATGCCTGGCCAAGTGGCAACTGATCAAGATGAATCAGATGGTGGCTGGCTATCAGGCGACGCTCGATTACTATCGCAAGCTCGCTCCGCTTCAGGAGAAGATGTTCAAGATCATGGAGCGGGAGATGGACGGCATGGACGAAAGCGATAAATGGCGAACGCCTGAAGACGAAGAAGATCCGCAAGATACATGGGAGAAGTAATCCTTACATTTTGCCGGTATCTGTGTGCCGCCGCGAGCGCCCAAGCGTGCGGTTTTTCTCTCAGGAAACAACAACCGCTCGCTCACGTTCGCGGCTAGTACATCGAATCAATGCAAGATGAAACCCTACCAATAATCGCGCATCAGCTTTGAGTGGGGGTTTCCTCGTAGATTTCGGCGCTTTCGATAACGTGCCTGCACCATTGCTCGCCTCCGAGCGCGACGCACCAGGGGATCAGCCCGCCGCGCGAATCGAAGTAATCCAGGTCGGCCAGTTGCGTATCGTACGCGATCCGCCGCACCAGCCCCCACAGCATGTCCCGCTGCATTTGCTTCTGCTGCTTGCCAAGTTCGCGGATCTCTGGCGCCTTGGGGTTCTCACGGGCCAGCTCGCGCCGGCGTTGTTCGAGGCCTTGCATTGCTGCAGACTCGGCGGGGAAGTTCTCCCGCTGCCAGCGATCACGACAGGCCTGGTCGGTGAATAGTTCCAGCCGGTCGGACGCTTCCTGAGCGATTCGTGCGTGTTTTTCCGCAAGTCGGCTGGCCGGAATTTCATCGGTTTCGAAGTATGCGGCGAGATGTTCCGGCAAGCGGATGATCATGTCGAGTTCGGCACTTCGGTCCAGCATGCGAAAGCG
>SDBV01010713.1_pt1 | contig 11991 bp, 14 predicted proteins | sample 2277081 | NCBI WGS metagenome assembly SDBV01 (sample SAMN10402039, study PRJNA504765) | marine sediment metagenome | isolation source: marine sediment core GS10_PC15, 223 cmbsf | place: Arctic Ocean: Southern Knipovich Ridge | collected 2010 | reverse complement strand
GATTAATCCATTGAGGGCGCTTTATAAGGATGCTGACGAGGGTGTGTATGATCTATATGTTCTCGGCGGCAGGTATGGTTCTAAACTGATCGAGGTTTTCCGTGCAATCCATAATGGTGTTGTATCCACTTATGTGGCCTTTGTGTTGATTGGTCTTGGATTTTTGATATTTTTTCTTGTGAGGTAGCACAAAATGATCCTGTTATACGGGCTTATAACATTTATGATAATAGGTGCCATAATCGCAATTGAGACAAAGGATCTTTTGTCCAGTGTAATATCTGTCGGAGCAATGGGTCTGGCGCTCTCAATTATTTTTCTTATCCTCGGCGCACCTGATCTGGCGATTGTGCAGGTGGTTGTGGAAGTAATCGCTCTTATTATGCTGCTGCGTCTTGTTATTTCACGTGAGGATGTTACAATTGCCCACAGGTACCGCTATGGAGAGGTTTTTGCCACATCCGTGGGTTTGATTTTCTGCGGAATATTCATTGTTTTTGCCGCCATAGTATACAAGGAAATGCCGGAGTTCGGCAGCCCGATTCTAAAAGTCTCTCAGGATTATATCGATAACGGATTTAGAATTTCAAATGCGGCTAATATCGTTACGGCAATTCTCCTGGACTTCAGGGCATATGATACTCTCGGAGAGGCGACCGTTATTTTTGCCTCCATTATCGGAGCACTCGTTATTTTAAGAAAGAAAGGCAGAATCAGAAATGAACGGGATGACACTGATAGTTAAAACTATCACTCGTCTGATTTTCGGATTTATTCTTATTTTCAGCGCAAGTATAATACTTTACGGGCATATTACCCCGGGCGGAGGTTTTGCCGGCGGAGTCATGCTGGCGTGCGGGTTCATACTTCTTGTATTATCCTTCGGCAAGAAGACCACTCTCGATATAATCGGTGAAAAAGCTCTTTCGGTGTGGGATTGTCTTGGGGCGCTGGGTTTTCTTTTGATTGCGCTTATTGGTTTTAGCGGAGGATTTTTCTTTTTTAATTTCATAGTTAAAGGTACTCCTCTCAAGCTCATTTCGGGTGGTACAATGATGTGGAGTAATATCGCCATAGGGATAAAGGTATCCGCCTGTCTTTTATCTGTTTTTATCGCTCTTGCAATTTTCCGTAAGGAGCAGGATAAATAAAAAGGAGCATATATGTTTCCGTACATTCTGTGTACAATACTGTTACTGCTTGGCGTATATGGAGTAATAGCGAAAAAGAATCTGGTAAAAATTGTTATCAGTCTTTTCATCATCGAGTATGGGGTGAATCTCATGTTGATTCTGATCGGTTACCGGAGTAATGGTACCGCGCCGATAATTACAAACACTGAAAATGTTGCACAGCAGACATCGACTTTTGTCGACCCTTTGCCGCAGGCTCTTATTGTGACCTCGATTGTTATCGGACTTGGCATGGCGGCCCTGATTGTTTCGATTTGTATCAGGTTGTATGGGAAATACGGGACCTTCGACATTCTTCAGATAAGGAGGCTAAAAGGATGAATTCGGAACACCTCCTTCCATTATTTACCGCTTTGCCGCTCGGCGCCGCATTTCTTATACCTGTTGCCGGATTGGTCAATAAACGGTTAGCCGGTTTTATTGCTGTTCTGACCGCCGGTCTTCTTGTTCTGTTATCTTTCGGAAGGATAGGAGCAGGCACTGTAGTATATAATATGGGCGGATGGCAACCGCCTTTCGGAATTAACCTTGTCGGTGATTCCCTTACCACATTCTTTCAACTTGTAATCAATATTATCGCATTTCTTGTAACAGTGTATTCTATCGCATATATGGAGCGCTATACCGCCAAAGTGAAGTACTTCTGTCTTTTCATGCTGATGGTGGCGGGAATGAACGGTGTTGTGGCTACCGGTGATATGTTCAATATGTTTGTTTTTCTTGAAATCGCCGCTATATCCTCATATGCGCTTGTAGCGTTCGGGATTGAACATGAAGAATTGGAAGCATCATTCAAATATCTCGTTCTTGGCAGTGTTGCATCAAGTTTTATCCTTTTCGGAATTGCGCTTTTATACAGCATAACGGGAACTCTGAACCTTGCAGATATCGCTCAGGTTTTGAAAACAGGTCATTCCGGGCTTATGGTAAAATTTATTTCCGGGCTGTTCATCATGGGTTTCGGGCTCAAAGCTTCCTTAATGCCGTTTCATGCATGGCTTCCCGATGCGCATCCATCTGCGCCTGCGCCGATTTCCGCTATGCTTTCCGGTCTGCTTATCAAGGCTCTCGGAGTGTATTGCCTAATACGCATATTTTTCAATATATTCGGTTTTGAACCCGCATATTCAACCGTATTTATTGCTCTGGGGATGCTTTCAATGGTCGGAGGAGCCCTTCTTGCCATAGGACAGAATGATTTCAAGAGGCTCCTTGCGTATTCCAGTATAAGCCAGATGGGTTATATTATATTCGGTATAGGGCTCGGTACTCCTCTAGGTGTTCTCGGGGGTCTTTTCCACCTGCTCAACCATGCATTTTTCAAATCACTTCTCTTCCTTTGTTCGGGCGCTATAGAATATGCGACAGGTACAAGGGATTTAAATAAGCTTGGCGGGCTATGGAAAAAGATGCCGGTAACGTCTGCCACATGTTCGATCGCTTCTATGTCGATATCGGGAATACCGCCGCTGGGCGGGTTTTTCAGCAAGCTTATCATTATCATCGCTGCTGTTGAAGCATATGATACTCTCGGACCGGTTGCATATTTTCTTGCAGCGGTTACGGTACTGGTAAGTTTTTTGACACTTGTTTATTTTGTTAAACTTCAAAAAAAGGCTCTTTTCGGACCGCTTCCGGAAAAACTCAATACAATTCGTGAGGTCCCTGTGGCCATGTGGAGCGTTCTGGTTATACTTGCAGTATTCTGTATAGCTTTAGGAGCTGCAAGCCCATGGTTTATAGAAGTATTTGTAGAATCGGCGCGAGATGTTCTTTTTGATAATTCAACTTATATTTCCAATGTTCTGGGGAGCTTGTGATGACAAATCGAGTGATATATTTCCTTTTATTATTTATTGTATGGCAGCTTCTGACATGGTCTGTCGATATTCAGAATGTTGCGGCAGGTATAGTTGTCTCGGCCCTGTGTGCGGCTTTAACAGGCCATTTATTTTTTGATAATGCGGTTAAGATGTTTTCGCCGGTCCGAATATTCTGGTTTATATATTACATCGCAGTATTTTTCATTTATATGGTCAGGGCAAATCTTGATGTGGCATACAGAGTGCTTCATGTGGATGTTCCCATTAATCCTGGAATAGTTAAGGTAAAGACAACCTTGAAAACCGATCTGGGATTGACATTTCTTGCAAATTCCATCACACTGACACCGGGGACTCTTACTGTCGATATAATCGGGAGTGATATGTACATACACTGGATAAATGTTCAGACTTATGATCCTGAACTCCAGACTAATATAATTGTGAAAAAATTTGAAGAAATCATAAAGAGGGTATTCGAATGATAAGTCAGGGATATTGTTCATGGCCTTCAATTGTAATGCTTGTTCTGCTTTTTTCCGGGTTTCTTTGTCTCTACAGGATCGGTAAGGGGCCGACTGCTCCTGATAGAACCGTAGCTATCGACATACTCGGAACTTTGATGGTTGGTTTTTGCGCAGTCCTCACATGGACAACAGGTAAAAGTTTTTATATGAACATCGGTATTACATGGGCCCTTCTCAGTTTTATCGGGACGATTGCACTTGCAAAATATCTGGAAGGACGTGACTTCGATGAATGAAATCATAGGATTAATTCTTATAATAATAGGAGTGCTTTTTGATCTCTTCGGTTGTATCGGACTGGTACGGCTTCCTGATGTTTACAACCGTCTTCAGGCGGCCACCAAATGTGTAACCCTCGGGACATGCATGATTCTTGCAGGCATTTTTTTCATGATGGGATTAGGATCTGCCGGTATAAGGGCAATTCTATGTGCTGTGTTTGTCCTTTTTACTTCGCCGGTAGCCGCTCATGTATTAGCCAGGGCCGCCCACCGGTCCGGCATCAAACTATGGGATGGCAGTGTGGTTGACAAATACGCCGAGATTAACGGAAAAAAACAATAAACGGAGCCATAAAGTATGCGTAAACCGAAACTTCGCGAGTTATGGGAAGCAATCAAGGTCCTGTTCGTTTATGGGCCTTATACATCGAAATTTCCAAAGGAATTAACTGTTCCTCCTGAAACTTTTCGAGGAAAGCCGCAGTTTGATACTGATATCTGTATCGGATGCTGTGCCTGCAGTGAAGTATGCCCTTCCAGGTCAATTGAAGTCATCGATGATCTTGAAAATAAAACAAGGACTTTAAAGCTCAGATATGATATTTGTAATTTCTGCGGGCAGTGCAACCTGAATTGCACCACAGAAAACGGGATCATATATACTACCGAATATGACCTGGCTGATTTTGACCGAAGCACCATGAATGTCACAATAGACAGAGAACTTGTTCTATGTGAGATATGCGGAGGTGTTGTCGGAACAAAAGAGCATCTTCAGTGGATTGCAAAAAGATTAGGCAGCCTGGCGTATTCCAATCCGACTCTTATTTTATCCGGTTTTGACGACCCTTCCCGGCTTGAACCGATAGATCCTCATGAGAAAGAACGTAAAATTTATCGTGAAGACATTTTCCGTATTCTTTGTCCCGAATGCCGCCGTAAAGTATACCTCACTGAAGAATGGAGCTAATCCGATACTTTGTGCCCAGTTTCAACAATTTTTAATACATAAATTAATCAACTTTCGGACTTGTTTTAAATTACTTAAAAATAATATAATATAGCCACAGAGCACACAGAGTTCACGGAGATAAAAAAGAATATAATAACGTTTTTTCATCCACCTGAATTATTATAAGTATAAAATTATCAGATAATTATATATATATTTCTCAATGTTCTCTGTGTTCTCTGTGTTCTCTGTGTTCTCTGTGGCAAAATTTATAGATTCAATACTTGTTATATTGTATATTGTATTATAAATACGTTATTTACAGCAACTCCGAAAGTTGTATAAATAATTAATACCGGAGTAATCGATTGACTTCTGGTAAAGAAAAAATTGTCATCGTTACCCTTGGCAATAAACTCAGGGGTGATGACGGTGCCGGTATTTTTTTTGGCAATCTCCTGAAACAACATACAACTTTAAAAGTCTTAGAGGGAGGAGATGCTCCGGAAAACATAACCGGATTGATAGTAAAGAGCTGTCCCGATGCCACTATAATAGCTGATGCCATGGATTTTGGTGGAAATCCGGGTGAGATTAGACTTGTTTCGGGTGAAGAGATAGAACAAAGCGGAATTTCAACTCATGCTTCCCTTAAACTTCTTGTAGAATATTTAGAAAACATGACCGGGGCACCTGTATTGATTCTTGGAATACAGCCTAAATGTATTGAACTTGGAAAAGAAATTTCACCCGAAGTTGCAGAAAGCTTATATAAAACAGTGAGAAATATATGTAAAAATAAAAACCTTTTACATGCCATGGTTTTTTAATAAATTTGTAAAACAGGTTTTTCAGCTGATGAACAGGTTTGTAATTATTGATAATCATATTTGATTGAAAATATTTTCCCGTCAGGAGTAATGATATGGATGATAAAAAGAAAATCATGGTGGTTGATGATGATAATGACTTTGTCGAGTCTATAACTATGATACTTGAATCTGCCGGATATAACACAATTACAGCTGACAGCGGTGAGAGATGTCTCGAGATTCTTCAGTATGAAAAACCTGATTTAATCATTCTTGATGTCATGATGGAAACGATAACCGAAGGTTTTAACATTGGATATGATATTAAATCAAATCCCCGATACGATAATATTCCCATAATAATGGTTTCATCAATAAAAGATGACAAAGGTTTCAGAGTAGAAAAAGAACTTGCCCATGCGGATGATTTTTTAGATAAGCCGTTTGATCCGGAAATATTTCTCGATAGCGTTAAAAAGCATATTCACTAAGGGCTGAATGATATAAATATGAACTTTATTCTGAATTAAAAGAGAGATAAACTATCAAAGGCCGGTAGTCATCGGGCAGTGGAGAGAAATCATAAAGATCATAGGCAGAAAACCAATGGTTTTCAGAAATAACGGATTAATGTTTTAAAAGCATCTTTTGCGGATGTTAATTACATATAATGTGGAGTTTAAGAGAGCATGTGTCTTGCGATACCTATGAAAGTTGTTGAGATTATACCACCCCACAGGGCGATAGTGGAATCGGAAGGAATTTCAATGGAGATTTCAATCAGTCTCGTTGAAAAAGTTAAAATTGATGACTATGTAATTGTGCATACGGGATTTGCGCTCGAAATTATCGATAACAAAGAGGCGAAAGAAACTCTGAAAATATTTCATGAATTAGCGATGGCTCAACAGGAGTTATAATAAACGGCAATTATAAAACTTGTTTAAGTTAAAACATGCATCGACCTGCCCTCATCATATGTAACATTTCTTAAGTTAGTCGTGGCTCACGGGTTTTGGGCTGCATTTGTTGAGAGGTGTAACTTAGCGGAATCGAACAACCTCAGTGATGTGTTCCCCTCGACAGGCAAAAACAGCTTCAGGAGCCGGAGGTTTATGTCCCAGGCTGTGAAGCCTCCGGTTCGTTTCCTTTGCTCCACCATAAATAACAAGGATTTAGCCAAATATGGTTAGGTCTTTTTTTTTAATTTTTTAAAAAAGCAATTGACTGTTATTGATTTTATATATAGTATTGAAACAATCGAATTATCATAATCTGGAATTCGGAACAAATGGAATTTACTTATAAAGAGAATTATGAAAAAATCAATTCCCAATATTTTAAGTGGTTTTCGGATTATTGCCACTCCTTTTGTCTTATACTTTGCCTGGATGGGTTATCAAAATCTCTTTCTTGGACTATTAATAATATCTTTATTATCTGATGCAATTGATGGTTATATCGCCAGAAGGCTAAACATCACTTCGGATATCGGAACAAAATTAGCTAGTTGGGGTGATATAGCTACCTATCTAACAGTACTGCTTTGTGCGTGGTGGTTATGGCCTGAAATACTGAAAAAAGAAGCAATTTATGTGTTTATAGTTTCTGGAGCCTACATTATTCCTATAATCGCAGGTGTAATAAAATTTCGAGGGATTCCAAGCTACCATACATGGGGAGCAAAAACTGCTGCTGTTATAATGAGTGTGGCAGTTTTTATTTTGTTTATTACAGGAATTACTTGGCCGTTTAGGTGTGCTTCTGTAGTACAAGTAATAGTAGCGTGTGAGGGAGTTTTTATTACTATACGATTGTCGGAATTACAGAGCAACGTTCAATCCCTTTGGCATGTAAAAATGATTCAAAATAATAATATAAAAAAATCAACATAACCAATCGCTTAAGAGTGATTTCGAAAACTGACTTTCTCGAAACACCTCAGCTAAAACGTTATGTACAATGTATTCTATCTTTATAATAAAATCTGAAGTTTTTTTATCTTCTAAGATATTTCTAATTAATGATCTCTTTCATTTTAATTTGCAATTATTGGCTAATCACTTCAAACAAAGGATTTAAGCATGTTTAGAAATAATTTTAAATTGAGGAGTGCATTTATACTTGCAATACTTTTGGCTATTGGGTGTGCAAGTGTAAATTATGTCGGAAATTATTCCGATCCAACAACTAGTGTTGACGTGTATTTCTCTAAGGAAGAAATAGAGAAGGAATATATAGTTCTGGGACATGCGCTTGGTAGTGGTATATTTGGTGCATCCAATGATAAGATTCAAAAAAAATTGATCGAGGAAGCTAAGCTTAAAGGGGCAGATGCTATTTTGATAACAGGGCTTGGGAAAACACATGTTCCCGTTGGTGAGGGCAGCAGCACTGAAGAAAATCAAATAAATGCATCGTTCCTCAAATATAAATAGCTTAACAGATTGTTTGCACTTAACCTTCATTCTTATCCATTTCAAATCTGATAGTCCGCAAAACGTTCCTTTGCTCCACCATTTATTATCTATATCTCACGAATTTTGCCGGCACATTCCAACTTTAGATCTGCAGAACATCATCGTTTAAGTTTCACAATGACATATGGTGTTTCCTTTTCCATATCCGGATATATTTTCCCGTTACCGACATTATCCATTACTTCGATCAGATACATGAAATCCCATGTCGGGACGATATCTTTACCGGGAATCACCGCCTCATACCATCCGTTCTTTCCGGTAGGCAGCATTTTCAGAGTATTAAAATCCTGATATTGGGTGATACTGCGATAGCGGAGATTTACCCATTTAACTCCGGATGGATCGTTTATTTCAGCTCTTATTTTGAGAGGTGTTTCTGCCGGAGCGCTGGTCACCGGTGTATGAATCAGCATGGGGGGCGCATTGTCGGCTGTGACTTTTACAGCTATAAAGTGTTCATAATTATCACTCGGAAAGGTAGAGCGCCGGCCGGATTCATCGGTTGCTTCAATGAAATAATTCAGTTCATCAAATACATCCGATCCGGGTATAACCGCTCTATATATATAAGCGCCGGTTTTTTTCATATGAACGGAGCGGTATCCTTGTTTATCGCTGCCATATACTACATTCACATTATAAACAGAATCCCGGCCGCTTACAGTGGCGCTGACAATAATATCCTTACCGGGTAATGTTTTTCTGATTGGCGCATGAGCTATAAATGGTCCTGTTTGTATTACTGTCATTGTGGAAATGCCCCAATCACTGTACGAGGTCGATCTGAATACAACATTGAGTATGTTATCGGCAACAGTCGTTTCGAGCGTCTTTTCAACCTTTATGCCTGCCGGTACTGTAAATATATCTGTGATTTCTCTGCCGTTCGCTTCGATCCACATGGGGCCGTACTCTGCTGAATTCGAACCATTATTATCAATCGAAAACTTTAACTCATAGTGTCCGTTCGGTATGTCAACACTGAAATCACTCCTCCGTCTAACACGTATAAATCCATCTTTTACCGGCCCGTTGCCAAAATCATATTGTCCCACAATACGGCGATGCTCCGGATGAACGTTTTTCCTTTGATTACGAAGTTTATCGATACCATCTTTTAATTTTACCAGTTCATCCCGCCAGTGACCTGTTAACTCATATCTCTCTCTTCCCATCATCAGATTCTCATGGTAAACATCACCGGCGGCGGCAACAATTTTTTCCCAGGCCTTGATTGCCATACTCTCATGGTGAATAGCTTTATCAAATGCCGAAAGGTCATTTGAATGGGTGTATAATGCCCAGTTTATTCCGGCATGAATTCTCCGGGAGTGATATAAAGCGAGATTAGCGAGTATCTTCAGATCGACTATTGTCGAAACAAATTCTTTATTACTCTTGTTGTCTATTAGCTGTTCCGCTTTATCGACAGTTTCAAGGATATCTTCGGAAATATCGGCAAACCAGCCGCTGGTTTGTTCCGGCCATATTTTAGCAGAATCTTTTCCTTCATAAAGTAAGCGGGCCGCCGCATCGATACTCAAAAACTGCTGGGTGTCGCTTGGTTCGGAGGCGCCGTTTCCTATAAAAAAACGAGAATTTGTATCTTCAGGAATATATTGCGCATAATCGGGCAGATCATCTCCGCGCTGCAATTCTACCCACCCGACTGTTGTGGGGAACCGGTGAATCCTGTATCCTATGATTCTCGGCAGGACACGGCTCGCCAGGTGAATACCACGCTCGATAAAAGGAGCGGCATCTTTGCCGAATCTATGTTCAAATTCAATCTTCCATATGTCAGGTGTAGTTTCGGGGTTGTATGCAATTCTTCCAAAAACCTGAAAGAAATGCCAGTAACGCTCAAACTCCCAGTCGTAGTACCGATACTCCGGATTGAGCAAGTCGAACGGCTGGTTTTCATGAGGCTGTGCCTGCATCTTTGTTGCAAGAGGTTGTGTAACTTCAAATCCTTCACCATCATATAAATGCGTACTTTTTGCAAATCGGCGGACATACTCCGGATCGCCCCACAAAAGCACCCGGGATGTTCCGCTGTTCCATAATCGCCAATGCATCTTATACCGCCGTGGATAGCGGAGTAAATCTGCATATCCCTCACGTCGGTCAAATTGATTATGCCGTGCTAAATGTGTCGGATGAAACGGAAGCCCCATCTGCTCAGCGCTGTATTTAGTACAAAGTCTCATGTTAATTCCTGAATCCAAAGCGCTGAAAAGAAGGTCATCCGGAAAATTCTTAGCTCGCGCATCGATTCGGATGCCCCTGCCGTATTCTCTAATGACCGCATACACATTTTCCCAGTAGTCTTTCATTCCTCCCGCCCGCAAACCTGATTCACCATGCATTCGAAACTGGATGGAATCGATGTCCGGCACCAACAAAAGGAATTTTGCCAGTGCGACTTTGGTAAACGGCAATAGATTTTCTTCTGTCAATCCCCATACGAGCCCTTGTGTCGGGTTCTTTGCGAATTCATCGGGACCCTGAACGCCGCCTTTATAAATATGATCCCATATTCCTATGGTAAATTCCAGCCCGCGATTATGAGTCATATCTATAAGCCTGTTCAACATCTTTAGATTACGTTCCTTTTTCTCTCCGGTAATACCGACAACCCTGATATCGGGGAATTCATCAGTATCGAAGAAATAAGGATATGGCGGTGCAAAATATCCCGCATTCTCATAACCGAAGATCAGAACAAATCTGTTAAACCTGTTATCAGCAAGCATATCAAGGTACCTTGCCCAGTAGCCCTCATCAAAAAAAAAGCTCTCAAAGGTTGACTTGTGCATAGTATATTTCGAAAGTGCGCGGTCTTTTACATCCGGCTCTTCGATGATGTCGTGAACCTCGCTCAACGGATTATCGGAATCATCCGACCATCCGATACGATTCGCGATATCAAGCAGTGCATACATCAGCCCGCGGCCATCGGTGCCGGCTACAAGCAGAGTTTCCACTCCCTTGTATTTTGTATGTTTAATCATAAGTGATTCAGGTTCTTTTGTATCAAATACGCTCAATGACCTCAATAATCCGGCTGCTGCGCCTGTCCCATCCGCTATTCCCGCAATGATAAGAAAATCTCCCTTTGCAACTTGGGCATCGGAAATTTCCTCGTATGAAACGCCCTTTTCACTCAATGCTGTTTTTAATTTGTTAAAACCGTGAAGTTCGGCGAGACCTGGCGATGTATCGGATATCAGGCTTATTTTTACAGCTGCCGCAGTTACCGTATTAAATGAATAAAAAGTCAGCGCGGTCAATAAACAAATGAGTAACATTTTGCCATATACTTTATAGCACTTCATCGAACACCATCCTTTTTAAATTATTATTTTCAATTCCTGAAAGTAATTTTAAATATTATACTTTAAAATGGGTATTTTTTTTATAATAATTACAATATATAAAAAAAATTTAGACTAAGTCCTTAATTTTCTGTAAATTTTCTAATAGTATATCATATTTTCGACAGAATTATTTGCACAGTGTATAATCAGGATGCTGAAATAGACTTTTCAAAACATTAAACTAACTTTTATAACAAGAAAGGAAAGAACCATGAAAGCTCACAAATCTGCGATTACTCGAAGAGGTATGTTTAAGGGGATATTCGGCGCCGGAATGGTGTGTTTATCCGGTAAAGATGCATCGGGGAAAGAATCTTCGGCGCAGTCTTCCCAGGCTGTTTCAGGGAAGCGGACAGTACCTCCCATGAAGATTACGAAAGTAGAGCCGATTCTAACCACCGACGCAGGAAGTACAGCCATTTTTGTAAAAATCGAAACTGATGCGGGAATTGTGGGTTACGGTGATGCGACGGACTATTTTCTTCCATACTCATCCCATGGTATGCTTAAAGATCTGATCCCGGATCTTATCGGTGAAGACCCGGAACGAATCGAATACCTCTTGCAGGTCTGCTTCCGCCGTCCGTTTCATCGATGGGG
>SDBV01010712.1_pt1 | contig 11991 bp, 19 predicted proteins | sample 2277081 | NCBI WGS metagenome assembly SDBV01 (sample SAMN10402039, study PRJNA504765) | marine sediment metagenome | isolation source: marine sediment core GS10_PC15, 223 cmbsf | place: Arctic Ocean: Southern Knipovich Ridge | collected 2010 | reverse complement strand
ATATAAAGAGCTTTCAAGGAAACCACTTCCCGGTGACCTACTTGAAGGCTTTTTTTATGGCGGCGGCGTGGCAAACATCACGTTAAACTGTTGTTGTGGCAAGACACAGGGGCAGAGACAACAATCTCAGCTTGTCAATAAAATCCAGCAGGCAATCCATCCTGCCCGCCAAGCACCTAATTTTTCAGACAATTTATGTGCGGGGCAGGAAGCGCAGCCAAGCGCAAGGGCTTCCTCTGGTTTTGAGGGTATTCCGCTTGTTCGAATCAAGGCGGGAGGGCTTGTTGGTTACCCTGCCCCGCACCTCTTTTCAAACAATTTCTACGACATTCCAAGCTCAAAAAGAGATGCTCGATGCACGAATATCCCACATACAGGAGCCTTGCCGACAGTCAAGGGCGTGGGGCAGCGGCTGAGGAAGGGCTTTCAGAAAAAGAAAAATGGACTGAGAGAAAGACTTATCTGGAAAGATACAGCCTATGCTCAATGCCCTGCAAAGGACGCTTGGCTCAGCAGGTCAAGATGGCTCATTGCCTCTGAAAGTCTTTCCTCCGCTGCTGAAATAAGGCATATCGACGAAGAATACGAGGTTATGAGAGATAGTCCTTTGCCTTGCTTGAACTCATAGACTAAAGCATATATGATATAAAGTATGCTAACAACTGAGTTTACTAATAACTCAGTATAAGCCCTGTTGTAGACTTAGAAAGGAAGAAAAGATGAAGAAAACGTCAAAAACAATTAAAGGTAAAAGTTGGCGATGTAATGTATCTTACGAGACTACGAGTAATGAAGAAATAAGGAAACAACTTGAAGATGAAGTTAAGAGAAGAACTGAATTTATGGCATTATTAGAAGAGAGAAATCAGGCTGAGAAAAAAGTAAGTGCTGTACGAATAAAAATTACAAATAGCTGTATTCGCTTAATGAAAAAAGCTATCCGAGCCGATGAAAGAAAACTAAAAGCACTTGAAAAATACTCAAAGAGCTAACCCCTGTTCTAAGAAGAAAGAAGAATTGAGATAATGCCAGAGACTAAGATAATCTTGGATTTATGCGGAGGTACGGGGGCTTGGTCAGACCCTTACGCAAAGGCGGGCTATGATGTGCGGAATATCACTTTGCCTGATTATGACATTTTAGACGAAGAAACTATACGCCTGCTATGTGAGATAGACAAGGTATATGGAATATTATTTGCCACAGATTGTACTTGTTGGGCTAACTCAGGTTCAAGATGGTTTTGGCAAAGAATAACAGCAGAGATATGGGAAGGGATAAAAATATTCATTAAAGGCTATCGGATTATTATGGCTCATCCGGAAGCCAAATTTTGGGCGATTGAAAATCCAGTAGGCAAATTGCGGGATTTATTAGGCGACCCACAAATTATTTTTAACCCTTGTGACTATGGCGACCCGTACACGAAAAAAACATTATTGTGGGGACAATTCTGTGCACCTATTAAAAAGCCAGTGAGTCCATTAGAAGGTAGCAAAATGCACAAATACCCGCCATCAGAAAAAAGAAAAATATTAAGAGCCATAACCCCCCCAGGCTTTGCTCAAGCCTTCTTTGAGGCGAACAGGTGAAATTAAATGAGTGGGAAAAACAGAAGGCGAAGGAGCTGCTCGATGAATTGCTTGGTTTGGGTCCGGAAGATCTGCCGGATTGGAACATCAGGGCCAAGACGTTAATGGTATTTATAGCAATGAGAAATACCGGAATATTCTTTGAGGCCAATAAATAATGCTGGATAAGAAGATATATTACCCTCAATACTGTTACGACTGTTTTTGTACTTTTATCAGCGACAAGATTCACGCCCGCTGCTGGTCTTGCAATTCTACGAATACGATAAACTGCTTTAGAGAGAAATATGGAAGTTAATAAAATCTATGTAGGTGATTGGGTAAAAGTTGCAGAGACTTTGCCTTCGGGTATTGCTCATTTAATTATTACTTCCCCACCTTACTGGGGACAACGTAACTATGGTGTAGATGGCCAGTTAGGACTTGAAAAGACCCCAGAGGAGCACATCGAGAAACTTGTCCTGGGCTTCCGTGAGCTACGCAGGGTCTTGCGGGATGACGGGGTTTTGTTTCTGAATTATGGTGATAAATATGGCGGTGGAAATAATAAGAGCAAAGGCAAAGATAAGAAAATGATACAGAAATTTTCAGCCAGAGGTAGTGGCAATTTTCATTCTGCTGATTTACGTTCTGGCGACCTCATAGGTCTTGCTTGGCGGCTGGCCTTGGCATTACAGGCCGATGGCTGGTATCTCCGGAGCGATATTATCTGGGCAAAGGCTTTGAGCTTCTGTGCGAAGTATAGCGGCTCGACAATGCCGGAATCGGTGAACGGTTGGCGGTGGGAAAGGCATAAGGTGAAAGTGGAAAAGTCTGATAGGGCAAAAGATGGCGGCATAGATGGTTCTGCTCAATGGAAGCCCTGCCCCGGCTGTGCCAAGTGCGCCCCTGATAGTCTTATCTTGCGAAAAGGGAGCTGGCGGCCAACCCGGGCGCACGAGTACCTGTTTCAACTTACAAAGACAAGCTCTTACTACTGTGATATGGAGGCGGTGAGAGAAGCACACGCAGAGCCTTGGCGTAGTACAGGCAAAATTGAAAGTCATGGCCCAAAAGGGGTACAAGCTATAAAAGAAGGAGTAAATGATGGGTTTGGTTTAGCTGGTAATGTGCCGCGTGAATATAATCCTTCTGGCCGCAATCTCCGGGACGTATTCTGCATAAATCCCCAGGCATACCCAGACTCCCATTACGCCACATTTCCTGAAAAGCTGGTCGAGCCCTGCATTAAGGTCGGGACCTCAGAGAAGGGCTGCTGCCCTAAATGCGGGGCACAGTGGGCGAGGATAGTGGATAAGCCAGAATCAATAAGCAGGACCGACACTTACAAAGGGAAACACGAAAAAGTAGATAGTCAATTTTCACATCATAGAATACAAATGTTTACTAAAGCTGGTCGAGAAGCCGGTTTGCCTCACGATAATCCTACTCTGCCTACAACTACTCTCGGCTGGCTACCCACCTGCAAATGCGGAATCAAAGAGACGGTCCCTGCTGTGGTACTTGACCCATTCTGCGGAACGGCGACCGTTTGTGCCGTAGCGGCTAAGCTGGGGCGAAATTACATAGGTATAGAGCTTAATCCAGACTACGTAAAGAACCAGGCTGAATATCGAGTGGCTGAAGGCGAGACTGGAATCTCGAAAGAAGAGCAGAAGGCAGGCCAGTTGGCTTTATTCAAATGAAAGATAGCTTGAGGACTGTAAAGATGACTTACGCATTTACTATTACCATAACGCCTGAAAGAGAGAAAGATGGTTGTCTGTATTGTGGCAAGTGCGATACGAAATTGATTGTCGTAATATCTGAAAGCGAGTGGGCTGTTGATAATGAAGCCTTTAAGAGTGGCGAAGAAAAGCCGGATGATTGTCCCGATGAAGTATTTGTGGGTGAAGTTGTCGGTCATTTTTGCACGACTTGCGAAAAATTAACGAGCCTATCTTATAATTATTAACAACAGGGAAATAATATGGATTATACTTCTGACTTTGAGACATTTTGGAAGGCATTTCCCAGGCGATGGAATAAAGATTTAGGATGTTCTGTCAAGAGAAAGAAGTATCCTGCTTTTTTGAAATGGCAGAAATTGAGCAAGGCCATCAAAGCAAAATGCTTATCGAGAGTTCACTTAATCAAGCAGTTTGAAGGTGTACCGAGAGATTGTGTAACCTGGATAAATCAATGGGGTTGGGATGATATGGAATGGGAAGAAATTAAAAAAATGCCGATAGGTTTTCCCAAGGAAATGATTGAAAACTTATTGAAGAAAGTTCCAGATATTGATGTTAATATAAGTAATGAGCGTAATCGGCAAAAGAATAAATTAGGGGTTAGATGAGATTATAGCAAAGCGGAAAGGTAAATGAATACTCTATTTGGAAAACTTGAAGATATTGCAATGGAGCGGTTAAAAACCTTTGAGCCACCAGAGGGCTACTGGGTAGCTTATTCGGGCGGTAAGGATAGCGATGTCATTCTTGACTTAGTTCGGCGCTCAGGCGTGAAGTATGATGCTCACCATAGTCTTACTACTGCTGACCCGCCAGAGATAGTGCGACATATTAGAAAGCAACCTGATGTTGAGATACATCGACCAAAGCGGACAATGTGGGAATTGATTAAATACAATGGTATGCCGCCACGCAGAAATGCTCGATATTGTTGCAAAACCCAAAAGGAATCAGGAGGAACGGGGAGAATTGTTGTGACAGGTATTCGTAGAGCAGAGGGGGCAAACCGTTCAAAACGGAAAATGGTAGAGTCTTGTTATCGAGATGCTACGAAGAGATACCTGAATGTCATTATTGATTGGTCAACTACGGATGTATGGCAATATATCCGAAACCGTAAAATAAAATATTGTTCATTATATGATGAGGGGTTTAAGCGGCTTGGCTGCGTACTGTGTCCAATGATCCGAGACGTAGAACAACAGATGCAACGATGGCCGAAAATATGCCGAGCTTGGGAGCGGGCAATTAAAGCCACTTTCAATCCGCAGAAACAAGGCTTTGAAACAGCCGAAGATTATTGGCAATGGTGGCTTGATAGAGACAGAAAAAGGCTGCCAGACAAAGACGAATTATTATTCAGATTATAGCAAAGCGGAAAGGTAAATGATATGGCTTTCGTATTTGGCGACAGAATAATAATTTGCAAGGGCAGGTTGAAAGGAGAAACAGGAAAGGTTATGGGTGAATCAAATCTTAATATGGAGCATAAAATAATAGTTCATCGCGACAAAGGAAGGGCGGGGCACAGAGTTATGGGTTTTGCCTGCAAGGAATTAGCAAAGCGGAAAGGATAAATGATGAGCAAGAGACGATGGACGTATGAACAACACGCAGCAGCCCATGCGTATTTCCGGAATCTACAACAGGAGAAAACCAAGCGAATCGCAGAGCTTGAAGCTCAACTCGAGCAGCATCGCTGGATACCTGTAACTGAAAGATTACCGGAGAATGTCGCAACTGTATTTATTCTTACCGGCGAAGGTGCGGGTGGTATAGGTTTTTACGGCAAAGATAAAACTGGTTACATTTGGGAAAGGCTTGACCACGCTATCAACCTGAACATTACTCATTGGAAGCTGATAATTGAACCCTGAAAAGATAAATGATATGAGATACAACAAATATGTAAGATGGATCTTGGTAAGGATACCTCGAAAATGGTCAGGGGAATGGTTGCATAACAAAATATTAGATTATTTATACCCCGATGATGCTGAAGTTACTTTCAAGTGAAAGGTGGTAAATAATGAGCAAAGAACTATATCCTTGTCCTCCCTTTCTGCCCTTACAGGCTATATCTCGTCCCCCAGATTGATTCTAAGGCACGATCTCGGCTTTGAGCAAGGGATTATGCCTGTTTCTCAGCAGAAGCTAACGCAATGGTCTCAGAAGTAATTTCGTCATATTTCCAATCTGTAAGTCGGTTGTCAATATAAACAACATTTCTGCCAGCCCAGTAAAATTGTTCTATCTTGTGTCCTCTAATCGTTTTTACTTTATCAGGACTCATAATCTCATCTCCTTTCAATACAGCATACGCCGGAGCGTGGTCTGCGCTCCAAGGTCGGCTGTTAAGATAGGCCTTGTTGGCAAACTTCACCTCGCACAACTCTGGTACAGTATTGTTGGCTGATATGAACACGATTTTTCGATAGCCATTTTACAGAAGTACCTTGTGCTAAAGCGTTAATTGTTTCAAGTAATAACTTTTTGGATTTTACTGTGAAAACACGCCAAAATCCTTTGTGATTGATAAATTCTACTGTGATTTTCATTGCCTTTGCCTTTCTGAATTTAATTTGCCTTTGGGTTAATTGCCATAAATCTGTTCGACTTGTGTTGTGATTTTCCAAACTCGACCTTCTTTTCCAGCCAAATGTTTTGCTTTCGCCTCACTAATAGCAAAATTATCGTCTGGATGATGTTCGTGAGCACGAAAGCGTTTATCAAGCCATTCGCCTTTGACTTTTGCGTAAACGTGATACTCTACTCTATTGTTGCTGTCCATTTTCTTATCTCCAAAAATAAAGCCCCGCCGTAACCGCAATGTCGGCCGATGCTGGCAAGCAAGGGATGCGTCCTTCAAAGCAGAAACTTTGGGGCTTTTGTTTGTTAGTTTGATTGTGCTTGCCAGCTTTCATATTCATATCCTTTATATCGTCTTAATTGTACTCGATACTTTGAGAAATTACCAGAGTTCCAAGGTTGGCTGTTAGGCCATCCAATTTTTCGTATGTCTCAGGGGACAATCAATAAACATATCAATTTCGTCAATAAATGTATTTTCGGTACAAGCTACATCAAAAAGTAAATCCAATATGCCTTCAGTATCATAGTAATCACACAAAGTTGCATATTTCCCAACGTGATGAGCTTCGCAAGCTCCTATTTGCTCAAGCCAACTGCGAATTGTCTTTTGAGTAATTCTGTAATATCCTTTAATAGCTGTGCTTATTTTCTTAACTGCGATAGTTAAAGGATATGTCCCACAGGATTCTGCATAGTAAGCATTATTTGACTTCCCTTGCCCTTTTCTCAAGTAAGTAGCTGTCATTATATCACCTCATAAAAAAGCCCGCCAGCGCAAACGACTACTCGACTAAAAGAGTTGAGAGCACTGGCGAGCGATTGATTGTAGTTTTGATTGTTTAGTCGAGTAATCATTATGATTATATCTTCGTCTATTTTCTCCAAAACATCAAGGGAATAATCCAAAGGTAATGAAAATAGTCTTAGAATCCGTTATAAGTCTTTTGTTTGCAATAAGATACGATTTCGATTCTATTTAATAAATCACTAAAATAATTTGACAGAGCAAAGGAAATATGTTAGTTTGTGATTTATGCTCAAGGAAAAAGTATGCAGGTCTTGTAACAAAAGTAAGCCTATAAAAGATTTTTGGACAGGCACAGGAGTCACGTCTTCATATTGCAAAATATGTGCAAACAAGAAAGCCTACAAAACAGGGTTACTTAAAAATTACAACTTAACATTACAAGGGTATAATGTTTTATTTACTAAACAGAAAGGTTGTTGTGCTATTTGTGGAAAACATCAATCTGAAATTAGTTATAAATTATATGTTGACCATAATCATAAAACAAGTAAAGTGCGTGGATTGCTTTGTAGTAGTTGCAATACTTTTGTAGGCTATATAGAAAAGAATAACATTAACAAGGTAGCAAGATACTTAAAAGAGGAATTTCGGTTCTCGCACCGTAAAAAACGGTAAAAATATATTTTCAAGATATTTTATTTTAATCAAATGATTTTTCTTGCACAATTCACACATAGACAGTACAAGAAAAGTTAAATGATAGCTAAAAAGAATCCGTGGCTAAAAGTAGCTTAACTGGTTTTATCCCGTTTGTAGGTCGGTTATGTAAAAAAGGAGAAAAATGGCAGAATATCATCCAGCTTGTAAGGATTGCGTTTTAAGTGGTAGCGAATGTTTATTGCAGGGCAACAGTGATGTAGAAAGCTGTGAAGATGTCCGGGAATATGACCTTGAACGAATGAATGGGTAAGCCTAAGAATATAAAATTGAAGTGTAAAAAATGTGGAAAGTCTCCTATTCTTGACAAAACAAAAAGCAATGAGAATTGGCAAGTATTTAACGCAAAATGTGAATGTGGTGGAAAATACGAACTCACACTGAAAGATACTTTAGGGAATAAATAATGAATAAGAAAAACTATAAATGCACAAAGTGTGGATTAAAAATCGTGATTATGAAATCTGAATCCTTAAAACTACCAAAAGCAGAATGTCAAGACTGCGGAAAAAGGACAATGAGACCAATAAGCTAATATAACAGTTGTAAGTAATGGAAAGTGAAGCACAAAAACAAGCAGGACAGTTTGAAATGATGCTCGAGGCTGAAGGAAAGAGGCACGTTATTTGAGTTAAGGAAGGCGTTAGAGGATTGAATTATGAAAAAATACGCAGGTAAAATAATGAAATTTACGTTGATCGCTTTGGTTTGTATTTGTCTGATATTTGTGGGTACGACTTCACATCAGGCGCAGGCAGCCCTTGCAATGTCCCAAACTCTTGACGAAGTTGATGCCTGGCAGGCAGTAACGGCAGGGACAATGGTGGTAGGGTCAGAAGAAGATATAAGCGCAAACTATAGGACTATTGTATGTATAGAATGGGCACCGATTGAAGCAGTTGCGCACGATGGAAGTGGTGGAGTAAGTATTGAAATATCCTACGCTGACGATAATTGGATTCATTTTTGGGGGCCTGTCGGTTTTACAGCAGAGACCGTAGCCACTACTCAGACCGCCGAAGACCCAACCAGCGCGGGTGATACGACAGTAACGCTTGATGATTCGTCCACCGGCGATTTTGATGTAGTTGGTCGAAAGTGGTTCATAAAAGACAGTACAATAGGAAACTCAGAATCGGTTCGGACGAAAAGCGATAGTACCAATGTTGTTACGCTTTGTCAAGACACACTCCGTCAACACGCAGTAGATAGCAATGTCTATGACAGAGTTGATGAGTGGGTTGTACAAATTCCAGGGGGCGTAGCGTATTTCAGGATATTAACGAATAATGGAGACGCTGATTGTGACGGCGCCTTTACGTCAAGAAGGTTGAACTTGACAGGTTTATGAGAATACTCTTAGTCATATTATTGTTGTGTTCTTCGGCCTTTGGCCAATTCCAGCAAAAACCCCTATTAGGTGAGCAAGTCAACTGGGCACATCCTCTATCCAAAGGTCTTGTCGGTCTCTGGCTGCTCAATGAAGGCTCAGGTAATAGAGTCTTTGACCTTTCAGGGAATGGGAATACAGGAACAATTACTGGGGCTGATTGGGTTCCTGGGAAATATGGACATTCACTACGTTTCGACACTTCGACCAATAACTTGGTAATTCCAGATACCGATATATTTACTTTTCCCGGTGCATTTACTTGTGTTGCTTATGTTAAAGCAGTTCAAGCAGATAGAGCCGATAGTCGTATAATAAATCAATATGATGTTATAACAACGGATGGATGGTATTTACGTCAATATGATGCTGGAAGTGGAGCTTGGCATTTTGTTGTTTTTGTCGGAGGAGTTGCAGGTTCTATTATAGGTGATTCACCACCAACTACAGATTGGCAGCAACTTGCTGTGGTTCGTGAAGCCGATGGAACGATGCACTTGTATGTAGATAGTATTCTTCAATCTGCAACAGATTCACAAGCTGGAACAATAGCTTCGACTGGGAATCTTGTGATTGGTCAATCGTGGAACGAAACTTCTTCTCTCGCATTTCTTGGCTATATACGTCATATTCTTCTTTACAAAAATCGTGCCCTCAGTCCGTCTGAGGTCGCCGAACTCTACTACAATTCATTTGTTATGATGCAAAAAGACGATATTGCATTGATGGCGGCAGGAGTACCGGCACCAACAGGAGGCCAGGTCATTATGATAACATCCCTGCCTTGGATATTATCAATACCATTATTGTTGTATGGGATAGTTTATTTAAGGGCAAGGAAGCAGCTTAAAATGGCTAAAAAAAAAGACAAAAATCAAATCAATCAGGAGTATATTGGCAAAAGAGGAGGAGGAAATGGTCAGTAAAAATAATGTGTGAGGGTATTTTAATGTTCTGGGGGTACTATAAATATCAAATTCAAGCGGAGAAAAGAGCAAAAGAAATAAGGAAGATATTTCCAAAACACGCGCCCTGGGAGTTATTGAAATTGAGAGGATCATGGTCTGAATATCACTAATCTAAGATTTGTGGGAATATTTATTAAAAAGGTTTGACACAGCCCCACCCAAGGCATTATTGTGATTTATATGGCTAAAGCCCCAAAACAGGCCAAATTAAGTAAAACCAAAGCATCAGGACTCTCTGTAGTGGACAAAGTCAAGTCGGTTGCAAAGAAATCAGGCAGAAAGAAGAGAGAGTTTTCCAAAGAGCAAATAGAAGCTATAACACAAATGGCTGAGGATAATTGCCACGTGGATACAATAGCTTTAGCCTTGAGCATTCCTAAGCAAACACTTGTAAGGCGATTTGGTATGTTTATATCACAAAAAAGAGCAGAGGGTAGAACGATGCTACGTAGAGCTCAGCGAGAAAAAGCGATAGACAGCCACGATACTGGCATGTTGTGCTTCTTGGGTAAGAATGACCTAAAGCAATCGGATAAGATAGAGCAGATACTATCAGGGCAAGTGCAGCTATTGCCCCCGGAGATTAAATAGATGTATAAGGACAAAGACAAGCAGAGAGAGGCTAACAGGAAGGCTATGCAGCGTTTAAGAGACAAAGGCGCTGATAGTATGATACCCGGCTATAAAGTGGGTTATGATAAGGCTATAGAAATTGCGTGTGATACCCAACCTATGATACCCTCTTGTGATACCCCTGATGTGATACCCGAGCGCACAGCCCAAGGCAACATCCGAGTAAGCAAGCCAGGCGATTCAGACTATGAGCCACGCAAAAAGGCGTTACCTGATAGTGAGCCAAAGACTGCCGAGGAAGCGCATAGAGTTCTCCAGGGGATAAATTATGCCCAACCTGCTCCGCCGCCAGATACGCCATATCCAGTGAGGTATAGAAAAGAGCATAAGCCCAGTCCAGGGAGTCACGCATAAATGGCTATGACAGGAATTAAGCTATCAGTCGAGAGGACACCTAAGCAGAAGGAGGCCTGGAAAGCTTTAGCGGAGTCGGCTGTACGCCGTTTGCTGTATGGTGGCGCTAAGGGTGGCGGGAAGTCGTGGTTTTTATGCGTGTGGATATTCACTCAAGTTTGGTCGATAATGGTTCAGGCTGGACTTAAACCATCGAAGAATCCCCCTCACGTTGCATGGTTTGGCCGTAAACAGGCCACAGACTTGACAGGGACTACGTTACAGACTTGGCGGGAAGTTATACCCCAAGAGTACTACAAGCTAAGAGGAGCCACAGAGCGAGACCCTAAGCATATTCTCATAGCCGACCGGATAGCGATTGATTATGGTGGATTAGATAAGCAGGAAAATATCAATAAGTTCAATAGTGCAGAGTATATCATCATAGCAGTGGACCAGGCCGAAGAGGTAACAAAAGACGATATTAGTACAGTCAGAGGCTCTTTACGTATGGTCTTAAAAGACCCTAAAGGCAAGCCTTTGGACATACCATTTAAGGAATTATACACAGCTAATCCTCGCCAGTGTTGGTTGAAGGATGATTTTATTACGAGGCCCAAGAAAAATGCTCGGTTCGTCCCTGCTTTGCCGGCTGATAATCCTTATTTACCTTCAAGTTATGTTGAGACTTTACAAGAGGCATTTGAACATAGGCCAGAGCTATTAGAGGCATATTTGCATGGTTCATGGGATGCACTGGAAGGGGTTGACCAGATAATCAAATCAGTATGGCTTACAAGGGTCATGGAGAATAGATTATATGGTTATGGCAAAAGGCCGCGATTAGTTGTAGATACAGCCCGATTCGGTGATGATGAAACAGTCATTTATTACCTTGAAGTCTTTGATATACTCGAACAATGGATAATGCCACATTGTAGGTCAACTGAAATATCAAACAAGATGGCTGCTTTATCCAAACAAAGACATGATTGTATGTGTGTAGTGGAGTCAACAGGCGGAGACATTGGTGCGGCGGTAATAGATGAGTTGGAGTTAATGGGAGTTAAAGTCCTACCATATACACCACAAGGCAAACCCATAGAGGAGGAGAAATATTTTAACAAGAGAGCTGAAGTTTGGAGTACAGTGGCGAAGAAGTTATCAAGAGGAGAATGTGAATTTACGTTGGATTGCATGAGCGACAATGATATATTGAAATTGCGATCTCAATTATGCGCACCAACGTACAAGTTTAGGAACGGCAAAACTTTAATTGAAAGCAAGG
>SDBV01010711.1_pt1 | contig 11991 bp, 7 predicted proteins | sample 2277081 | NCBI WGS metagenome assembly SDBV01 (sample SAMN10402039, study PRJNA504765) | marine sediment metagenome | isolation source: marine sediment core GS10_PC15, 223 cmbsf | place: Arctic Ocean: Southern Knipovich Ridge | collected 2010 | reverse complement strand
TTTTATAACCTACGATATGAATATTATTATTTGTATGGAATTTCTTAAATTCTTGAATAGTTGATTCCTATGAAGCATTGCACCTTTCAATTGTTGAGTATTTTCAATATTTTGTTTTTTAAGGATTTTCAGAATAATAAATAAATTTTTTCTTTACTTCTTTAATTTCTTTTTCTACTTTATGAATTTGATCTATACGCCACAATCTATCTCGAACTTTTACAATCTCTCCTATATTAAATTCAGAAACTAATTTACTTGAAGATATTTTTGATTCTGTCATAAATTTAATACTTTTTTGTATAAGATAAGTATAATATAATATTATTTGATAATTTATACCTATTTTGCCTTAATAATTGAAAAATATGATTAATAACATAAAAATAAAATTAGGATCTACAACTCAAAATTGATCAAAACTATGAAAATAAAACTAACAATAAATGAAGATTAATTTGTTTTATTTGAATATTTTCTTTGATTGGATAATAAAACATTTCTTTAACAACTAAATTAATAAGACTAAATAAGTAATTTCTTAATAGAAAAGATATACATTGTTATTTCATAATTCTTTTTTGATTCACTAGATATTTATTTATCAAGGATTCTATCCCTTTCTAAACCTTTTTTGAATTTTTCACCAAACCCAATAATCACCTTTGTAATGAAGTTATAATATATTCTAAAATATCTATTACTACCTTCATGTCCACGATGAATCATTAAATCTCTTGTGAGCTTCTCTAATTTATTTGCTATCCACTCTAAATATTTTCCTCTTTCTATAGCGGAAAGAACAATATCTTTACGAGACATTGGAAAGTTAGTTTTTAATATTACTGTCTGATATTTTCCAAGACGTTTCATTCGGTTTATGAATTTCTTTTCTTTATCTATAGGCATTATATCAATCTCAGTCTGTCCATTCTTTTAGAATCTCTAAGCAGATCTCTTTTGTTCTTATTTGGCTTTCAATATAGATTTCTTCAATTTTATTAATATATGAGTTCTTCAACCTTTGAGATACCTTCATTTATATCTACTTTAAATAGATTATCAGCTAATTCTTCAAGTTCCTAATGATGTGTAATAATTATTAACTGAGGAATTGTATGGTATCTTTTTTGAAGCTTTTTATTTCTTCAATTGACTCCTTTCGTCTTTGCGAATCAAGATGAGTTGTCGGTTCATCCATAATTATTGTTGAGATCTGTTTCTATCTTCTTCTCTAAGAATAAGTCCCATTGTTTTGGTATAATACTTGGCATGTAATCACAAAATTTCAAATTTTATTTAGTAATTTTTAATAAAATAATTTGAGAAGATTTCATTTAATAAAAATTATACAATCTTAATTATAATTGGCAATTAAATATTATTATTTTAAAAACACATATCATCAGATCTAACATAAATTTCCACATTAATATCTAGTAAATTTAGATGTTTTTCCATTATTGGCTTTACATCATTCCAATTTAATTTTCCATGACTAGTTCCTAATTGAGGGAATGCAATTGATGTTATATTCCATTTTTTATAGTTTGCAATGAAATATTTTAGACCTGCTTCAATCCACTCTAATTTAGAATTGTCTTTCCAATGAATTTTTGTAGGAAAATTTATTATCAATCTATCAATAGTTCTGAAAACATGTAATTTACCGATTTTAAGCTTGTTATTTTCACATTTTTTGCGATATTCTCTATACATTTCAGGATACCTTTTTTTGAATTCTTTTGCCAGTCCTGCACCCATTACTCCAATACAGTTTACAGTATTGACGATGGCATCTAATTTTGATTTGAAAATGTCTTGATTTGATTTGTATTCAATCATAATTTTAGATATTTGTTTTTCAATATTTATTTATTTTTTCCCAGTAGTTCTTTGAACGTGTACTTAATGGAAAAAAATTACGATCTTTGTCAACTTTGATAGAGATTATATTTAACATAATGTCATTTCTCCTTAGAACTTCAGTTAATTCTATTTTAGCATTTTGAGAAAAGACAAAAATTTCACAATTAATATATTCTATCGGTACTTTTTCAAAAATCAACACTTCAGCACCTCTCTGTTCTTTAAAGATTTGATATTTATTCAATTTTTTTTGCATTTTATAAAGAGAAATATATTTTTCATAATCATCCAACAAATAGTTCCATTCAAGATTATTTAAATCATTAGGAGAACTGAATCTATTAAAATCTTCTTTAGTGCAGCTTGTATTTGTATAATATACTCTTTCAGTATAATCCATGATTTTGGGATCAATTTGAATTATTGCTGTAGTATCATATAGATGATAACTAAATAAAATCTTTCTTAGCATGGGAGTATCACTTACAAAGAACAAACGAGCATAATTACAAATATTATCATTATAATTTTTTTTCATATTTATTTCCCCCTTTTTCTGAGCATTTTTTAAATAATATTCTAAATCAATGTCTAACTCTTTTGCTGCATTTCGGCAGAGTACTCCATTTTTCAGTATTGAAGGGATATTCGAGATATCTGTGATATGAAATAATGTTCTAATTCCTTTTTTTTTTAGAATATCTTTAAAACTCAAATTAATCTACCTCTTAAAATGTTCAAAAGATTGTTTTTTCTATTATAACTTCATTGTTAGGCTTAAATAAAGCTTTTCTTATTTCAAAATATGAATTTTTTTATAATCAGATCTTCGGTAAATAGATAAAAATGGATAATTAGTGATTATTCTAATATCTTTATTCCAGAATACTTAAATATCTAATAATCGTATTCACTTAATAGCATGAAAAGAAGTGATTTTGACACAGAAAAAGGAAAATATAAATTATGCAGATTATCAGCTAAAACTCTAATTTCTTGTGGTTTAGAAAATAAATGTTATTTCGAAATATCTAATTTAAATTGTGGAGAGAGCATATTAAAATCTCCTAAAACAAAAAACAATATTATTAGGAAGTTAAAAGAATCTACTGCGGACTTTTTTTGCGGCAAGTAATTCAATAATGAACTATTCAAAAATCCCACGCATTAAAAATTCAATGTAGGTAATATTAAAAATCTGGTTTTATCACTAATTCTTTTCTCTCTTTAACAATAAAGTAAAAAAAGCATACAGGAATTTAAATAAGTGATTTTAATGGATTTGATGAGTTTGATAATCTCAAAAAACAAGTACATTGAACATTTACAAAGGGGAATATAATGGAGAATTTTAAAAATAACATCAATCAAACTAAGAAATGGATGAAAAAATTTGCTCCTGAGACATTACTGAAATGGATACAAACATGCTCAATTTACCGAGGAAATCAGAGATATCAATTGAGATTTGAACTACTATTAGCTATAATCCTTTCAATAAAGGATGATGATTTTGAATATGAGGAATTAGGATATGATGATTTCAAGGAGTTCATTACAAATTTTAAAGACAAAACAAATCATATCGCTATCGAAGATTTTTATATTTTTAATCAACTCAATTTAATTCCTTATTTCTATAGAAAACGTAAGTATTTTTTTTTTAATGGAATTACAGAGAGACCATATGAATCATTACGAATTTTAGATTGGATTTTTTTGCTAGCCCGTCAATCCCCTTCTAGTGAACTATCCCTCATTCATGACTTGTTTTTACAAAGTCTAATCTTTCAAACAAGATTATTGGTAGACTTAAAACAAGATTTTACCAAAATTTCTTATGAGATAGATGACTTCCAAGTCCCCCCTCAAAATTTCCTCAAAAAATTCTGTGGTCAATTTCTAGTTCCTATATCGGTTTCAAATGATAAATTTGTGCTAAAATTAGGAGAAACATCATTTGAAACACAAGAGGATTTAAAAAAATTGATAGATGGTGATTACTTTAAACATCTCTATATTAGAACTTCGAAAGATCAATTTTTTATCCTTCCACAACTTCATATTGAATTACTTCCATCTATCTTTCTTGAGATAATCAATAATTCCTCTGATACTGAAAAGTTAACCTCTAACATCATCAGAAATCTGATGTCTAGATTTAGATTTTATTGTGGTCGTTTTTTTAGCCCTAAAAATTTAATTATCGCGATTGGTAATAAAACTGAAAGATTTTCTAAGAATATTGATCTATTAATATTATTTGATGATTATCTCTTGTTGTTCAAGCTTGTAAATCCCTTATCCAAAGAAATTTCTGAAGGAATAAATAAATCTCATGAAGTACTGGAACATTGTGTTAAAAGAATTCAAAATGAAGAAGATATATATTTTATAGTAGATGAAAATAATTCTTATAAAATTTCTACTACAGAACTTCATATAGTAACCATTACAATCTTTGAAAGCATAAGATCTGGATTTCATCAAATTAAAATGAATTTCAGGACTGATTTCTCAAATCAACTCTTTAGTCTTAGGGATCTTATAGCTATGTTTGAATTACTTCCTTCAAAATATTCATTTATTAAATACTTACAAGAGAGAGAACAATATCACGAGAAATTTTTTAATGTTAATGGAATCAATATACTTGCACTATATCTCATGAATAACGAATCTATCCCCGATTCTGGTGAAGATAAGATATTTTTATATCCTCATTTTTGGATTGATTATTACAGCAAGCACCTTTTTGATAAATACAAAGACAATATTTATGAATTAGTGGAAAAAGATTATCCTCACAAATATAACCTTGTGAAAAAATGGAATCAAGATCGAGATTTATATGATTGTATTGACACCTATACCCTTCAAGGAGCAAACATTATAAAGACTGAAAATAGATTGATTTGGGTTTTTTATCCCCCTCAACATCAAAATTTAGACCACGAGGATTTCAGATTTGCTAGGCGAGTAATTGGACCAATGTATTCAGACTATCTCCAAAGAATTTTAACTCCACTCAATGAGTTAATGACTTCCATTTCGGGATTTACTCTTCATGGATTATATTTAATTCCCCTCCGCATGTGTGAAAATAATCCTCAAGTCGAAAAATTCAAAGAAATTTTTTTGGAAGTCGATTTAAATACTCCTATAATTGCAACAAGTTTTGTCAATACCGACCTTAAGTTAATATCACTTATTTTTTATGATTTTAAATTATGGTGTGAAAAATTTAATAATTCACAAAAAAATGATAATTGTAGGTACGCTATTGCTCAATTCATTATAAGTATCATTGACCTAAATGAAACAATACGGAGTGAAAAAGAAAAGGTCGATAAAATGGAAAAATTCTTAAGATTACATTTTAAAGAGAAAGAAAAAGACTATATCGTATTAGAAACACCAACTTGGAATCCTCAGGTAATTTCATATCCAGCATGTCAAAAAGTCCATCAAGGAGATCACGAAATGGTGATAAAGCAAGTAGAGGAGTATTTTAGAGTAAACCAGATTAAAAAAAGAACATACACACCTAAAGAATCTAAAGATATTTATAATGAGTTATATCATTTTCTATACAATAAATTTCGAGAAAAAACATCTTCTTATGATCTGAGTCTTCTCTTACGGGCTTATGCAGAGTTAGAACTAATAGAAGCAAGAAGATATCATTTATTAATGGAGACAGGGATGAAAAGCGATGAACTGCTTGATTCAGATTATCTGAGATATTTTAGAAAAGATTTAAAAGAAATAATGAATTTATCTGGTTCCACCAGGTTTTTAATTGAAAATATATTAAATTTTGGTTTAGCAGACGGAAAGAGGATAAATGCTATTGATTATGGGTATCTTCAAGCACTATCTAGTTACTTGGTAATTATTTCGCAAAAATCTGACTTCACGCATTCTGAAGTATTAGATAATCTAATTCAAATTAAGGATAATTATAAATTTGATGAGATACAAGAACCTTCCACTTTTAATTATGATAATTATATTGATAAGAAGTTTAATGGTAAAATTAAACTTTCAAGAAGTCTACTCGAGAGTGAAATTAATCAGAGTTTGAAGGTTGACAAGATACAATTAACTTTGGATGATGAGGAGATGGAAATATTAATGGTGCTAGAAAATGCTTTTTTAGAGGAATTTAAATTTACTTATACCGATATGATGAGAGTACTTTTTATTTTAAGTACAAGCGAGTTTACAAGCATAGAGCAAGGATTTTTTCCACTAATTAGAATCGAATACGAAGATTTAAAAAATAAAATTCTTAAAGATTACAAAATACAATTTGAAGGCATAACTGACATTTTAGGCTCAAAATCTGCTTCTATTACAGAAGTAGTGATTAGAAATATAATTGATTTTATTAGCTTAGATTTTAACATTTATAAAGATGAAGAAATCCTTCTTCAATTTAAACTATTGAAAAAGAAAGAACGCTTAACAATATGTCCTCTTATTAAATTAAATAAAAATGATGAATATATTTTCGGATATGAATGTTGTCATCTAAGTTTTAACTTATGGCGTCATTATGTACTTTCGGGAGTTTTTCCGTATTTCATTTATACAAATTCTTCTCTATCGCGAGCTTTAAGCCTTATCCATACTTACAGAGATAAAAACTTTGAAGATTTGTGTGGTGATATTGCAAAAGACGTTTTAGGAGAAAAGAATTGTATCTTGAGATTGAAGAAGTTCAATACTATTTCTAAAGAACTTCCAAAAAATCCCGATTGTGGAGAGATTGATCTCCTTGCTGTAAATCCAATAATTAAGATAATCTTCGTGTTAGACGCAAAAAACTATTATCTTAAGTTTCATCCCTATGATATAAAAAATCAGATTAATAGAATATTAACAAGCGAAAATTCAGATTTTGTGAAACTCAAGAAGAAAGAAGAGTTTGTTTCTGATAATCTGGACTTATTTTTAGAATATTTCCAAATTAATGATAAATTGGAATGGACAATTAAGAAAGGTTTTGTAATTAGGTATAATTTTCCAACAGCTCATGTTCCTAATTATAATGTTGATTTTGTTTTTGAGGAAGATTTAAAAGATTATCTCAGAAAACGATGAATGTATCCAATACTATAAACAAATAAATTTCTGATAATAATGGAGAGAATAAAGCAAAGAAAATTTAAATATTAGACTTTAAAATTGATTTAAAGAGTTTAAACTTTAATTATAAATTTTATTTATTTTAACGTTTTGGCTTATAATGTAAAGCTTTTACAGCTTTGAAATCATTAGATAAATTCATTATATTAGGAAAAATATCTTCATATATCTGCACAGAAAAACTTATCTGTAATAAACCATTATATAAAATAAGAAAAATCCTTAGGAGACAGACTCTATATGAATATAGATCTAGATAAAGTTAAGAGTCAAAAGCTTATTGGTCAACATAGTGAATACATTATTATTGATAAGATTAATAAGGGAGGCGGAGGTAATGTCTTTGTCTGTGTAGACTCAGAAGAAAAAGTTTTAGCTGTAAAAATATTTTCTCGTATATTAAAAGACGGTCAGACTGAGGAACAACTTGATCGTGCAATCAAGAGATTTAAAAATGAATTTTCTTTACATTTTAATTTCGAACATGAAAATCTCATAAAAGCAATTGATTCAGGAGAAACATTATATCGGCATAATGAGAAAGAATATTCGATTCCTTTTTATATAATGCCTAAAGCTGAAGCAAATCTTCGCGATTATTGGAAGGCTAATAAAATAGAAGAAGATCCAGAGAGAGTCCAATACATTTTAAATCAAGTATTAGAAGGATTAAGTTATTTACACAGTAAATATTGTCCACATCGTGATTTAAAACCAGAAAATATCTTAGTTTTTTCAAATGGAGTGATAAAACTAAGTGATTTTGGTCTTACTCATGTCCCAGATGAATTTAAAGTGGAAGTCGTTGATACAGAATCGGATGAGTTTCATGAAAATTTGTATTATGATGGTGAAAACCGGGCATCTAGGGACCCCCGAATTGATTTTCCAGCCCTTGGAAGAATAATCTTTGAATTATTAGTAGGTTATCGAGCAAGTGGTCCAGGGCAAAATATACATATTGAAAACCCTCGATTTTATGAGTCTTTTAATAATATAGTTAAGAAAATGATAAAAGGTGATCATTCTGGGAGGTACGAATCAATAAAAATCCTAAAGGAAGATATAGATTTATATTTCAGTAGGGAGAGACCCTTAAAATTAAGAAATTTATTAGAGGATAAAATTTATAGAAATATATTAAAAATAGACATAAAATTAGCAAAAATTTTTGAATCCGCAATAAATGTCTTAAAAAATGTAGAAAACTTTGACAGATTCCCCCAATCTGCTAATTCAATAAAGGTTATTTGTCGATGGTTAAATAAATTAAAAGAAAATGGGGTAAAAGATTCAGAATTCCTACCCAAGCAAGCTAAGGAGTATAGAAATTCGTTATTTAACCAATTCACCACTCTTTGTGAATTTTTTGAAGGTGTATCTGATCATAAAATCGTGGCTTATAATGAAGAATTTGAAGAAAATTTATTGAAGTTCGAGGAAATTATCTCTTCAATCTTAGAGCCGAATTTGGAGACATTTAGAAAATTAGATGATCTATTAACTAAGAAAAATCCTACTAAAGAACATGTTGAATTATTAATCAGATTATTGAATAATCCCTCACATTCTCAATATTTTTTCTCTAAATTAGAATGGCCTAAATGGCTTGAATTGCTAATAGAAAGAGAATTCTTTTCAGAACCTAGGGTGCTTACTGTTGATGATTCTTTCATGATATCAGGTTGGCCTCAATTTAATTATTTGAATAAAATCGCACCTATTAGGCCTGAAAAAGTCTTATCTGTCATAGAAAATATAGCACACATCAAAAATTATCAGATTTATCGGCTGTTTTTATTGTGTATTTCAAATATGCCTGTGAAAGTGTCAAAAAAAGCTCTTTCCTTGATAAGGAACTGGATATCCCATTACTATTCAATACCTGAATTGGTTTATCTTAAGAAGTTGGTTAACAACTTTATTTATGAAGAAGATATAGAATCTGCTTTTGGTCTTATCGAAATTCTTTTTAATGTAAATGAACCTGAAATCAAGAATGAGCATGATGACGTTACCAAGAAATTTTATTATATAATGTCAGATCATGATGATTTTATAGAAAAATTAACCAAATTAGATACTGATACTAGCAATCTTAGATTCCTAAAGTTATTAGTCAATACATTGTCCGAGCAGTTAAATACTGAATCTCATATGGATGAAGAAAATTTCGATGACCATTCTAATATATGGAGACATAATATTAAGTCTGGAACAGATTCTCATGAAACATACGATATTAAAAATTTATTGATAAACCAGATACGAGATTACCTTCTAGAGGTCGTAAATTCTAATGTTGACTTATTTAAATCTGGTTATGAATTATTATCAAAATACAAATGGATTATTTTTACTAGAATTCGGTTATTTTTATTGGACCAATTTCCTGATCTATTACAAAATTATATGGTTGAATACTTAACACGAAAAGAACTTTTTTACAATACATCTGCTTGGACGGAATATTATAACTTGTTAAAGAATAATTTCGCAAAACTTTCAGAAGAAGAGAAAAGTTTAATATTTAATTGGATAAGAGAAGGACCAGATTTTTCTAAAATGCAAGACTCCTTGGAAGATTTTTCAGATGAGACTGAATTTCTTAAATGGAAAGATCGTGTCAAATCATCATGGATTAGAAGAAAAGTAGAACCAATTAATGAATATCTTCCTACAGATTTGAAAGAATTGTATAAAAATCTCATATCTAAAAATGGTATATTAGAACAACCACAATATTACCGCCATTTTGAAGGACCAAGATTCTTTTCTGGTTCTCCTTTAGAAAAATCAGATTTAAAAGATTTTTCAATTGATAAATTAATTATTTATTTAAATAATTGGCACCCAGATGAGAATGATCCTTTCTCATCTATAAATGGTTTAGGAGTGACCTTAAGTAGAGTAATTGCTGAAGATCCGAAGAAATGCAAACCTATATTATTAGAGTTTAAAAAGATACCCAATCATTATATTCCATATATCATAAATGGATTTAAAACTGCAATTAAAAATTATAAAGATTTTAATACATTAGAACCTCTCGTATCTATACTTAATATTTTTAAACATTATAAAAGAGAATATGTCTTCTCAGAATATATAGATATTAGTAGAGAAATTATTAATTTTATAAATGAAGCTCTATCCAAAGAAGACTTAACGATTTATGATGATCTTCTCAAAGATATCTGGGAAATTATATCGAATTTTCTCATTATTAAAGGAGATGATTCAGAAAAATTAGCTGCAAAGTATTCACGATATCAAGATTATGTTACTCATTCTATTAATACATTTAAAGGAGAAGTTATCTTGACCTTATTTGCATATGCTTTTTACTGTGCTAGAAATTTTAACCTACCCGAGGGGGATAGAATGGTACCAGAAGTAAAAGAAAAGTTAAATGAACTATTAAATACAGAAATAGACTCTGTTGAAATAATTTTTTCGATTTTATCACACAATTTACATAATCTTTTTTATTTAAATAAAAATTGGGCTACTAAGAAAATCCCTATATTATTTCCTAATGATAATAAGGATTTATGGAAGATAGCATGGGAAAGTTACATTTCTTATAGTGATCTGAATGTCCATTCCTATAATCTACTTCAGATGCATTACAAAACTGCGATATTAGAATCTGATAGTTTATCGATTTCAGCCAATGCAATGGAGAGACTTGCCTCTCACACAATCCTTATTTATATTCATGATTTAGATGGATTAGGTGAAGATTCTATTGTTGTACAATTCTTTCAAAATGTAAAGTCAGAGTTTCGCTCAAGAGCTATGTGGTTTATTCTAAAAGTATGGGATAGATATGAAAATACCGATCAAAAAGAAGAAATCTTAGAGAAAATATTGACTTTATGGAAGTTTAGAATAAATCAAGTAAAAACTAATATAGCTCTTACTATTGAAGAAAAATATAAAGAATTTCATTGGTATGGAATGCTATTCGAAAAATTTGATGCTAGAAAAGTGCATATTCAAATCTTAATTGAAGTTTTAGAATTAACAGGAGGAAATATAGGAGTCTCAAGCAATTTTATTTTAGATTATTTAAAAAACTATATCAAAATCGATCCTTTATGTGTATTGATTGTGATTGATAAATTATTGAAAGGAGAAGTTAGCAATTGGTTATATGAACATAGTGAAACTCAAATAATTGAAATATTAGTTGATGTTAATAATCTTTTTGGAATAAAGGATTTTGAGAGTCTTGTTATTGATATAACAGAATCACTAACTTTAAAAGGGCTTTATAGAATAATGAAAACTGAATTTTATGAAAAATTGGATATCCCTTAAAATAGATTGAAGAAAGCACTTAGTTGTTCAATGAGACTTTTTCTAGCTTTATTCGACATCACTCATTTACTTTCTAAATTTTTCTCCACCAATTTAAATTCGATGAGTTTTCATAATTCTTGAATAATATTTAATTTCTATTATAGCTCCTACATTTGGAATTTATATATCATGAAATTGAAACCTTCATTTCCTTCATCAGTAGGAGCCTCTTTTCCATCTTTAATTATACTAATTTTTTTCAATTCTTATGATTTAAATATTTATTTTCACATTATAAATAAAGAATCTTCAAGTTCTCCTTTCCTTAAATACTTCTGTTAATTATCATCTCATTTTATAATAAAAAAGCAGCTTCAATCGTTATTAGATTTTGGTATTCCTGATATTTTAGAAGATAGTGAATCACGAAGATTTTTCAAGTATAAACCAACTCGAAGAGAAGCAGAAGATCTCATTCCCAAAATTGATTATTAATCTATCTCAATGCTAGGATTCTTATTTAATATTGTACTATTGTTTCATTTTTAGTTTTATTATAAATCTTTACAGAATATGTTATTAAAAATCTTAGTTATAATATTATAGGCAATGGATTTTTTTAAATTCGAAAGCTTTGATATAACACCGCTAATAGATCAA